>Ga0255779_1003908_pt1 | contig 14672 bp, 20 predicted proteins | sample 011ome_21_FD_179977 | JGI IMG/M metagenome (GOLD analysis project Ga0255779, IMG submission 179977) | Coastal salt marsh microbial communities from the Groves Creek Marsh, Skidaway Island, Georgia - 011508AT metaG (version 2) | ecosystem: Environmental > Aquatic > Marine > Intertidal zone > Salt...
GATCTTCGGTGCAAACATTGCCTGTCGCTCCAGGTGCGTACGGACAACCACCAATACCGCCAACAGAGGCATCTAAATGGCGAATCCCAGCTGCAATCCCCGATAACGCATTCGCGATTCCGAGACCGCGTGTGTTGTGGAGGTGAAGCGTGATTTCAATGGAAGGAAAAGCCTCAGTAAAAACAACGCAAAGATCATAGACCTGTCGAGGGGTTGCCGTACCGATCGTATCTGCTAGCGTTAATGAATTAATGCCAGCATCTAAATAACGATAAGCCCATTCGAAAACAGTCGACTGTGTAACTCCACCTGTAAACGGGCAGCCGAAAGCTGTCGCCAGTGTCCCGTTCACACGAAGATGCCCTCGGTTTTTACAAATCTCTTTAAATTGCTCGATGGACTGCTCACAGGTCATCCTCAAATTTGCCAAATTGTGGGCTTCACTCACCGACATCACCACATTCACTTCATCAAGCTCAACTGCAAGCGCCCGGTCAAGTCCTCTGAGATTTGGAATTAGCGCGCTGTACGTAACGCTTGGCTGTCGATCAATTGCCTCCAGAACCTCTTCCGCATCTGCTAGCAATGGGACAGCCTTGGGGGAGACAAACGACGTCACTTCAATTTTTGAGAGACCTGCCTTCGAAAGAGCATTCAGTAATCTGACCTTATCCTCTGTTTCAACGAACTGACCGGCACTCTGTAACCCATCGCGCATCCCTACTTCTTGGATATGAATCCGATCTGCAGTTGGGCTATCCATCATTCGCCTCCCGTGACCTTTCGGATCATCTCTTCGCCAAGTCCTAGGGCTTTAAGTACTTCTCTGTTGTGCTCACCAAGGCTCGGGCCTAGCCATTGCGTGCCTCCGGGTGTCTTTGTAAGCCTCGGTACGACCGATGGCATGTAAAGATTTAGGCCCGATTTCAGCGTATGGTGTTCTATCGAACCTCTGGCCTTAAACTGCTGGTCTTCAAAGACCTCGGAAATAGAATTAATTCCGGAGGCTGGCACTGACGCCTGTTCAAGAACATCTAACGCCTGACTCAGGCTGACTGAAGCTGACCATGCACCGAGAATTTCATCAAGCTCGTCTGACGCAACAGCCCGCCCATCGTTATGCTTAAACCGCTCATCAGTTGCCACATCAGGGCGCCCGATTGCATGCATCAAGCGCTGAAATATACTGTCGCCGTTAGCCGCTAGCACCAAATAACGACCGTCTCGCGTAAGGTAAGTGTTGGATGGCGCTATTCCTGGAAGGCTCGAGCCGGTCCGCTCTCGCACAGTCCCATCGACGCCGTATTCGGGTACAAGGCTCTCCGTTACCGCCAAAACAGACTCGATCAACGATACGTCGACCACCTGCCCCTCACCTGTCTGCTCGGCGTGACGAAGGGCTATCATTGTCCCGATAACTCCATAAAGCGATGCCAACGTGTCTCCGATACTCACACCGGTCCTCACAGGCGCCCGGTCAGGGTATCCAATCAAATATCGCAACCCACCGATCGCCTCCGCGATCGCTGCAAAGCCGGGCTTATCTGCAAACGGACCCGTCTGGCCGTAGCCCGAAACACGGAGCATTACCAGTTTTGGATTAATGGCCGAGAGTACTTCCCACCCGAGGTTCCATTTCTCAAGGGTCCCGGGTCTAAAGTTCTCTACCAAAACGTCCGCATCTTTAACGAGATCTCGTAACACTTCCTGCCCATTAGGGTCTTTGAGGTTCAATGTCAGCGACTTCTTGTTGCGACTCTGGGAATACCACCACAAAGAGGTATCCCCGTCCATCTTGCGCCATTTTCTTAACGGGTCACCAATTCCAGGTGGCTCGATCTTAATAACTTCCGCACCGAACTGAGCGAGTACAGCACCGGCATAAGGGCCCGCTATCAAAGAACCCATCTCAATCACGCGGACGCCATTTAATGGGCCTTTTGCTTCGTTACCCATTTTCTAATCCTCTCGACGTAATTCACGGTTTGACGAAGAATATCGTGCGGATATTTCGTAGTAGTCGTTAAAACCAACCCGTTCTCTTAACTCTTCAAAGTTCATCAAATGCAAGCTCCGACGCTCTCTCATCCCACGAAGCGAATCCGTCATAGCTTTCATCGATGCAGCTAGCAGGGTTAATGGGTAAGCAGCTAGTGAGTACCCAATTCCATGCAATACATCGACACTCAGTTCTGGTGTAAGACCGCCTTCGACGATGTTCGCCATTTTAGGTCCTGGTAGTGATTGACAAATCTCGGCCATCTCAGACTCCGTTTGCGGAGCCTCGACAAACAGAATATCCGCACCCAGCTCTGCAAAATGAGCGGACCGCTCGATTGCCTCGGTAAGACCATATTCATGACGAGCGTCGGTTCTGGCCAGAACCAGAATCTCAGAACCACCCGCCGAAATAAGCTCGTTCCGAGCATCAACCGCTGCACGAATCCTGTCAAAAGCCTCATCTCGTGAGACAACCTCCTTGCCTGGGGTGTGGCCACAACGCTTCGGGGCGACTTGATCCTCAATCATCACTGCTGCCGCACCTGCTTGAGCGAAACCCAACACGGTCCTCCGAACATTCATCGCGTTACCGTACCCGGTATCCCCGTCAGCAATGAGCGGGATAGAGATCGCGGAAGTTATGTGCTGGACTTGATCGACTACTTCACCGTAACTCATTAAACCGAGATCAGGCGCACCTAACCTCGCCGCAGACGCCGCGAATCCAGACATAAAGGTGAGCGGATAATCCTCCTGCTGGACCAGTTTGGCGGATAGAGCGTCAAAACAACACGGCATTAAATGACATGTGTCTTCAGCCAACAGTCTTCGCAACATGTTTTGATCACGCACGCATCTACCACTTGAACGGGATGTACAGAGCTAGGTCAGGCCAGATATACAGCACGAGGACACATAGCAGCATCATAATCAAGAACGGCCATACACCAGACGCAACCTCTCCTAACGAAACCTTTGCTACCGATTGGATTACATATAAATTCAATCCCACCGGGGGCGTTATAAGGGCACACTCGACCATGATGACCATGTAAATTCCAAACCAGATGGGATCAAACCCTAGCCCCATCGCTGCGGGCAGCAGAACAGGTGTCATGATGAGGATCATTGACAAAGTCTCGAAAACTAAACCCATCACCAGCAGCACAGCCGACACGATCAAAATAAAAACAATCGGTCCATCAATATTCATGGCTATGAACGCGGAAATATCTTGCGGAACTCTATAAAGTGCAAGCGCCTTACCAAAGATTTTTGCCGCCGCGATGATGATCAGAATCGCGGTTGTCGTTACGGCGCTCTCTTTAACCGCCTCCCAGAATCCTTGCCATGTTAATCGACGGAGCCAAAACGCTGTGATCAAAACCGCCGCAACAAAACCAATAGCAGACGCCTCAGTGGGCGTAAAGGCTCCTGAATAGAGACCACCAACTATCAGCGCCGCCAATGCAACTGACGGTAACGCGCGCTTGGTAGATTCCTTTCTTTCGGACCATGAAGCTTTAGGCATCTGCTTGTATTGATCCGAGAACCGTGCGTAGATCATGGAAAATCCGACAAAAAAAGCGACCAGCAGAAGACCCGGGCCGATTCCTGCTAGGAAAAGAGCGATCACGGACTCTTCAGCCACAAAGCCAAACACAATCATCGGAATCGATGGGGGTATCAAAATACCAAGGGTCCCTCCGGCGGCGAGCAACCCGTAGACGAATCGGCGATCGTATCCACGACTCACCATCTCAGGTATCGCTACTGTTCCGATGGTTGCCGCCGTAGCAACAGAGGAGCCTGAAATAGCCGCGAAAAGTCCGCAACTCAAAATGGTCGCAACAGCTAAGCCACCTGGCCAATGTCCGACCCACGCTTGTACCGCACTAAAAAGGTCACGCCCAACACCGCCCTTCAATAATACGTTCGACATCAAGAGAAATAGAGGAACAGCTAATAGTATGAAACCGTCCAGTGTTGACAGTATGGCCTGAGGTGCCATCAGCGGAGAGAATCCGCCAAAAAATAACATACCGAGACCAATTCCACCGAGAGCGAAAGCAACCGGAACGCCGACTAGGAGGAGACTGAACAGGCAAATAATAATGAGAAGAATTGTCATTCGTGACTACCTCCCAAACTCACCGTGTCGTTAACCCGAAGCTTTATCAGTTCACAACTTGCTTGCGCTGCCAGCAATAAGAACCCTAGCGGAACCGGAAGTTCTGCAACCCAGCTAGGCAGATCTAAAAGTGATCCAGTGGTCCTGCCACGCACCCAGCTTTCGTGGAAAATATCCCAACCCCAAACAACTATCACGATTGAAAATAAGACAATACACACCAGAGCGAGGCCTACACAAAATTTCTGCGCTGTCCGAGGCAACAGGCTCGTAAGAGCGTTCACTGTTATGTGCTGGCGTAGCTTTAAGACCCACGCCATAGCGAGCAGACATCCCCAGATGAGGCAGAGCTGGCTGATTTCAGCCGCCCAAGTCGTCGGCTTAATAAAGAAATATCGAGCCACAACTTCGTACGTTAGAAACGCTCCGGTTACGGCTAAGAGCATCGCACCGAACAAACCTGCCCAAAGTGAGATTTGGTTAATCAATCGCATTATGGAATTACCGAACTAAATGCAGCCCTCAGCAGAGGGCTGCTCTGGAGCAAATGATCTACTTACTTGCCGCGTCTAGAATCTTCTTACCTAAGTCACCTGTCGCTTTTAGGTAGGAATCATATACCGGCTTCGATACAGCCTTCCATGCTTCAAGTTCTTTGTCTGAAAGCTCGACTACTTTCATTCCATTAGCCTTAGCCGCTGCATATGCGTCTGCCTCAATTTGAGTCATGGCGTCGCGCACACTTTCCTGCGCCACGTTGGCTGCGGCACGGATGTGACCCTGTGTTTCCTTCGAGAGACCGTTCCACCATTTCGTGTTAACAACCACAACGAACTCAATGTCCGCATGGTTAGTTACTGTGATCGTGTCCATGACTTCCCAAAGCTTGCGTGACTTAACACCTGACACACCGGTCATACCAACGTCTACTGTGCCACGTTGGTATGCAAGGTATTGCTCTGATCCAGAAATCAAGGTCGGCGCACCACCAGCTGCCGTGACAAAGTCACCGAGCGTTTTTCCGAACACACGGGCCTTCTTACCTTTCATGTCTGCAGGCGTTCTGATTGGGCCTCCCTTCGATAACAGTACGGCGCCACCATATGCCTGCCAGTACAAGATCTGACCGCCTGTCTTAGCAACTTCGCTCTCAATTGTTGTTCTAACAACACTACCTTCAGCGACCGCCGCCCGGACTTTCTCTTCCGAATTCAGCAAGAATGGCATGTAGAAAACATCGACTACCGGGGCGTCGCCAACGTACCGGGTCAATGACGCAACACCAGCCTCAATCGACCCAGAGCCCACCGCCGCAGGAACCTCCTTGTCTTTGTATAGTTGAGCACTGTCGTAAATCTCTACGTCGATGGCTCCCTTCGTCCGTGCCTCTACCTCTTTTTCAAAGACAAGCAGGTTCTGCCCCAGATGGCTTTTAAGTGGTAGTTGGAGAGAGATTCTCATTTTGTCAGCAGCTTGAGCCGGGCCAGCCACCAATGTTAGGCCGAGAGCGGCCACAGCGATTTTTTTCAACATTTTTTAGTCCTCTTTATTTTTATAGACACACTACTTCCACAGGCGCGAGCACTGTTCCCACACGACAATGAAAATTAATTAGTTTATACATTTGTTGCATACATTTTTGCAATACCAAAAAATAAAAAATTATCTACAACCGGTAGAAATAACTAAAAAAGATAGAGTAAGGTATACCAAAATTGATCAGAAGAATTGATGCCAATGTCTGACTCTCTCAGTAATAAAGCTCGCAGGAAGACCGAGGAGTTGATCCTGAAAGGTTCTCTCGCGGCCGGCGCTAAAATCACAGAGCGAGATCTGGCGGAACGTTTAGGCATGTCTCGTGCCCCGGTAAGAGAGGCGATCCGCGAACTTGTCTCGGTCGGACTGCTGGAACAAATAAGTCCCCGGCAAATAGTGGTGCGACAGCTAGAACTAACAGAGGTCAGGGAAATCTTCGAGATTCGGGAGATGCTGGAGGCGCGAGCCGTATCACTGGCAACGGAACGCATCACCACGGATCAATATAATTCGCTGGAAAAGCTGCATCTAGCCATGAAAACCAAAGCCTCGAAGGGTGAGTTTTCCGATTACTTCGATCTAAATATCGCGTTTCACAAATTGATTCATGAGATAGCATCCGCGCCTAGGTTAGCTACCTTGATCGATCAAGTGATGCGAGAATCTTTATTGTTTAGAAGTCGTGGGCTGGTTGATGAGAAAAACATCCGTGCGTCTATCGAGGAGCACGAGCAACTCTTGAAAGCGTTAAGGGCAGGTGACGGAGAACTTGCTAGTTTGTTGATGAGTAGGCACATTCAGGGTGGTTTTTATCGCCTAGAGTTGATCTAACTCACTAAATAGACAACCCGACAATCTCGTTAGCGAAATCCACCTCCACGACTCCGTGGGCAAAGAAACTAGTCCCTAGGATGCCGTCAATCGTGGCGATTTGCATTAATCGCTGAAGGTCTTCATTAGCGAGACCAAAGACTTCCGTCACCGACTGATCTCCCACCATCACCGAACACTCTACAGTGTCTACCTCAAACTCACCCAGCAGGGGATGGAAATCGCGAGTCCGACCGAGTGACTTGCCGAAAGTCGCGAACTGAGCATCGCGGAGATATGAAAGACCTGCCCCGGTATCTAATACGGCCGACAGATTTTCTTCACCAACCTGACATCGAATCACTGGTGACCCCATGATAAATGGCTCGTGGTTACCTTCGACCGGCATTTCGAGCAACGCCAGTGTGTGGTTAGTTAAATCAAAGCCGAGTGACGATTCAGAAAAAGCATCGACACCAATCAGCCCAACGGCATCAAAAGGAAGACTCTCCTGAATTTGAGCCCAGGCGTAGTTTCCAATTGTTGAGTTTAATTGAACCGCACAGCCGAGGACCTGAATCATGGTATCGGGGCCAAGAGATACCGGTGACCCAGTATCAATGATCAGCCGACCTTCATTAAAATCAGCACACAAGATCCCCTCAACGACTTGCACTTCGATCGACTGACTCACGTAGCAACCCTCTCTCTTTTGCGTTGAGTGTACTTGAGATATCGATCTGTTAGTAATAGCTCCTTCGATCAGCCGACACACTGGCTCCAGAATCCGCCTCCTCCGTGTCGCTCGATGTATCAGCGGCGGCCTCTTCTGAGGAATCCGATTCCGTGGAGCCCTGCTCCGCTGTGTCTTGAGTCGTCTCCTCAGAGGGTGAAGATTGAGCAGATCGAGCTGACGATACCGAACCATCTGAAGCCGAGCCAGAGTCCGAGCCACCACCGGAAGACATCCCTCGACTCCAGTTCCTCAATGGTCGAGGCTGTTGGATGGCTTCCTGACCGCGAGAGCGGATTAATGCCAATACTCGAGACATCCCCCCGGTTTGACTTCGATCCAGCGCGTTTTCTACCGCTTGCACTTCAGCTGCTGACAACGTGAGCGCCTCCATCCAGGCGAAATCTCGAGAGGTTCGAATCTCGACAATTGCTGTGGGAACACCGGCTGCGCGCATCGCCGGAAAGCTCAATTGTTTCCGCTGCTGATTATCAAAGGTATTTTCGATCGTCAGTCGATTGACGCCCAACCGGGGCCGCACATGAAGAATCGTATTTCTGCGAACTTGACCCAAATCCGTCCCATTGAGATCAAGGCGATAACGACTGAGAAACCCCTGGAGATGTTTGACTGGATTCGCTTGATCCGATGGTTGATCGATAAATGCGAGCAATACCCCACCCCTTGACTGCTTTAGAGCGTCTAACACAGCCGTCGGTGATTCGAGTGTTTGGCTTCCCGCTGCCTGGACGACAAGGGGTAAAAGAAGACCAACTAGGGCAATCAATCGTTGCATGCGAAATACAGATCCATTTATTTGAGTCCAACAATGAGTCTTATCGGCAGAAACTCCCTTCTACTGAAGTTTGGCTTTGAGTCGCGATCAAAATCATGTTCGGTATCAGACCTAGGCATCTCCTTCATCAGTACGGTCATCATTGTACTGCTGTCAGGGCCTAATTCGATGTTCGCCATGGCCATCTCGGCTCGCGATGGCAAGTGTGCAGCATTTTTAGGCGTACTGGGCATCTTTACCGGTGACGAGATTTTAATGATGTCATGGGTGGCTGGCGTTACCTCATTGATCCAAACAACACCGATTCTTTTTATGACTTTGGAGCTATTCGATGTTGTCTATGTGACATCCATCATCAGCATCGCTGTCTACACCAGGCGTCGCCTGGATCAAGGTCACTGGTTTGGTCGTCTCGGAAAAGCGCTCGCAGGCAGTGCGATTGTCAGCTATGGACTCAAAATGGCGTTAACCAGCTAGGGACGGGTCAGCTCAAACAAATCGCCGGCCTCCATATAATCTTGATATCCACAACGCGTTGGAATTGCCGCTTTAGCGGTATCAAACCGACCGGCTTCAGTAATAAAGGCTGGATCGAGATAGATCCCAATCACTTCACCGATGGTGAACCAGCTCTGGCAGGGCACACCGTCGAGTCCCTGAAGTTGCCTGATTTCGACCACGCGACATTCAAGTGCTGCGGGACTCTGAGCAACACGTGGAGCGGACACGCGATACGATGGCACTGACTCAAGCCCACAAAACGCAAATTCGCTCTCTTCGGGAGGAATAGCCGCTGAAGTTTGACTCATGGACGTCAGTAATGTTTGGGTCACAAGGTTAAACACGAATTCGCCAGTTGCGTCGCAATTCGAGACAGTATCTTTCCAGCCAGAGCTACTGAAACCAATGAGGTGCGGATCACTACTGAGCGCATTAAAAAAACTATAAGGAGCTAAATTTGCAACACCGCTTGCCGAGATCGTCGAAATCCAACCGATCGGTCTTGGAGCGACAATCGCCTTGAACGGATCAAATGGCAATTGATCACGAATGGATTCAATGTCGACAAACACAGGCCGTCCTCAATCAAATGTGCTGAGTGTACGCTTGGTGCCGACGCAAATGTTCAGTTAATGAGTGCTTTCGAACCCAAGGCAACATCTTTAATCAAACGAATCTTGTCCAATTCGGCATCCGATGTGATGCCTCGAGCTCGTTCAATCAATTGATCGACCTCAGTGGACATGCCCTCGCTGATCAATGCTTTACACTGTGCAAACAAACTAATCTCAACACAATTCGTATCACGCTCATATTCTAATTTCGTTAATGCTGACATGCTTCGTCCTCTGTCGAAAACCTAACAGGTATAAATACAGCAAAAATCAAGCCAATTATCTTGGTCGCTAGGCTCATAGAGCCCTTCATCCCCGATTTGGCTGTTATGACGACACACATGAAGCCCAACGCGATACACTGCGGTTTTGACAAATCACAGGCACAAAACAGCGATGACGGTCACCATTTATCACAATCCGAACTGCAGCAAATCACGAGATGCATTGCGTTTTTTAACGGCATCTGGGATCGAACCTGAGATTGTTTTGTATCTGAAGGAAGGCTGGTCTCACGATCAACTGATCACCCTGAAAACCGCCTGTTCAATGGATTGGACTGACATGTTGAGACCTGATGCAGGCGCGCTACTGAAACCATTCGTCATCGCTGACGACGACGTGGCAATCATCAACTATCTGGTCGAGCATCCCGAAGCCCTCGAGCGCCCTTTTGTCCAGACACCCAAAGGCGTCAGGCTCTGCCGGCCGTTAACTCGGATCATAGACATTATTGATCAAACTCCCGAAGGCCCCTGGTTAACCGAGAAAGGGGAACAGATCCTTTGATGTTAGGACAGCACCATAATCACAATGATGGTGCCGGCAATGATCAGCCAATTCACATACCAGGCTTTTGCAGGCTTTCCCTCTTTATTGTCCATCGCTCGCACCTTGTTATGTTTTGAACAATGTAATGGGTGATTGGCTTGAGGTCTACTGACTCCGCGGGAGAGTGGAATTAAAAAAGGCTGCGTGTCTCCACCCAGCCTTTTCCGATTCCGATTGACACCATAAAGGGCACAACCCCTGAAGCGAATTGCGAATGGACCCTTACTTTCTCCGTTTGCCTGTCAACACAGGCGCCCTTAGCGGGACTCTTACGAAGCGTCCTCTTTTGCAAACCGCCAATTTCTCGATCGAGAAATCATCACGGAACCTAGGATCAGTATCCCCTGTTTCAACATCAATTCAACCACTCCATAGTCGACACTTGATTTTGCATGTGCTCAAAAGACTCCGACTCATTGGATCGACAGCACCAGTCATCACGCTGATACAAGCCACCACGAATTCACTGTCTCACTCCAAGCCATCCAAAAACATCGATTTAACAACCCTTGCATGCTTCGTTAGCCACACTCGCGAGTCTCGGTACTCCGGCTGCTGTGACTCCACCAAAGACCAAAACGATCTGGAATGATCAAAGTGTTTAAGATGGCACAGCTCATGAATCACTAAATAATCAAGAACCCGATCAGGCGCAACAATGACACGCCAATCGTAGGCGACCTCTCCTCTACCGTTGCATCGTCCCCACATCGATCGATAGGGTTTCAGCTGAATCCGGGCCGGCTTGACGCTTAGCCGGTCGGCAAATAAAGCCGTCCGTTGCAAAAACCTTCGATGCGCCTGTTCGAAATACCAAGATCGCAACAATGGCAAGATCGTCTCTGGTCCCGCGCCCGCAGTCGCTACCACCAAAGTATCTTCGATGAGCTCAACTCCTGAGTGCTTCGACTGTTCGATCTTCAAGGTGAGGTCTTGACCGCGATACCACCAGGAGGCACCGGTTTGAGGCTTTGGCAATACAATCGACTGACGTTTCGAATTGACCAATAATTTCGCGTCAATCCAGCTCGATTTGGATTGAATCCATTGCTCAATCTGCTGGTCTGTCACCGAGGCCGGACACAGGACACGAATTGTGCTGTCTCGAGTCACTCGAAGCTCCATCGTTCGTCGCCGAGACGAACGACGGATCGCCACGGGCCATTTGAAATGCAGCATGGACTCTTCGACGACGAGTGATGTTTGCCGCTTGGTTAGAAACCCCACGGTTACAGCCGCACTCGCGCCAAAAACTGATCAAATACTCGCGCAAATTGCTGCGTCTCTTTGGCTCCAAAAGGAGCTGGACCTCCTTGCACTAAACCCGCTTCCCGCTTCTCTTCACGTTCATTACGACGCCGCAGATACGCCTTAACAGATTCTTTGTCATACCAAGTCCCGCGGGGATTCACTGCAAAACCGCCCTGATCGACAACCTCTGCAGCCAGTGGCACGTCTTGCGTCACCACAAGATCGCCCTCAGTGAGCCGCTCTAAGATCACGTTATCGGCGACATCGAATCCCTTGGACACTTGCACAACAGAAACCAGAGGATGAGGTGGCTTTTGTAAAAAGCCATTCGCCACTAAAAAGACCGGAACCTTTAATCGATCTGACGCTCGGTAAATTAGTGATTTAATGGGCTTCGGGCAGGCATCCGCATCAACCCAAATTGTCAAAGTCATGCAATACCTGTGATTCTCGCTCTATCTTCAAAGTGGTGACCAAAGGATCTCATCGTGGCATCCAAATTTATGATACCGAAGAGACGGTCAACCATCCGAGGACAAGATACCGGCCAGTTTTCGCGAAGGAAACAATTAACAGAAATCGCCATAGCGGTTCTCTCATCAAGCCCGCACAAAAGGTCAATGGATCACCGATGATCGGCAACCAGCTTCCCAATAATGTGATCCATCCGAAGCGCTCATACCAAGAAGTGACTCGATGGAACCGAGACGAGTCTTTGAACATACGCTTGCCCGCAGACTGTGCAAAAAATCGTCCTAACGTCCAATTGATCAGCGCTCCTAATACATTCCCCACTGATGCCACGAGGATCAGCAGCGCCACCTGCGTCGGCTGATACACAATCAGACCAACCAGTAACGCTTCTGATTGTGCAGGGATAAGTGTTGCCGCCACCAACGATGACGCAAACAACGATAAATACGCTTCCAAAACCGACCGCTTCAAGAATCAACCGGCGGAAGTGTATCGGCAGAAAGGGACTGAACGCGATCCCTACCGAATGTTTGATCTTAAAAACCAGTCAGCTCTGAGCGGTATTGATACTTGTCAATCAACACATCAAGCAAACCAATCACCGCAATCGTCACCACAAATCCAAGGGTTCCCGCAAATACATCCACAGACCAAATCTCCAAAAAATTGACAGTGAACCGGGTGCTGCAAACATCAAGCCAATCGTTGAGCAATTGAAAACGAACGGATGTGTGACCACTAATAAACGAGTAACCAGCAGGATAATCATGATGACTCAACGTGCTCTACTCGTGCTCACTTCTCACACCGAACTTGGCCATACAGGCCGAGGGACTGGTTTTTATTACGACGAAATGGCCGCACCCTATTGGACAATCCGCGACCTTGGCTGGCAAATCACGCTTGCATCCGTCGCCGGCGGACCCGGCCTCCCCGATCCGAAAACCGTCGTGGAACCCGACAAGCGGCCACCAAACGTCGCGCGCTTCATGGCTGATCCGGCTGCAATGGATCAGCTCGAGACCACGCTGATGGCGAGCGAAGTCAACGGTTCTGACTATGATTGCGTTTTTTTACCCGGCGGGCATGGTGCAATGTGGGATTTTGATGACAACACCGTCGGTCAAATCGTCACTGACGCTTGGGCATCGGGCGCAGTTATTGGCGCTGTTTGCCACGGACCCTCAGGATTACTGCAAGCGAAAGAGACAGATGGCTCACCACTAGTTCAAGGAAAACGCGTCAATAGCTTCACCAACCGCGAGACAGAACAAATCGAGCTGATGGGTGTTGAGCCATTTTTACTTGAAACACGTCTTCGCGAGCTGGGCGCACTCTTTGAGTGCAGTGAAAACTTTACCTCTCATGCGGTGAGGGATGGACGATTGATCACAGGACAAAATCCACAATCAACTGCAGCTGTCTGTCAGTTACTTCATGACACACTCGGGACCCTCTGATGTTAACGAGTCTTCATGCAACCATCTTCGCATGGCTTGGTGCGATCACCATGTTCACCCTGACCGTATCCCCAACAGTCTTCGCAACACTTGAAGGCCCGCAAGCGAGCGCTTTCTTGAGAGCCTACTTTCCCCGGTTATTCAAATATGAGATCGCGGTCGGACTGACCATCATTGGCTTAAGCATCGGACTCTCAATGGAGGGTACGACCCATCAGTATGGACTGAGTGTTGGCTTGGTCGTGACCGCCCTCGCGTACCTCAATTTACGGGTCATCATGCCTAAGGTAAATGAAGTGTCGGATCAGCTCATCAGTGACCCGACCCCAACCCTCAAAAAACGATTCGGCTTGCTCCATGGTCTATCGGTGGGATTTTTTGGGATCAATGCGATTTCCATGATTGCTTTATTCGCATTTGGCTCATGACTAGTCATTTTCTGGCTCGCGGGCTAGCCTGTTTTTTAGGAGTGTTGGGGGAGCTCCTCTTGCCTACGAGCAGTCCTTAACCAATGAACGGAACGAACGACCAACCCCGCCCTATTATCGATGGACCTTTGACGGCAGCGATATCGACCAACCCAAGGATTAGCATGTCAGACCCACTAGGACTTCTCTACGCAATCGTGCTCTGCGCCTTTGGCGGGTTTATTGGGCAATACGTGTTTCTGTTTTTCAAACCGAAGCTCGGTTTCATGTGGGCCGCTGGGGTCGCCGCACTCATCGGATTCTTTTTGATGGTGATGGTTGCTGTCTTCACACAATCTGTACTCGATTATCCCCCGATTCAATAAATAGTTGTTGCATCGCACTGTTATTAGACGTTAGTATTGTTTCCTAAAGTAACAACCTCTCAAAAGGAGTTTTCTCATGTCAGTGATGCAAGCCACAAGCTTTGCTTTTCAAACCTCTTGCGCATGGTGCAAGACAATACGCGAAGCTGTCAAAAAACCAGCTATAGCGGTTTACCAAGGAATTCTATTGGGCCGTCAGTTGCATGCCAACTATCGTGTCGCGGAGCAGCTCGCAGGTCGCGGCGACTACCGCGGTATGACGGTTTCCGAAGTCGCAAACCTGATCAATCAGCAAACGATCTAACGGCGAATCTAGAAGGGGACGTAATATTGCGCCCCCCCTTCGGGTGAATTCGAACAAATTCCTCAAGTCGAAGTCGTTAATCTTTCGATCCAAAGTTGTCGTTAAGCTAACTGATCAAGCTCCCGCTTCTTCTCTTCAGCTAATTCCGTCAACTCTGAGTATTTACGGATGTCGCCACTACGTTGAGCCTGCATGGCCTGTTCCAGCAATGCTTTGTATTGCTGGTCCAACTTCTTTTTTGGATCACTCTTAAACAAGCCAAACATAGTCATTCCTTTCGATCTGAATATAAAAATGATTGCGTTGGTCGCGACTCTTTTAAAGTGTCGCCATTGCAACTGACATCAATGCGTTGAAATCTAACTTATCAAAACGCTCTAAATTGCTTCACTGTTCGAATGGATTCTTCGTTGTCTCCATGCACACACAAGGCGTCA
>Ga0255779_1003919_pt1 | contig 14650 bp, 9 predicted proteins | sample 011ome_21_FD_179977 | JGI IMG/M metagenome (GOLD analysis project Ga0255779, IMG submission 179977) | Coastal salt marsh microbial communities from the Groves Creek Marsh, Skidaway Island, Georgia - 011508AT metaG (version 2) | ecosystem: Environmental > Aquatic > Marine > Intertidal zone > Salt...
CCCAACTCGAGGTCGTGATTGTGATGATGTTCATGTTCGTGGTTTTGTTCAAGGGCCTGACCGAAGGCCGATAAACCAGAGAATAGGACGAAAAACAGAACGGACTTTTTCATGACAACACGTTAATTATCTTTTGAATTAACCCTTGATTCAATCAGAATGTTTTTGCGATAACTACAAAAAGATGATTGAATTAAAAAAAGAAATACAGCTAAATACTTAGCTGTATTTCAGTGGATTATAGCGGAGAGAGGGGGTTTTGAACCTAACTCTCTAATATACTCAATATCAGTTATTTATGAGAACTCTTTTGTCTAAGTCAACCCGCTAAGCAACCCAATCGGCCGCGGAGGGCATTTCGCCCAATTGCTTGACTTAACAAGGCGAATATAATGGATTTTACCCAAGGTTCGTTTCTCATTTAGAAGATCCATTTAATTCTCACTTCTGTGAGATGGCGGCGAATTTCAATATATCAGAAGGTTGCTCAGCCTTGCAGCGTTGATTGTGGATATGCCTTAGTTGTAGCGAGTTTTGAGAAGTAGATGATTGCTATAAACTAAAAACCCTCTGAAGTTTCCTTCAAAGGGTTTCTGAGTAGACATTCTGGAGAAAAGGTCGAAGCTAGATGGAGTGGATAAACCATTTCGGATTAAGTGAATGATATCTACGCAAGATCATCCAATCGCTTGAATTTAATTTCAGGAATATTACCAAGACACCTTTAGAATTACAAGTAATTTCAATATCACATTGTTTTGAGTATTTTCACGACAATAGAAACATTAGTCAGATATCGAAATTATAATTCGCAGTGGGCCGCTCGTAATCTCTAACTCGTAAACTTTTACAAAATTTGGTTTTTGCCAGCATCTTTTTCTTGCTTTTTTTCCTTCCGGTATTCTTGTCCATTTATGGATGGGTTGCCAATCGATTCAGAAACCTGGTCCTACTCATCGCTTCATTGCTTTTTTATGCCTACGGAGCGCCGCTCTTTATCTGGGTATTGGCAGCGAGTACATTTTTGAACTTCTATTTAGTTCGACGTATGGACGCAGAATTGGAACGTTCAAGACTCTGGTTTAGATTGAGTTTGGTGTTGAATGTAGGCCTTTTGATTGTTTTCAAATACGCGAACTTCACCGTAGAATCGTGGAACGCCATGGGCTTGTGGACCATAGATTCTTGGACCAAGATTGCGCTGCCCATTGGAATTTCGTTCTTCACCTTCCAAAGCTTGAGCTACACCATAGATGTGTACCGCAGGGAGGAACGCCCGTTGCAATCTCCATTTCACTACTTCATTTACATCTTCAGCTTTCCACAGATGATCGCGGGGCCAATTGTCCGTTTCGGCGTAGTAACGAAGGAACTAATCAGCCGTGAATTCAACAGAAAAGGCATCGAAGAGGGGGCGCAGCGATTCATAATTGGCTTAGCGAAGAAAGTCATCGTTGCGAACGGCATCGCCGCATCCTTTCCCATCACCGGTGTTGAGGAATGGTCCACAGCCGGTGCCTGGTTCGCCCTTTTGGCCTACACCTTCCAGATTTACTTTGATTTTTCCGGCTATTCCGACATGGCCATTGGCTTAGGCCGAATCATGGGATTCCATTTTCCAGAGAATTTCAACCGACCCTATAGCGCTAAATCCTTTACCGATTTCTGGCGCCGATGGCACATGACACTCAGTTTCTGGATGCGTGACTACCTCTACATAGGTCTCGGTGGAAATAGAAATGGCGTGGGACGAACCTATGCGAACCTCCTGACCGTATTCGTTATCAGCGGGTTCTGGCATGGCGCCTCATGGAACTTTCTATTCTGGGGCCTGTATCATGGTCTATTCCTGATCATTGAACGTCTATTCCTATCGAACCTATTACGCAAACTGCCCGCGTTCCTAGCCAAACTATGGACCTTCTTTTGGGTGCTCATTGGTTGGGGAATTTTTGCCCTTGTTGATGATTTCGAACGCGGACAATTATTTGGAGCGCTCATAAACCCCGTTGTTTCTGCCTCGCAGGAATTATCTGTATGGAATGAATTTGTGGGCGAGGGGCCGAGTGCCGTTTTAATGACACTCGCGCTGTTGCTAACCATTTTCCCTACCTATTCATGGTGGGAGCGCCACGTACATGGTTATGGGCCTAAATGGTGGAGGTATGTGGCATATAGCAGTTTGCTGGTTGTTTCACTGGCAGAGCTCACAGGATCTACGTTTAATCCTTTTATATACTTCCGCTTCTAATGAAAAATTGGCACAAAATAGTATTAGGGGTGCTGATCAACCTGCCGTGGTTCCTTTGGGCCTTTGGCGTGCCTGATATAGGAAAACTTAAGGGAAGTCGTGGACCTAAGGTGAAAATTCACACGGTTGTTGATCAGTTTGAACAGGAGTTTTGGGGCCGATCCATGCTGATTCGTCTTCGAAATCAATTCTTGTATTCCGTCCACCATGAAATCCGTGCACGCAATGTGATTCAAGGTCAAACAGGAGTGTTGTTTGAAGAGAGTTATTTCAAATCTACACTAGGGTGGGACGCACTAGATTCGGCCACCGTATTGGAGAAGTTTGATCGATTTAAGAATTGGCAACAAGAGAGCGGAGTTCCGCTCACTTTTGTGGTGGTGCCAGGAAAGCCTTCCGTTGTGGCTCGAGAGCATTGGCCTGAAAAATATGCGCAGGAAAAGCCCATTGTAAAGAATGCTAACTATCACGCTTTTCGGGAATTATTTTCCAGTGATACAACCCTACGATTCTTAGACTATGTCCGTCGCTTCAGGGAAAATCCCAATGCACTATACACTACCTACCCTCGAAATAGCGTGCATTGGTCGGAAGCTGCCAATATGGTGATGACCCAAGAAATTGTTGAGGGAATACAGGGAATACAAGTCCACATTAAGGATACAACAGTAGGCGAACCTTATGGTACCGAGGAAGACATTGAAGAAAGCATGAACTTGATCTTTGACCTTGAAGATGATCCATCGGTTCATTTTTCGCGGCGTTGGGACTCCATAGCTTTGCCACCCAAAGTATTAATCATTGGCGATAGCTATGCATGGGGTCTGCTTCGTGCTGGGCTGCTCAATCATGCTGCAAACGGAAGTCAGTTCTGGTATTACAACAGAACTATACATGGCCCCCAAGTTCAACAGCAGGGTGCACATTTAAGAAAGTACTATGCTTGGGAGTCTGAAGAAGAATTCATTACAACAATGTCGGGTTTTGATCAGATTATTTGGGTTGTGGTAGAATCCAACTTAAAGAAGTTCCCTTTTGAAATAGAATACTTCAAAAAGTAAAATAACTCGATGGGGCTTTTCGGGCTCACTAGTTTTGTAATGGAGCTAGCGACACAGTTTTAGCGATTATTGACAATTACTACGATGCTAAAAACGAAGAAACCCTCTGAAGTTTCCTTCAAAGGGTTTCTGAGTAGACATTCTGGAGAAAAGGTCGAAGAATTAACCCCGCACCGAAATCTTGATTGAACTGAGTTCTGGTTCCACTAGTGGGACAAAGCCGTGCAATTCCTACCCTTTAACGTTAATTAAGCCCCCCATTCCCAATTCAAAAATGGTAAACTTAGACGAAAAAACCTACTCGCAAATCATTGAACATCAATACCATTATGTTCTTTTTTGTCCCATTGCTGGGTTGCGTTTTTTTACATTCCAAAAAAGCAACCCGCTAAGCAGCCCATAAGGGGTACATTTTGGGCTATTTTGGTACACCCCTTTGGGCAAAAAAAAATGCCCAAAACGTTGGTTTCGAGCATTTTGGTACATTTTGGTACCCTAGGTATGCGGAGAGGAAGGGATTCGAACCCTCGATAGAGTTGCCCCTATACCAGCTTTCCAGGCGGGCCCTTTCAACCACTCAGGCACCTCTCCATAAGTGGTGTAAAAGTAGCCCGGAAAAGGTTCCTGCACAACAAGAAAGTGTCCCAATACCACTACCTTTAAAGCGGTGAAAAAACTACTGATTCTCATAGGTTTAGTATCAACGTTCGTAGCGAGGGCGCAAAGTGATACCTACTTCGTGCTTCCTCCACTTTATGAATGGGAAGCCGGGGATCATGATATCTATCTGTACATCAGTACCACCTCTCCTTCTTCTTCGGTTTGGGTATACAATAGCGATACGAGCTTTTCCCAGACAATGATTGTCACCTCGAACAACATTGGAACGATCAGTTTTACCACGCCTGTGACGGGATTGAATAGTACGTACGGGGCGCGAGAACTGAATTGGACCAATCAAAAACGGTATAAAGACGCCTTATTTGTGGAGGCCACGAATCCGGTAACTATCACACAACGCATTCTGGACCCTTACAATCAAGAAATTATTACCGCGAAAGGGCGCAATGCACTGGGTACTGAGTTTTATGTGGGATCACAAACCCTTATTAATTCTACGGTTTCAGGTAATTATGCCAGCTACAAAGGAATGCACTACATCAGTGTGGTGGCCACGGAGGATAGCACAAACATTAAGTTGAAAGCACCGGCGAATAACCAGTTTGACAATGGGTTGGATAGTGTAATGTTCACTTTGGATGCTGGGCAAAGTTGGGTTTCCAAGATGCAAGACAATGACGTTTTGCTGGGAACGCATGTTACGTCGGATAAACCTATTGCGGTCACGGCAGGCGGTAATCACCTAAAGAATGCGTCGGCCAACAATGCGGACGCGGGAATTGATCAGGTGACCCCAGTAGAGCATTTGGGCACCAAACATGTGGTGCTGCGTGGGATGGCCTACTATCCCAATGATTATTTCATGTACGTCGCCACTGAAGATAGCACCTACATCACGGTTGATGGGACTACTATCCTTACCAATGGCGGTCCTGGAGATGCGGGAACCTACAGTATGACGGGGAATGTTAATACGCCTGGAAAGCCTTTTGTGATTGAAAGTACCAAACCTATTTATGTGTTCCAAGTCACTACTGGGACCACCAGCCACGATCCGGAACAGGGTATGGCGCAGATTCCTCACGTGGATTGTACGGGATCGACGTTCATTCGATACAATAGAGCTTCCGGATTGGCGACCTCAGCACTAGTGACTATTCCTTCTAGCGCTGTAGCCAACTTGAACTATAATGGGAATCCGATCAGTGGGAACGCTGCAATAACGGTGCAGCAGAGTGCCTACGATCCTAGTTGGTCCGGAGTGTACATAGGTCCGAATACCTTGTCAAACAACTTTACCTTGGATTGCATCACGCCCTTTCACGTTGGAATTCTTGCAGGACAGGGCACCTCTACAGGTCTGTATGGGTATATCAGCGGTTTTGATGATGATCTGAAATTGTTGGATCCCTTTAATGCGCAGCAGGTAACTGATGTGCCTCTTGGCGCCTTATGTGCCACACCTATCCCTTTACATTTTGGATATATCTCTTGCGTGGATAGCATTACAATACTCTCACGAACGTTGATTACGGGAACGGGAACGGTAGTGGACTCCAACGTGCGCGATACCATTTTACATGCAATCATAGACCCAGCCTATACTGGGCCTGTGAAAATTAAGGTGGTGGTTGTGGATGATCGCGGCAGTACGGATTCAATTTATTTTGATTTTGATTACTACGGGGCAACCTATGAGCCTATAACGGATGATACGACCAGCGTCTGTTTATCTCAGCCGACAACCGTGGAGGTCAATAATCCGACGGCTGGATTGAGTTATAATTGGTCCAATGGTGATACGGCCTTTTCCACCTCAACGAATCAAAGCGGTTGGTTGTGGGTAGTAGTGGATGTAGGCGATTGCCAATTCACCGATAGTATTTACCTCAAAAATGGTTCTTTGTTCGATCCCCCGTACCGCGATACTGCATTTTGTGATTCCATGATTGTGGATTTCAGCTCGCCTGTTTTGGCTGATCTGTACTGGACAACCTTAGATACGCATACAAGTATCATTCAGCTCGACAGTACCGCTTGGTATCCCTACGAAGCTACAGACATCAATGGGTGTATCTCTGAGGATAGTTTGTATTTCCGATTAATTCCTGAACCCTATGTCGACGAGGGATATGGATGCCCAAATTATACTCTAACCGCCTACGGGTACACGGCGTTTATTTCATTAGAATTGGGGGGGGCGACCTTTTTACAACCCAGCCTAGATACCCTCTTCCCTTTTGCAGGCGTGCATGAGCTTACCCTGGTCGCCATTGACAGCTGTAACAACCTAGATACCATTCATAGTGTGTTGGAAGTGGATTGTTTAGACGACGTGCTGATGTATGTCCCTACGGCGTTCACACCAAATGGTGATGGGGTGAACGACCAGTACTGCATTTCTAGCTCCATGCCTGAACGCACCTCCTATGCAATCTATGACCGTTGGGGGAATGAGTTATTCTCTGGTCCCGCCACCGAATGCTGGGATCCCCAAGCCCAAGGAAGAGAGGTACCAACGGGTGCTATGACGTTGCGGACCTTTACCAAGCTACCCACGGGTACGCTGCATTTAGATGAGTATACCATACTCTTATTACCGTAGATGAAAAAATTAGTCCCACCTGCATATGTCATTTTCGATATGGACGGAACGTTGGTTGATAATTACCACGTGCACATCGATGCATGGTTGGCTATATCTGTTAAATATGACGGCCCTACGTCGAGGAAAGCCATTATCGCGGACCTTCATGGGACAAATTTTGAGATCTGTCAGAAATATTTTGGGCCTACTTCTGAGGAAGATGCCGAACGCATTGCTCTAGAAAAGGAAGCCAAGTATCGGGAATTATATGCCCCACATATTGAGCCAGTCGTAGGCCTGATGCCCTTTTTAGACCACCTCAATGGCCTGAATATTCCTGTGGCTGTGGGGACCATGGGTACTAAGGAAAATGCTCGCTTTGTCGTTGACGCACTGGGGCTACACCCCTACTTAAGTCACTGGCGAAGTGCCGAATGTGTTGATCGCGGCAAACCTCATCCCGACATATTCTTAGAATGCATGGAACCTTGGAAACCGCTCGGTGTTCAGCGTGATCAACTATGGGTCATAGAAGATACCTCCTCTGGCGTTGCTGCAGGAAAGGCTTGTGGCGCCACAGTCATAGGCGTGAGAACGAGCAAGAGCGACGAAGAGCTGCGCAATGCTGGTGCGGACTTTACCGTTAGGGACTATGATGAATTGTTAAAAATGATGGGTTAACCAGAATTTAACTTTTGGTTTTTACCCTATTTTTACCCGTAGATTTATTCTCAACGAATGTCTTATCTAGATACTGCCATTGTTATTGCTTGGCCTCAGTGTACTGCGAGAGCAGATGAGAGTTTGGCCATTTTTTTACGAAAAGCCGGTTTAGTTAAAAACCTGAATTTTCGTGTAGGACATGCGGCAATCTGCTTGATAAACCCCCAGACTAACGAGGTTCTTTACTATGACTTTGGACGTTACATCACGCCTAGAGGTTATGGAAGAGCGCGAAGCAAGTATACAGATCCACAACTCGCCCTCGAGATAAAGGCCGAGTTTGACGACGAACGTGATTTATTAAATGTCGCAGAAATAGCGGCAGAATTGGATAGCAAATCCACATACACCCACGGTATAGGTCCTCTTGTATTCTCGGTAAGTAAGACCATAAACTTCATCAAGGCCAAAGCCTACGCTGATGATATGGTGATGAAAGGTTATTTCGAATACAATGGACTCTACAAAAGCGCGAGTAATTGTGCACGTTACGTCACGGAAACCATGAAAGCCGCCAATGAGGACGGTACGGTAGGTACTAAACTCAAGTATCCTTTGACAGTGCGCCCTACTCCATTGTTCAATGTGGTTGCTGCTAAAACTCAAGATACCATCTACAGTTTTGAGGGAGGTACGCTCCAATTCTTAGAGAAAAGTCGTCGACACAGTATTTCAGATTTGAGTGCAGGCTTATTAGAAAACGCTTTCACCAAATATTCAGACACTAGACCTGATGATAGCATTCATGGAGATATTGATGAACCGGATCGTCCTAAGAATTTACCCTCCTCTGCCCAATGGTTGGGGGGTCTAGGAGAAGGTGCTTGGTTTGATATCAGCGAAGTGGACGGCCACACCTTTAAGGGTAAGAAGTTTGATAAAACGGGCCAATTAGAACATCAAGCCCTCTACACCAATAATGAGATTGATGTGCCGGTAAATCCAAAGATTACCTACGCATCACATTACGGTTTCTTCAGCATCGAACACGATGAGGTCGTGCACAGGTTCTACCGTAAATCTTAAGCATAACAAAAGCCCCGCCTCGAGCGGGGCTTGTCATTTATTCGATATTCCTAGAAATCCATCTTGTAATAGAAGACTGGGAAGAGTCCGAGCTGGTAATTCTCAGCGATCTCACCCGTTTCCGGCAAGTAGGTCAAAGTCAAGATATTTTTGTTGTTGGTGATGTTGGAAATGTCCAAAGCGAACTCGTGCGCGAGGTTCATGAAATTCCACTTGTACCCCACCTTGAAATCTAGGCGGAAGTACGGACGGTATTGATTGCTGTTGAAGGTAGGGTCATCAAAGAATTCAATTTCCGAACCTATGGCTGAGGCTGTAGGATCTATATCTCCAAACCAACGACCGCCAATAGAGCTCACCTTTGTACCAAGATTCAACACACCATATTTACTCAACTGGTAGTTCTTTGCCATAATAAAGTTGAAGGCATAGCGACCATTGAAAGTGGTGTTCACCCAGATATCATCTGCAGAGCCGGTGCCGGCAGCAGCCATATTTTTCGAGCCTTTGTATTTCGCGTCGAATAAAGAACCAGTGAACAAGCTGTAGAAGCCGTTGCGGTAGTAATGCTCAGCGGTGAATTCCACCCCGTAGTTGCGTCCTGTACCGCCATTCTCCAATGGCTCCGCCCAAAGACGTCCAAAACCTGTACCTCCATTCACCAGTGAGAAGTACGATGGCACCATTTCTACAGGCACATCCCACAAGTACTGATAATAGGTCTCGAACTTAATGCGTACCGGGTAATCAAAGTTGTGCTCCCAACCTGCGACCAGGTGTGCACTTTTGGTCAACCCCATGCCTTTATTGTACTCCGTACCATAGACTCCATCGGCAATGGCCTGAGGCGTCGCTTGTGAGCCACGGTAGTAATAGAGGTAACTACTCTGCATCTGGCTGTGGTAACCCGCACCGGTAAATAGCTTGTTGTTCTTATCGAGATCGTAGTTCAATCCTAGTCGAGGCTCAAGCGGGCTCAAGGAATTATCATTAATGTTTGAATACAGCATCGTCAAACCGGCCGTCATAGTCAAATCATCTGTTAACCTATTCTTGTAGCTGATAAAAGGCTGTACGATGGCATAACCGTCTGTTGACGAAGTACCCGCTGACGTACCCCAAGGGAATTCCCAATCTGAAATGACACCCGTGAGTCCATTCACGATACGCGTAGAGTCTAGGTAGTCCACCATGACGTAATCTACGTTCACCCCGGCTTTCAAACTTTGACGGGCATCGATCTTCTTGGTGTAGTGGCTGTAACCATGAATCTTGGTTTCGTAGTACCAGTAGTTAAGGATCTTGGGAGAGGAATCTACGCGCCAGCGGAGTTCTACGACATTGGAAGAATCTACACTTCTAAACACCTTGTTGTTCAATGCATGGATCGCAGAACCTGATACGGCAGCACCGCTCTTTACATAACTATTTGGTGAGAGGCGTTTGTTGTAGGTGGCTCCAACCACTCCCATGTGTGTATCGAAGTACTGATCGCGGTCGACGGATCCGTACCCTTCAAAATCACCGGTGATGATATCGCCATCTGTGCCCGTAATATCAATGACAAGGTTAGAGGTACCGCCCATACCCCAGATGCTCAGTTTTGAACCGTCCTTTTGAGGGAAGCTGAAACGGAATGCACCATCGGCATAATTAGGGATAGCCGTGGTACCTAATGGAATGCCAAGCGTAGTAGCCATACTGAGAGTGGAGTAACGGCCTAGGATAAGGTAAGAAGGTGCATTAGGCTTCTCCTCACCTAACCTTCCCTCTGCCATTAATTCTACCCCAAGAAGACCGAACTGGAAGCTTCCTTCAAACGGCGTTGCGTTATTACCGTCACGCATTTCTAGGTCGAAAACCCCGGCGATGGCATTGCCGTATTCACCTGGCCACGCACCCGTGTAGAAATCACCACTTTGGATGTATTTGTTGTTCAAGATGGTTACGGGGCCCCCACCGGTACCTGGAATGGCGAAGTGGTTTGGGTTTGGAATATTGATGCCTTCGAATCTGTACAAGATACCGGCCGGGGTATTTCCACGGACGACGATATCATTGCGTGAATCGTCAGAACCCTGCACCCCAGCGAAATTTGTCGCCATACGTGCGGGCTCTCCACGAGAACCTGCATAGAGGTTGGTTTCTTCCACCGAGAATTTGCGGGCGCTGACCATGGCCATCTCATTTTTCACATCTCCACGAGGGGTGGCAACCACATCTACTTCATCCAGCTTCACGGTGCTTTCGGTCAGTTCTACTCGAATCACGGCTTGTTTCACGGAGTTGAGTTCAACGACCGAGCTTTTGGGCTCATATCCGAAGAGCTGCACGGCGACGACTTTGCGGCCTATTTCTACTTCAACAGAGAATTGGCCATATTCATCGGAAAAGGCTTGTTGATTATCACAAATGACCATGGCATCGGCCAATGGAAATTTAGATTCGGCGTCCACGACGGTCCCACGAATGGTTTGTGTCAAGGTTTGCGCGTTCATGGTTCCTGCTAGGAGCAAGAAGAAAAAGAGCACATGGCGTTTCATACAAATTGATTTTGTTGAACTACAATTTAAGGCAAGTTCACGCGCGCCCTGCTCCTCAGGAAATGAAGTTTTTGAGAAGTTTTGCGTGTTTTGAGGTGAATAAGGGCCTTGAAAACAATTTATTGTTCAGAAATGAGATTTCACAGTCCCAAGACAGCCAGGCCACATGTGCTAATAGAACTCGGAAAACTTGGATTTGCCTTTGGCATATACCTGCCAGACCATACTCCCGGAATACGTGCCGGTGAGGGCACTTAGCTTTTTAAACGGATGCTTGGCCGTAGCGGCCCGCGCACGTTGGATTTTTAAGAACCTACCATAGAACGCAAAATGCGCTTTGATGATGGCAAAGGTGTGCTTTGGCTTGCCTTCGAACAGGAACTTAAATCCAGCCACACCGTCGAGGATCAGACGCACGAATACGAGCGCCATCGCTTGGTGGTGCGGAAGGTTCTTGACTAATATGGATAAGTTGTTGCGGAAGTTCAAGAAGGTCTTTCTCGGGGAATCCATTTGCAAGGTCGCCCCTCCTAAGTGGAAGACGGTGCTCTCGGGTTGTACCCAAATATCATATCCTGCCCGTTGCATGCGCCAGCACAGGTCGATTTCCTCCATGTGCGCGAACAACATAGGATCTAGACCGCCGAGCTCTTTAAAGACGCTGGTCTTCAACGCCAAACAGGCACCGGTAGCCCAAAAGACTTTACGCGGTTGGTTGTACTGGCCGATATCGGATTCAAGGTGGTGCAAGATGCGGCCACGGCAGAAGGGATAGCCTAGGGCGTCGATGAATCCTCCGGAGGCACCGGCATATTCAAAAGAGTCCGGTTGGCGGTCCCAAAGAATTTTTGGTTGTAGGGCCGCGCAATTTGGGTGTGCTGCAAAATGATCGGCGATAGGGTTGAGCCATCCTGGAGTGGTACGAACGTCGCTATTTAAGAGGACGGCATAAGGTTCGTGGATACTGGCCAATCCTTTGTTGTATCCTCCGGCATAGCCGAGGTTCTCTCCTGTTTGGATCCACTGGACCTGGGGAAAATTGGACACCACATACTCCTTAGAATCGTCTAAACTATCATTGTCCACCACATACACCGGATGCGGGTCGCTGTGGGCCACAACTCCAGGCAAATAGCGCTCTAGCAGCGCGCGCCCGTTCCAATTCAATATGACGACGGCAATCTTCTCCACTAGTTGTTGTACATATCGAACCAAGTTCCCTGGTTCCCAATGATTAACGAATTTGAAATGCGTTCGCCGAAATTATCGCGGCCGTATTTGGTCGAGGTGGCGTCGATATCTGGGCCTGCGTTGGTGTGGCGACTGAGGTGGTACTGCCATTTGTGGTCTTTAATCTCACCGATGGCACTACTATGGAGCAAGGTATATTGCCTACCGACCAATTCCTGATCGACAAAAATGAATACTTGGTTTTGTTGAGTCGGCGTGCTTGGGCTCTTGAGCTGGTCGTATTGCCAGATTTGGTACGGGTAATTTTTACCGTCAAAGGGACGCTCCTCCACCAACGACGGAGCACCATATTGCAGGAACACGCGCCCCATTTGAGTTTTATAGCCCTTCATGGTCTTAGAACCGAACTCTTGATCTACCTTTTCGATAATGGCCAGGTAGCCTTTCCAAGTCCCTTCTGGATTCTCCGGCGCCTTGTTTTGCCAGAAATTTGCGATGAATTTGGCTGCCAGGGCCGTATCCGGTTGGTCCTTCAGGTTCATTAAAATACGGCGGTCCGAAAGCGTTGCAATGGGCGCAATCATCCCAAGGTAGTCTTGGATCTGGGACCAATTTCCCCATCGTGCTTCAAACATTTCTTTATCCAAGGTGGGGCCATCAACCTCCCACTTTGAGAGCATATTTTCATCAAACCATTGGAACGCCGTCTCCTTGCGTTGTACCGCGTTGCCCTTTACATCGAGTACTTCCAGCGCTACCGCATAGGTCCCGCTGAGCACCCCTTCCATGTTGTACTGGATCTTTAACGGGTTCACTCCGACCTCCAAACGTTTAAATCCGTAGGTCCCAGGAACTAATTGGCCCGAGAGATCCGAAAGTTGGTATCGCAACACGTATTGCCCTGAATCCACAAAAACTTCCGCATACCACGCCACATCAGCTTTCGTATACAAAGGCATCCCCAGATTAGCCATGGGTACCACTGAAGTACCTGATTTTTGATACAGGTCCAATTCCGTTTCGAGTGTATCTAATAACAGCGCAGGCGACAGATATAGTCCCTCCGATTCTAAGGTCAACGTATCCTCGTACCGCCACTCCTGTCCGCTCACCTCGTCTCTGAGCACTACCTCCACCGGTACTGGGATCCAATTTTCAAAGGCCATTACACTTTTTTGCAACAATAAAGGCGCTCCCGAGGCACTGTCCTGTGAATTATAGTCGAAGACCAAGGCATCCCATTTATCACCCATCTTCAAGCGAACCACCAACGATCCGCTCCACGAGCTATCCGCCGCCATCGCATAGGCCAACGTACTCGCATCCAGCGTGCTATAAACATCTACATAAGGTGTTCCTTGAGCGCTTGTATAGGCTACAGGTTGTAAACCAAAGCGTACACCCTGCCCCGCCGCGCTGCCGGCAACGACCATCCCGATCGCAATGAAAAGTCTTTTGATCCCCATGCCCCAAATATAATTGCATATTTCCCCTTGCATAACATCAAATCCTGTTTAAATTTGCCGCCCACTTAGGAAGCAACACGCCTTCCACCGGAGAAATGGCAGAGTGGTCGAATGCACTGGTCTTGAAAACCAGCGTACCGAGAGGTACCGGGGGTTCGAATCCCTCTTTCTCCGCCAAAACACCTGAAAACCAGCGCAATGCGCTGGTTTTTTTTTTATGCCTTAAGGCGAACGAAGCTTGCTTCAGTGAGCGGATAAGGCATAAAAAAACACAGGGCGCCGGAGGCGACCTGGTTTTCATTGTGATTGGAACGGTTCCCCCTCGGGGATCTTTGGCCGCTAGGCCAAAAATCCCTTGCTTGTTTAATTGAAGGTTTAGGTATAAAAAAACAAAGGACGCCGAAGGCGAACTGGTTTTCAGGTGTTTTGGAACCGTCCACCTCAGGGTTCTTTTGAGCGAAGCGAAAAAAATCCCCTACTTAGAACTCGTACTTTTTAATCTTCAGAACTCTGAACACAACATACATCAACCAACCTAACGGACCGGCCATGAATGTGAACCATAGAAACGGTAGAATGGCCCTCGAGGAAATCTCGTGAGTTTGTGCATTGCGCACGATATATATTCCTGCTACAAGATCAAATGCTAGATAATGAGTCCAGCCCAGGATTACTGCTTGTTTATTGGAAAAAAGGGCCGTCAATCCGTCCAATGTGGCTAATTCATTCATCATAGCCCCATCAAATGAACCTACAAAGAGTATGGCATAAAGCCCAGCTAGTATCACCACTACGCCACCTAGTACCCACTTCTGTACTTGTGCATTGTATGGAGCTATAGACAATGCTATCCAAGCCACCAACGCCAGGGTATTCACTAATAAGTAAATTACATCTGGGCTCATTCTATCGATGTGTTTTCGAGCTGTCCTCGCAAAGTTTGTTTAATTCCGCCAACTCGTGTTTTTTCAAATCACGCCATTGCCCCACAGCAAGGTCAAGGGTGATGTTCATGATGCGTACGCGCTTAAGTTTTGTCACTCTATACCCTAGATACTCGCACATGCGGCGTATCTGGCGGTTCAATCCCTGCGTCAAGATGATTCGGAATGTTTTAGGACCTATTTGTTCCACCACGCACTTTCTTGTCACGGTGTCCAAAATAGGAACCCCGGATCGCA
>Ga0255779_1003922_pt1 | contig 14645 bp, 9 predicted proteins | sample 011ome_21_FD_179977 | JGI IMG/M metagenome (GOLD analysis project Ga0255779, IMG submission 179977) | Coastal salt marsh microbial communities from the Groves Creek Marsh, Skidaway Island, Georgia - 011508AT metaG (version 2) | ecosystem: Environmental > Aquatic > Marine > Intertidal zone > Salt...
GACCGCCACCGCGACCGCCGCCTCGACCGCCACCGCGACCGCCACCGCGACCGCGACCGCGACCGCCGCCGCGACCGCCTCGACCGCCGCCTCGATCGCTTCCGCCGAGATCCTCAGCGCGAAACGTCGACGGGTCGTACCCCGGGAACAGCCGAGCGCAGCACTTGCGGTACGAGAAATCCTCCATCGTTCCATCCACGCGTAAAATCATAAAACACCGCGTGCCGTGTTCGGGATGATTACGAATCTGAAACGCCTTGAGACCCGCTCCGAATTTCGACGCGCTGTCTTCGTGCCCTTGCACGAGGCATTGTTCGACGACGGCGCGCTCGTACTCGTTAAAGTCTTGGTTCAACGTCGCGCGCGTGCGAATCGTGCCAAAGTAGCGCATCATATCGTCACCGTGCGCGAAGGTTTTTGGACCAAGCGTCACACTGGTTGGTGTATCTTCGGTTTTGACGCGTTTCGCGCCCTCGTCGGCGATTTCACCGTGCTCGAGGGCGTGAGAGTCATCGTCATCGCGCGCGCGTTTTTCAGTCGCGGCGGCGGCGGAATCGTCGACGGGCGCGGGCGGTGCAGGCTCGCTGGCGCCCGCGGTGTCGTCCACGGGCTCGACCTTGACTGCAACGACGGTTTCCGCGACGGCGGGCGCGGCGGCGTCCGCGGCGGCGTCGGTGGACATGGTGAGATATGACGACGTTGGCGTTTCGGTCAACGCTTTATCACCCAAAACGGCGAGCTCGGCGACGCAAGGCGCGGTTGGGCGCGGTTGAACGCGTCGTGGCGCGACGTTAGATGCGAATGGGAGTAGAATACATACTGTGATTATTATCAGCTATGGTTGGAGGGGTGCGCGGCGATGATAGCGGCGCGACCGCGCGATGGAGTGGATGAGCGGGCGTCGCGGATGTCGAGCGTTTACGATGGCTCAGCCTCCGTCTCGAGCGCGGTGGAGTGTTCCTGTGCGTACGATCGCGCGCGTCCAGATTGGCCTCGCGCGGCATCAAGGGGAGCATCGGCGATGGCACCTGTGTCTTCGTCGCGTTTTGGCCCAGGCTCTAGACCGGTGTATGTGCGTCGAGAGATGAGATACTCGGCGCCCGATGTGACGGCGGCGGAGGCGCCGTCGGCGCGAATCGATAGCGCGCCTTCAGCGCGGCGAGCGAGCTCTGTGCCCGTCAACGCATCGGTTTCTGCGGTCTCGTGTGTGTGCGTGCCCGCGGTGGATGTGCGGTACGATCCAGAGATGAGGCTAAACTCTGGTTCTTCTCCGTCTTCGCGTTCGTCGCCGTCAGCTCGAGGGACGGAAACAGACGCAAAGTCGAGTTTGACTTCACCCATCCACATCGCACCTGATGTAAACGCGATCGTGGCTTCGTAAGGAGTGATGATTGGTTGCATGTACTCCCGGCCGTCCATGAGTGCGGTGAGTTCGCAACTGACCATGATGAAAACTTCGATTTCTGGAAAGTTGGCCAACTTTTGTGGATTTGGCTTGCCAGCAACGATGGTGTAGCTCTTCCTGCCACTATTCGCAATTAACCGGCGCAAATCTGCGATGACGTCTCGATAACCTGCGACGCCTAAAGTTCCAGCCACTATTCCCACAACCTGAGCCTCTTTTGCGCGAGCGATTAAATACCGTCGACGCTTTAACGCTCGAGACATTTCACTCGCGCCATCCGCATCGACGCGAACGTCGCCATCATTGCTCGGATCATAATGCGCCACGCCTCCGTGCTTTTCTGCGACGTCACTGAGAACCAGCATGGCGTGCGTCATCGCTGGTCCATCTCCTCCGATCCATACATACGCGCATTCGTCGCCCTTTGCGCCGCTCGCCGTTCTAAACCTCGACGCGCCGACGCGCGTAAACCCATCGCTTTCGCCCTCGGCATTCACACCAGCGTCTCGACTCGGTACTACTTCTACATGAACGGCATCCGCTATCGTCACAAAACCTTCACCGTTCGTCTTCGTGGCGTTCAGAGCGCGACGTAACGCGTCGAGCGCCCAAAAGTACTCCTGGTCCGCCACGCACACCAACGCTCGCGGCGCCTCATCCGCCGCGCACGCGTCACGCACGCGCTCGGCGTGCGACATGAGCGCTCGCACACACGCGTCAACGTCGATAGGCTTTCTACCGAACACGAACCGCGCCGGCGTGCGCGACGTCGGGCTACAACACGCGCGTCCGTAATGCACAATCGCATCCGCATCCCGATGCGCCGCCGCGACTTCATCAACGCAGCACGATCCAAACGTGGTATCCGCCAACACGAACACCTCCGTGCGTGTCGTCGTCGCGCCATCGACGCCGTCATCGAGCGCAGAGATGACGGCACGCGCGACGTCCGCGGCGTCATTCAACGCGTCGTCTGGGAGCTGCAACGCCACGCGCGAAAACTTGCCCTGACGAATCCACGCCGCAGTCGCCTCGATGTCGTACGTTTCCATGCGCGCGTCGATCGTCATCGCGTATCGCGTCGCGTTCGTCGCGTTCGTCGCGTCGCGTCGCGTCGCGTCGCGTCGCACAATACAGTCGAGCGCGCGTCGGCGTCGGCGCGTAAAGCGGGCACCAAACGTCAACAACCACAATTTTATATCACAAATGTCATCCCTCTCTACTCCCAATCGTTCAATCACGTAATGCGCGTGCCGTGCCACAAACATTCCGTCCACTTTGCATCGTCTCCGCGACGATGGATGATTTCTAAAACCTTTTTTGGCGGCGACAAGCCGTGCGCCTCGGCGCGGTCGAATCGCTCCAATCGTGTCAATCCAATGCACGGACCGTACTTCATGGTTAAATCAAACATCTTGAGCTCGTGTAAATCCTCCTCGAGCTTTGTGTCGTCGTCGTCATCGTTCGCGATCGTCATCACTGCGTGCGTACGCGACGGTTCGTCGTCGTCAGTCAGTCAGTCACCCTCGACGTACGCGTCAATTCTTCGACACATCGTCATCACATCGCTCCGTACCTTGCGCCTTGGCCTTGCCGTGCGCGGCGACCGCGGAGGCCTTCTGCGCCTTGAACGCATCGGTAATTTTCTTCGCGCGCGGCGGCATGGCGGCGATCTCCGTCGCGCGTCGCGCTCTCGCGTGCGTCGCAATCGCGCGCGCGTCACGTTCGCTCGCAACGCACGTAAAAGAGTCCCTCGTGTCTCCTCTGATCATGATTGGTCGATTGGTTGCCCGGGAGAACAGAAACAATGACGGGTTTCACTTTTTGAGATCTCGTCCCGATGGTGGCGCGCGCGCGCTTTACTCGCGCCGTCGACGCCGCGCCACCGCACACGCGCACGCGCACGACCGACCATACGACGATGTCGTCCATGACCATGCACACCGCCGGCGCGCGCGCGCGCGTGACGGCGCCAAAGGCCTCGCGAAAGGCGATGATTACGCGCGCGACGGTGGATAAGACGCCATCGAGCGCGACTCGCGCGGGTGCGGCGGTGTCGACGGCGACGACGGCGATCGCGACGCTGGCGAGCGCGCACGCGGCACACGCGAATGAGGTTGCGGAGGTTGCCGCGGGCGCTGGGTTCGCCATCGGCGGGGCGGTCGTGCTCGCGGGCGCGGGCGCGGCGTTGGTGCTGACTGATCCGAGCAAGCGTCGGGAGACGATGATGTCCGAAACTGGTGGCGATGAGGCGGCTTCGGTGCGTAACTACTTCGATACCACTGGTTTTGAACGTTGGAATAAGATTTATGGCGAGACGGAGGATGTGAACAAGGTGCAGTTGGATATTCGTAACGGACACCAACAAACCGTGGACAAGGTGCTCAACTGGTTGAAGAATGACGACTTGAACGGCGTGACGGTGTGCGATGCCGGGTGCGGAACTGGGTCTTTGGCTATTCCGTTGGCGCTCAAGGGGGCGAGCGTGAGTGCGAGTGATATTTCCAGCTCCATGGTTGGCGAGGCTGAACGCCGATTCAACGAACAAGTCGCGGCGGGCGCGAAGGCGCCGGCGCAAGCGCCCAAATTCGACGCGATGGGCCTCGAAGAATGCACGGGTCAGTACGACATGGTGACGTGCATTGACGTCATGATTCACTACCCGAAAGATCGCGTTGACGGTATGATTTCCCACTTGGCGAGCTTGAGCAGCAAGAAGCTCATCATCTCTTTCGCCCCGAAGACGGTGTCCTACCTCATCTTGAAGCGCATCGGCGAATTGTTCCCGGGACCGTCCAAGGCGACCCGCGCGTACCTCCACGACGAGGGCGACGTCGAAGCTGCCCTCGCAGCGGCGGGTTTCCGCGTCAAGCGTCGCCAAATGACCGCGACGTCCTTCTATTTCTCGCGCTTGCTTGAATGCGAGCGCGTCTAAGCGAGACGACGACGTCAGTACTAGTGACTTTATTTTTAATGCGAATGGATTAATAAATCAAATAGCGCTGCTCTAGTTCTACTTTATCTTTGGGCGCAATACAAATATGTTTGGATGCAATCCCAAGCACCCCGTGATTTGCGCCGCGAGATTCCCCACGCGATGAATCAACAAGAACATGGCGGCGCCGATGAGGATGCCACTCGAAAACGCATCACCTTTGGGCACCAACGTTGTCAAAAACATGATGAATAAAGCTAAAAAATTTGTCACGGGGAAGTCCGGGTCTGAAACTCGAATAGACATGATGCGTGCTTCAGATTCGCCGTACAACAGCGCGCTCGTGGCGTGCGCGTACGCGAAATTAGGCGCGTAATACAAGCACGCGCCGTGCATCGCCTCGACCAAGGCGCATCGCGCCGCGATTCCCATCGGACTACGGTATTTCGGCCAGTGCGGCGGCGCTTTATATTTATCGCCCATGATGGTGCCATAAAACGTTCCGAGTCGCGCCACGGCGCCGACGGTGATGCAGAATATCGCGCCGCACCTTCCGACGGTGGTCGTCAATCCCACGCCCGGAATGGAAATCTCTGCAGATAGCACCGCGTTCCCAAACAACGCCGCAACAATAAAAACCGTTTGCGAAATCAACTGCACCTCTTGTGAATCCAGAAATCGGCTCACGGGCAACACCCCGGTATACGTGCTCGACACCGTATCCACCACGAACATCGCCCGTCCGATGAGCAACACCGAAACCGTAGTCAACCGCGCCGCGCTCGTCGCGAACCCGACGCCAAAAACATCACACACAATCACCGGATACACGCACATCGCAAGCGCATCACAGCCGTGATCAATAACTTCCCCGAGCGGACTTCCACTCTTCGTTCGCCGCGCTTGTTTCCCGTCGCACCCGTCGAATGTTTGATACAGAAACATGCACATCGCGAAGGCCGCGTAGCACCACCTGGGCGCCGCGAACGTCAACTCTGGCGACATCGTCCACACCCCCACGTACGCCACCGCGCAAAAGAACGTCCCCATGAGCGTCATCGCGTTCGGCGCGATCCACAACGGGCACCATTCGCGCACGAGATAATCCCAAAACGCATTCAAAAACGCGCGCTCGCACAGACTCGATTCGGGCGACGTGTACGCGTACGAATGCACCTGCGCACACGTCGCGGGAGACGCCCCGGCGTGCGCCACGCGCGCATCGCACGCGCAGCGATCGATTCTGGTGTAATCACGATCGCGCGCGGAGAGCACGTCCAGCCGCGCGCGCTGGATGGCGCGAAACATGACGGACGCGCAATGGCGTCGACAGCTGGTGAAAAAATTTGAAAATGAATCACGAGTGCGCACTCACTGACGCGCGAGTCGTCGCGTTCGCGCAGGCGCACCGCACGCACGCACGCGCGCACGCGCGTGGACGTCCACGACGCCGACGCGATCGCCATGGGTAAGGCAAACATCGCGATGTATCACCCCGGCAGCGCCGGATCGTTCGTCAAGGTGGTCATGGTGAACTTCATGTGTCATCATCACTTAACCGTCGAGCTGGGGCCGCGGATCAACTACATTGTCGGCGAGAACGGGTCGGGGAAGTCGGCGGTGTTGACGGCGCTCACGGTTGCGCTCGGGGCAAAGGCAAAGTCGGTGGGGCGATCGTCGACGAAGAGCGTGAAGGGGATGATCAAGTCTGGGACGCAACAAGCCAAGTTGACGGTGGTGATTTCAAACGATGGCGAGGATGCGTTTATGCCGGCGACGTACGGGCGAACGATTATCATTGAAAAGGTTTTGGCTAAGGTTGGCGCGAATTCGTTGAAGATTAAGAATGCACAAGGGGAGACGATCGGGACCAAATCGGATGAGTTGGCGAGAATCACGGACCACTTTGCCATCGACGTCGACAACCCAATCGTGGTGATGACGCAAGACATGGCAAAGCAATTTTTGAACAGTGGTGACGATGGCAAGAAGTATGAATTCTTTTTGCGCGCGACGTTGTTGCAAGCGGTGCAAGAACGCGCGACGATTGCGAAGAACTCTGTGGACGAGATGAAGATGGTGCTCGATGAGCACAACGAAAACATCCCCGTGCTGAAGAAGAATATTGAGGCGTTGCAGCACGAGTTGAACGCGTTTGAGCGCGTTGAGCAGCTTCGATCGAAATCCATTGATTTTAGAAGGCGCTTCGCTTGGTCCAAGATTACGCAAATGGAACGAAAGTTGGCAGAGGAGCGCGGGAAATTGGCCAAATATCAAGACGAAAAGGCGAAGTTAATCGAACAAATTTCCAAACTCGAGAAAGCTCGTGATGACGCAAAGAAGCAAAAAGACACCTTGCAAGGTCAACATGATGAATACATGGCAAAGGTCACGACCACAGCAGCTGAACGCCGGGCTATTGAAGCTGAGTACAAGGAAGCGGCTCGCCAGTTGCAGAAGGTGAAAACTGACCAGTTGACCGAGGAAACCAAGATTAAGCAACTGTCCAAGAAGACCAAAGATGCCGAAACGAAAATCCAGCGCGTTGTTGATATGCAAAAAGGCGAAACGACGCAAGTTGAGGCGAATATTCAGCGATTTAATCAGGCTATGGTGCAGGCAAAAGCCGACGTCACGCAATGCGAGCAGCACATTGAACAACTCGAATCCACAAGACAGAACTCTAAGCGAGAAAGTACAGTGTGTGCGCAAAGACATCGTGGAATCGAGGCGGGGATTGATAACATTCGCAAGCAAATTGCGACGTTGAAAAACACTTCAAGCAATAAGCTCGTGTTGTATCACTCGAAAATGCCTGCGCTGGTTGATGCGATCGAGCGCCGTCGCGGTGACTTCTCAAAGCCTCCTCTTGGTCCAGTCGGCACGCACATTACTCTGAAAAATCAAGAGTGGGTTACTCCTGTGGAAGAGTGTCTTTCTGGTGTGATGAATTCATTTGTCGTCGCAACACCGCAGGATATGGACAAGGTTCGTAAACTCGCGCAAGAGTGCGGAGTGCCGAATGTCAACGTCGTGTGCGTCAATTTCAATCGCCAGCGGTATAACATCCCGAGCGAACGCGTACCGAATCCAAGTCAATTTACCACGGTTATGAGTGTGATTGAGTGCACGCATGATGTGATTTTTAATCTCTGCGTCGACCAGTGTCAGATTGAAAACTCTGTTCTCTTGAAGGATGAAGGACCCGCCGTGGCGTTGTTCAACAGCAATGAAGCAAAAGCAAAGAACATTGGAAGCATCTACACTCCTTTGCGTAAAATTTTCAGCAGCGGAAATACTACGAGAAACGAGGCTTTCAAGAACATGAACACGGCGCGCAAGTTGGGGGCAGATTCAAAGTCACAAATCAAGCAATTCGAAGCGAGAATTAAAGAGGAGCAAGAAAACGCCAAGCGTGCGAGCGCGGCGCAAGTCGCAGCAAGCAAGGCTGTTAAAGATGTTGAATCTGCGCTTGTGAAGGCTCAGAACGATTTGAAGAAACTCGTCTCCGCGGCACATGATGCGCGTCGTGCGTTAGAGCAAGCAAAGAGTGATGCCGAGGACACGAGTGCCGCCGGCTATGACGTGAGCGCGCTTCAAGACGAGCTTGATAGCTTGAACGCCGAACTCATTACCCACAGAAGTTCCCTCGCAGAAGTTGAACGCGAATGTGAAGAAAAGCAAAAGGCGTATGATGACGCTAAGAACGCATTGGCTGAGAAACAAGCTCTCGGTGAATCGTTCAAGGAGCACGCGAGAGAGTTGACGAACAATCTCAGCGCCGCAACAGATTTGAGCGTCTCCACGGCGAAGAGCATTGCCCGCAAGGAGGAGCAACTTCGTGACGCTGATCCCGTCATCGCTTCTGCTGAGCAGACTGTTGCTGCGATGCATGAAGAGATCGAGACGTGCGCAGAGCAAACGACAGCAATATGCACGCGGTCAGAAGCGGTCGAGGCGGGTGATATCAATATCGAACCTGAAAAACTTCTTCGCATGTATGAAAACTCAAAGGAACAGATGCGGACTGAGGAACAGCGTCACAAGCGACCGTTTGAAGAGGTAAATGATGAATTATCGTTCGAGTCTAGAAAGCTTGCCAAGTTGGATTCAGGCTTCGGCAAGTCTATGAAACTTTACGGTCAATTGAGAAAAGGTGTCAAGGCTCGCCAGAAACAAGTGCAAGTGCGCGCGACTGAAATCTCAAAAATCGTGTCGCATCGGTTCAACTATTACATGAGCAAGAAGGGCCACTCCGGGCGTGTTCTCGTCGACTTCAAGGACGCCACGTTGTCGCTTGAAGTGAAGGATGGAGAAAAGGGTAAATCTGTGAAGGATATGCGTTCAATGAGTGGCGGCGAGCGGTCGTACTCTACGCTCGCATTTAATCTTTCTCTCGGCGATACCAATGAATCGCCTTTTAGCGCAATGGATGAATTTGATGTGTTCATGGATGCCGTAAACCGAAAGGTTTCTATCGACTCGCTCCTCAGATTCGCGCGAAAGCACGTGGACAAGCAGTTCATTTTCATCACGCCGCAGGATATTTCAGCAGTCGACGCGAACGCTGAAGACATCAAAATCATGAAAATGGCGCCTGCTCGCGTAGACGCGTAACGAATACATCTTCTATATACATGTAAAATACTTACAACACCATGCTACTCAATTCAATATCATTCTACCTCTCTCGCGTGCGCCGTCGCCGTCGCTGATCGCCCCACCGCGTCAATCAAACTTCCTATCCTCCTCCTCGTCGTCGTCGTCGTCATACGCATCGTCATCCTCTATGTCGTGATCCGTCATGGGCGAATTTGGCGTGCGAATATACTTCCAATAAGCTCTCAAACCTCTGAGGTTTTGCCACACCTTGTACGCCATGAAAGCAAAGATGAAACCGAAAAACATCTCTTCCGTTTTGAGTGACAGGAAATCACCCTCGGTCGGATGCGTCGGGGTCGACATGCGACGATAGCCCGAGCCGAGTTGCCGCACGGCGTTGGTTGGAATCTCTCCTTCGGGCATGGCGACGATCGACTGGCGCGCCGACGAGGCGGCGAGTGAGGTTCAAAAAGTTTGAGTATTACACAAGTAACCTTTACATTTGTTGGTTCTCGACAATTTTGGACGCGTACTCTCCGATGTTTTCATGCGTGAGTTTGACGAGTTCACGGCGCTTGAGAGGTTGCTTGGTGAAAGGACACACATCCGGGGCATCGCTGCTTCGGAGAATTCGGCACCACGTTTCGTAGCCAGCGACGTGACCGTACGGCGAAATTGTCGGCTCCTCCACGGGGAGTCTAGTGATGGGATCGATAAATCCAGGAAGCACAGGAAGTTCCTCGAACTCTCCATCGTCGTCTTCGTCCTCGCCATCGGCGTACGATCGCTTCGCAGCGCGTCCACTTGAGCGAACGACCGTGGATTTGATGCAACAATGAAACGCCTTGTCGTCGTCGTCCAATTTCTTCTTCTTCTTTGGCTTAGGCTTTGGCTTTGGTGCCTTTGGAGCTTTAGGCTTGGGCACGCGCACAACCTTGACGAAAACGCGCTGTTCGCTACCCTCTGGTTGTTCCACGCGATCGAACCCTTTGTTCTTAAAATTGAATCGAAGTTCACCCTTTTCGTCAACCATGTAGTTGGTGTCCACGATGATGCCGTTCTTCACCAAGGAGCGATAATAATTCGAACATTGGTACCCCACACGTCCGGGAATAGCCTTGGAGAACGTCCCCCACTGGTAATCAGCTTTGCCATCAGGAAGTGCGGCGATAGTTTGCATGAAGAGTTCGTGCTCTGTGTCCGTCCACTTGCCGTTGGATTGCTTTTCGCCAGGCGCGTTGAAGCGATAATAGTATTGATTTTCATTCTTTTCGCGATTCTTCCAAGCCTTCACGCGCGCATCGGACCAACCTTCGTACAGGTCTGCAGGGGCTTCCGCGCCTTCTTCAGCTGCTGCGACCGCGGCTTCTTGGACGCGCGCAATCGCATCATCGAGTCGCAATCGTCGGACGCCGACGTGCTTCTTCGTGTGTCGCACGAATTGCACGCCGAGGCTCTCCTCCAAAATATATTCAGTATGAAATAAATCTTCCTCCTCCGGTAACTCTTCCTCGGACTCGTCACCTAACCCGAACGATGCCCGACGCTTTCTCATGCGTTCAATCTTCCTCTGCAATCTCTCGTTCGCCGCTTGCACCGCTCTAGATTTTGACGAACCCACGCGCTTCAACGCGTCCTCCTCGGCGATCATCGATCGAATGCTCATCAAAAACGCCTCCCCATCCTCTGCTTCGCCTAATCGATCGCTCGCCTCGAACTCATTACCATTACACACCTTCAATATCATATCCGCCTCTCTCTCCGTCAATTGAACGTCACTATTCGCCAACATGAGCTCGTCGATCTTCTCCTTCATCGTCTTTTCCTCAAACTTTTTAAATCTATTCTGCAACGCCGCGACGCGTTCAGCAATCATTTTCCGTTGCTCTTCCGTCAACCCATCGTCATCATCATCCATCATCCACCCTTGCTTCTCCTGCGACGCGTTCGTCGTCTCCCCGTGCGCGTTCGCGACGGACATGTCGTTCTCCATACCGTCAGCTGTCGAAATTCAAAAACCAAAGGTTTCGATCGTCGTCCTCGTCGCCCACGTCGTCGTCGTCGTCCACTTCACGCCCCGCGCCGATGAACCCGATGCACAGGCGTAGGTTTAATCCACACGTATCGCACTCGCACTCGATGGCGCGCGCGCGTCGTACACTGTCGCACCCGGCTCGAGCCCACGCGTTTCAATCCTTATTTGATGATGTGTGTAAGCTCGCTGGGTTATAATTGGTCGATGACCCCCTACCCTCCAAAAAATTCAAATTCTCAGCCACCTGTTGCTGTCCGTGCGTCGGTCGCTCGCGCGCCTTCACACGCGCGCACGACGCGCGAGACGACTGCAGACGCGCGCGATGACACCCACGGATGCGCCCGCGCGCCCCGCGCGCGCGTTCGCGGCGACGACGACGACGACGACGATGACGTCGCCGGCGTCGCTCGTCGTTGAATTCGGGGAGCCGTTTTTGCACTCGTGCGTGATTTCGCTGCGAGGTTTAACGAGCGTGCCGCGCGCGACGGTGAGCGAGTTGGCTAAGGCGATCGCGCATCACGGCGGTGCGGTGGTGATGGATGAAGACGGCGGTGATGCGACGGTGGCGGTGCGCGGTGAGGTGACGCACGCGGCGGTTGAGGATGCGTCGGCGACGCTCGGCGACGCCGAACGGAACGCGCGCGTCGTCAGCGCCGAGTGGATTCGCGCGTGCTTGAGCGCGAAGACGTTGTTGGATGTGGATTCGAATGTTTTGTACGTGCCGCCGCGATCGGTGGCGGGGTTGGAGGCGTTTAAGGATTGCGTGGTGTGCGCCACGGGGTATAACGGACAGCGCCGACGAGACGTGGAGACAATGGTGAAGGTTCTCGGCGGGACGTATCAGAAGGTGTTCGATCGCGGAGTGACGCATTTGGTGGCGTTTGAATTTTCTGGCGCGAAGTGGGAACGCGCGAGAGGATGGACTACGGCGAAGATTGTGAATCATAGGTGGTTGGAGGAGTGCGTGAGGCGCTGGGCGCGCGTGGACGAGGCGGCGTTTGGACGACGAAGCGGTAAGGAGGAGGATGAATTGGCGAGCGCGGTACCGGATAGCGAAGATGAAGATGGGGTAGAAGATGCGACGAGGAAAGAGTTGTCGGTGGTTCCAGATTCGATGGGTACGACGACGACGTCGACGATGATGACGGCGCGCGCGAACACGTCGAGCGCCGACGCCAACGTGTTTACGTCTCAGCTCGAAACCGCACCGCTAACGCTATCGGCCAAGAAGAAGGTACAAACGCCGAGCGCGGTTAAAGGAGACAATAAACGATCAGCGAGCAAGAGTGCGAGCAAGGGCGCGGCGTGGCGTTCTCCAGATTGGGTTGAAGAGGAGAGGAGAGGCGCGCGAGTCGCGGTGAGCAAGCGCAGTCGCATCGACCCAAAGTATAAAGAAGCGCTCCAAGGTAACTGCACGCAACCAGAAGATATGTTTCACGGGTTAGTTGGAAGTCCTGATGACGTCGAGAAGGCGTTCGGGGGACGGTATGCGCCCAATAACGCATGGTTTAGCTTTTTTGAAGACGCCGAAGCCGAGCCGCTCACGGATGCGCCCAATGTCGATGAATTTTGTACGCTTTTGGCGAGCGGTAGAGGCCGAGTAGAGAACGAGGATAACGAAACTCGAATGGCACGCATTCGTAACGGTGAAATACGTTTCGATGTGTTCGATCAAGGCATTTCCGAGCGTCAGGAGGAGGAGATCTTGCGTGAAGGCAACGGCTTATGCATGCGCACGCTGTACAGCGGCACTGTCATCTTACTCGACGAATCTTTACGTAACGATTGCGAAGGTATCATCAAGTTTGTTGACGATCTCGAAATGCAGCAAAAGCAGGGACCTCTTGGTGCTTGGATTCAAGCCATGATCCGCGTAGAGACGGCGAAGCAACCGGTGGTGGGCGAACGCGTGCGCGCCGGCGCCGACGCTCTCTTGACAACCTTTCTCACCTACATGCATCTCGCGCATAGCTTCCGGGACACCGATTACGCGCAGCTTTTCAACGCCGATGGGTCATTCGTGAGTGCGGACAAGGTTATCACCCTTCCGGCGCGAAAGCCTGGGAATTTAGCCGGTGTAGTTCTCGCCCCCGTCGACCGAACCGTGCGCGACGTCGTCGCTGGATATTACGAATTGTTAGCCGGTCCGAGCGAACCCGATCCCACGCAGCGCCCTACGAGCCAACTCGTGCCGAGCGACATCGAGGAGGAGGAAGATGAGGAACGCGTTGACGAAGAAGAGCCCATCATGGCGCCAGTTGAGGATATCGCGCCCGAGCAGGATGAACGCGTTGAAAACCAGGCACCCGAACCCGAGCGACGAGGGCGAGACACGTCCAAAGCGTCCACGTCTAAGGCTTCGGCTACGAAGAAAAAGACACCAAAACCTGCTACGACGACGACAAAGGCAGTGGTTAAGGCTGCGAAAGCGCCGAGCAAACCAAAGACAAAGCCGACGGTGACGAAAGCGGCGACGCCCGCATTCGCGACCAAGGCGTACGTCGCTTTGAGCGGTTTCAGCTCGGTGGAGATCAAAAAGTATTCTACGCTCGTGCGTCGTCTCGGCGCCATTCTTTGCTCCGGGCATGAATGGGAGCCATCTACGACGCACGTCGTTTTTGGTGCGCGAGGTAGTCGTTCGATCAAGTTTCTCGCCGGTGCGATTTCTGGCGCACACTTGGTTGACGAATCTTTCCTCGTCGAGTGCGCGAGCGCAGGCAAAATCGTTGACGTGCGCGACAAGCATTTATGGCGAGGCGGCCGTGGGGCGGAAATGGGCGTGATCGATGCGCAAGCCACCAAGCATTGGTCCACTGTCGCCCCGCACAGCGCCTTCAAGGGATTATCCATCGCACTCTTACCTTTTGAGCCAAGCGCGAAGATTGACCGCGCGATGCTCGACGTCGTCTTACGCGCCGGCGGCGCGTCGCTGTCATCGGTTTCATCCAAGGGTGACGTGTGTTTGACGCAAGCCGAAGTACCGGATATCGTCATCACCGATCACGCCGACGTGCGCGCGCCTACAGCGGTGCCACGACTCGCGCCTTTGATTGACGCGTGCGCCGGCGGCGTCCTCGTCGTCACGCCTGAATTTTTCAAGTCTTGGATTTCAACCCCAGGCGCGTTGTTAGATGCGCACTGCTTATTTGGTGCGTCCGCATCGACGAGTGAGAACGATGCCGTCATCGATGCGTTATCAAAACGCAGCGCGTGCGTCACTGTCGCTGCACCAGCAGCGCCAGCGTCGCCTCGCGTCGACGACGTGAATACGACAAAGACAAAGAACGCTCAACCCACAAAAGCCAAGGCGCGACAAACACCTGCGCGAGCTGAAAAGCCCGCAGAGCAGGCTGTGTTGTTAAGTCAGCGACAAACTCGGGCGAAGCGCGCGGAGAACGCGCCTCTCGCCGAACGCGTCGGCAAACGACGTCGCGCGTTGAAAGATTCAAACTAAAATGTTAGACGCGCCGTGTAATTACTTAACGATAAACCAACAAGTTTTAACCACATACCCTATACGCGATGACGATGAGCGACGAATCAATACATCACGGTTCATTAGTTGTTCGGTTTCTTAGATTTGCATCAAATAGCTTACAACAGATGATGAGAAATACACTGTTCACGACTTCACACAAACACATTATTTTGTACGAACGCCATCGCAC
>Ga0255779_1003930_pt1 | contig 14628 bp, 24 predicted proteins | sample 011ome_21_FD_179977 | JGI IMG/M metagenome (GOLD analysis project Ga0255779, IMG submission 179977) | Coastal salt marsh microbial communities from the Groves Creek Marsh, Skidaway Island, Georgia - 011508AT metaG (version 2) | ecosystem: Environmental > Aquatic > Marine > Intertidal zone > Salt...
TGTTGTCTATATAGGTTTTCATTAGCTTGTTTGTTGCCCATAAGAGAGGATAGGACAGCACCACCTGCCATAGCCGCAGCAAAATATGCCATAATTTACTCCTTGTAAACGTATAAACCATCATAACCTTCAACAGGCGTAGCGTGGTTTCTAAAATATTCAAATTTCTTTAGCATAAAGTAAGTAGTAGGACCAAACGCTGCTAAGTTATTTCTCCATAACTTAAACAAGGTTCTATTGTTACCTTCTGCGTGGACTAGATATTTACCTTCTAATCCAATGAGAGGATAAGCCTCTGTTACTACAAAATAGCTGTCCCCTTCTACGATTAGCTCAGTCTCCAGTCTCATAGCTATTCCTTTATAAATTTCTTAATGTTAATCATTAGTGTACCTAAGCCCTTCCATATCTCTTGAGGGCTAGGAAGTAACCAACCTAGAACCATAAGTAACCATATCCAAGCTGGTACTTGTTCATCTACCTTTACAGTAGTAGCCTTAATCGTCCCATATTTGCTATCCTCGACTACATATTCTGCAGTGTTAGTCTTCTTATTACCTATGACTAGTTCGTCTGTTTTTACCCCTGTTACCTTCTCGTTAGTCTTACCTACCTGTGCGTCTACCTCGAATCCGCCATTATCACTGAATGGATTAGGGAGAGAAACACAAGAGGTTAACAACAAAGTAAGTAAGGGTAAAATAAGGAGCAATCTGGTATTGGTACTATTTCCCATATCTTCATTCCTTACCCTTACGGATAATTCCGTACATATCACTAAGCATAGCCTTAATCTCTGCTATGTCCTCTTTGTAATCATCCTTAAGGACGTAATTAATAGGTAGGTTCTTTTGACAATTATTGATGTTCTGCTCTAGTTTATCTACAGTATCAGCTAGGCGGTTTAAGAACCACCCAAGCATCACTACTACTAGAGTTACTAGACCTAGAAATATATCTGCTGTTTCCATTGTTACTCCTTATACTTTAGGTTTAGGGAATTGAAGCTTAACAGCACTAATAGCATCATCAAGAGTTGTAGTACCGTTCTGTCTATCCCAGTAAGCCATATCAGCTTGTTCGGTTAGACTTGGGTATGCTTCTGCTCTGTCTCGTGCGTATTGTTTACTGTCGTATTCTGCTTGTAGGCGTTCTACTTCTGCTTGGATTAATGCTTCGTCTAATATAACTACATTTCCATCAGCATCAGTAGCATCTGTATCACCGTTAATAGTAACAACTGTTGAGTGTGTATTATAAATTGCTTGTTGTCTGTTCATTATGCCGAAATCTCCTCTACTGTAATTGATGAAACCGCACCCCAAGTGTCTGCTTCTCCTCTCCGATTAATAGTGGCAGTACCAGAAGTTATGTAACATTGGAATTTATAAGTAGTAGCAGAAGTAGTTGCTGGGCTATCAAGATATGTACCTGCTACCACAGTTGAATTGTAATTTTCATTTGATTGATGAAAACCCGTAGTATTATTACTAGATACGGTTGATACGTTTATAGGTGTCGAATCTCGAAGCATACGCACAGAGTTAATCTCACCTGGATTAACGCTACTTGCAAATACATTATACGTAATCTTTATCTTATTAGAAGTAGAAGATGGAGTGATTGAAACCGACAATCCAGTAATATCGACAAACGACGTGCTTGATGTTGTAAAAGTATCAGTCTTAGTTGTACTAACAACCTGTAACACCTTACCAGCACTATCCGAGTCAAAGTTACTTGACCCTTTAATTTCACTAGGCATATTAAACTCCTAGACCATCAACGATAGCCTTTAATTCATCAACAGACTTACCATCAGCAGTATCAGTCATATCTCTAAGCACTTGCTTATCAGCTACGATTTGTGTAGTATCAGCACCAACCTCAGTAGCTCTAGTGTAATCTACATCTAAAGCTTCTAGTAGTGGTTTACGGTAGGCTCTGATAGCTTCCTTGGTGATTTCTGCTGCTTTGTTTGTGTTAACTGTAATCATAATTGTTCCTTGTTAGTTGTTGTGTCATAATCTTAATTTCCGAATACTTGTACGTTTGGAAAAGCACAATCTTCTTGTATATTACTACCATTTCCAGCAGTAGCTACCCTAAATGATGATGTGGTTGGTGCAGACCCAGCCCAAGTATAAAGACACATAAATCCTACACTACTACCAGTTGTGCTTGAAGACATACTACTAACGGAATAATTAGCGTTTGGCATAGATGTGCTGAAATTAACTGTGTATTCACCAGTTCCATTATCAGTAATACTAGATACATTATAACTATCTCTAATAGCTACAGTACCAGTACCGTTAAAATTAACCCAAGCTTTACAAGTAGTAGCACCAGTACCACCTAACTGTGGAACGCCACCACTACCAGTTTCAAAGTTATCACTAACTACTGAACTAGCCATTCTTCACCGCCCAACCTGCTGTGTCTACTTCCCAAGCATTACGGAATGTTCTATCTGATGGAACATCATCTGTAGTTACTACTGAATACTTAGCATCATTAGGTACATCTTTCAAGCAATCATCTGCTGTGAAGTTAGGTGCAGGTACAATTACTGCTACTGTTTGACCGTTGTCTTGTGTATATAAAATTCTTTCCATTACTTACTCCTAATTAAATTAATCTCCGAATACTAATGTTTCAACATAACTAACATCTTCAGCACTCGCACCTCTATCTGCTGTTACTACAAATCTTTGACTGCTTGTTAAATTAGTTGATTTACTTACCGCATAAGGGTGCCAAGTATTACCGACATTTGAATAGTTGGCTTTTGAAATAAATGAATAGTTTATATTTGCCATATTATTACTAAAGTTCATTGTGTAGTCCCCAGTACCGTTATCAGTAATACTAGACACATTAAAACTATCTCTTATGGCTACTGTGCCACTCCCATTAAAGTTTACCCAAGCCTTACAAATCTGATTACTACTATTATCTACAATCTCATCAGTATTTACCGTAGTTGCACCTTTACTGATTGAATCTACTTCTAAATTACTTGCCATAATATCTGCTCCTAAATAATAACCCAGCGACCATTAACGGTAACTGTGTATGTGTCAGCAATAGTAATATCACCAATAGACATACCATTAGTATCTACTGGGATTGTGATGTTCTCACTAATAGTCTGACCATTAGTTCTAATGATAGCATCAGTGCCTAATGATGGACCACCTGCACCTACCCAACCATTAGCATCAATCCTAGCTACCTCTACGCCATTAGCTTGGAACTTAATCTCTTTACCAGCACCATCAGCATTTAACGTAAGATGTTCCGTTGAACTCTTTATTGTACTCATTTTGGAAACCTCGCTTTAATATCGTTAATGGCATCTACCCAAGTTGTAGTGTTGTTTTGTTGGTCATCAAACTGCATCTCGAATTGATTGAGTGCAGCGTATTCAGCGGCTCTTGCTCTTGCGTATTCTTGAGAGTCGTATTCTGCTTGTAAGCGTGTGATTTCAGCATCAACTAATGATTGGTCAATGATAACTGAATTACCATTAGCATCAAAAGCACCCTCTGTGTCATCAATAGAAACTACATTAGCGTGTGTGTTATAAATTGCCTTGTGCTTATCCATTATACTTCTACCTCCATAACTGTTATAGTGCTAATTGTAGATGCTGGGTATCTATTACCATTACCATTGTAATCAGTTCTATTAACATAGACATTTTGCCCATTGGTTGCATATGATTGAAAGGCTACTTTGTACTCTATAGCACTTGCACTAGATGGAGAATCAAGGTAGTTCATATCCATATGAAACCAGTCATACGTATTTTCTGAGGATGCTGCGGAATAAACATTACCAGCCCACATTGCTTGAGCACGTGTGCCATTTAAATTTCCAAGCCCAATAGCAGTGCCGTCTCTCATAAGTCTTCCAGCCACTTCAAAGTAAGAACAACCTACATTAATACTAGTACTAACTAATAGCTTACTAGTAGTTGAGGTTCTGGTTATCGTTGCTGTTAAGCCAGGGCAAACAACCCAACTACCCGATGCAGCGGACCAAGTATCTGTTTTAACCGCTTGAACAACCTGCAACACCTTACCAAAACTACCACTTACCTTAGTACCATCAATAGCAGCACTTGAGTTAATATCTGCATTAACAATAGTACCGTCTGCAATGTTTGCCGAGGTTATCCCCGAGCCGTTTAGAACTAATGCCATATTAAACTCCTGTTTCTAATTCTTGTGCTGCTACCATTTCGTTATATGCTGAGATTACTTCTGGTGTGTGTACTGCTGCTACGATTGCTTGTGTTTCAGCAGGTTCATTAGATACATCATCACCTGGTGCGATTACGTGTCTGTGGAACTCTTTACCACCAACCATTACACCGTTATCTTCTACCCAAGTAGCTTCACGACACTGTACCATCTTGTGTTCACCAACTACTTCTACCTTATCTACTACTGTTTTCTTTACTAAAGCCATTTGCTTCTCCTGTTAATTTAAGTGTCCACTACGTTCATCCGAACATAGCATCTTGTTTGACTTACGTCTATTCTCAGCTTGAGTAATAACCTGTAAGTTGTCTTCCAAATGAAACCCACATACCTCTTTACCTTGTAGTGGGATTATATGGTCAACCTCGTGTTGTATCCCTGTCTGTTCTGTTAGCTTCTGAGCCAGAGCGTATAACTCTTTAATCAGTTCTCTATCAGCCCATACAGGTGTTGCTAATACACAGCGTTTCTCTCGTGCTGTGGTTGTCTCTAACTTACGCGACTTATTAGCCTGATACCAAATCTTACTGTTCTCTAAGTGCTTGTCTTTATTGTCAACATACCACTTGCTCTGTAACTCATTGTGTTTAGCTTTATTAGCTTTAACCCACGAAGCACTTGATTGGTGCTTACACGTCTTACACCACGAATGTGGCTTACCTGTATCTGAGCGTTTATAGAACTCAGTTAGAGGCTTAGAGGTTGAGCATTTAGAACAAGTTTTCATTAAGATGTTCTGTATGTTAATGTAAATCCACTGTACGTAGAGCCCGTACTTCCCCACGAAACAGAATTACCAGAGTTAGACCCTACAGGAGTAATTTCGGAGGTGTTGTAGGACATAAATCCTATAGGGTTAGATACCGAAACTCTATTGTGCCAGAAAGCCCCTACTGGTCTAACACTTGTAAGATTATATGAAACAAAAGGCAATCCAGTTACCTTTATATACCCACTCGCCCCAGTTGAGTCTACATTGGCAAAATGACCACTTACAGTTACAATATCACCAACTTTCACATAAGATGATGTACAAGTACACGCTGTTGCTGGAGCAGTTGTAGCGCCAGTTAAAGTAGCTGTAAAGGTACCAGTCTCATAATCATCTAAGGCATTAGCTGCTGCTGTGTCACCGTTGAATAATAAACCAGAGGTAGCACGAGCAACTCCAGATACATCGTCTAAGCCTACTGGAGCACCTGTTAATGTAGTTGTATCATCAGGCAGAGTAATCGTTCTTGTTGAGTCTGTCGTAGGTGCAACTAAAGTTACCGTACCAGTACCTGTAGCAGACCCTTGGAATTTTAATTTTGCCATTTTCTTCTTCCTTTAGTAAAACCCTCTGGCTCTTGTCCAGGGATATATAAATTTTCGTAGTTACCATTATTAAACCAGCACTTTCCTGTTAGATGTCCTTTCTTAAACTCAGTAGTTGTTGAATTGTGCTTACCTTTATTGGATGCACTTAGCTTTACTTTCGCTTCTTCTGAATGCTGCATCCCTTTAAAGGATGAGGTTTTACCTTTTAACCAGTGGTCTTTACCTTTTGCCTTTAAATCAGCAATAACACGCCTACTGCTTTCACTGATTTTCTGTTTAGTTTCATCAGTATGTTTAATACCTTTATTCCAAGCCTCTTGTGTAGCACCTGTTCTGTCAAAACCAGTAGAAGTTTGCTTTGCCCTGTTCCAGAATATATCACTAACAACTACATCATTAATGGTATGCCTTCTAATCTCGTCTGCTACCGCTTCTACCCTAGAATCAAAAGTACCTAAGATAAACTTATCGCATACCTCTGATACATTCTTAGGCAGATGTTTAGATGAACCCCAGTAGTTATCAGCTTCAGGAGTGCCTTGACAACTACGCACACCGATATACATCATATCGTCTGCTTGTGATTGAAGTAAGTATGTGTAATGGTACATTAGGCAATAACCCACGTTGAGCCTGTCGGAATAGATACACTGACTCCTGTGTTAATTGTAATTGGACCTGCTGTTAAAGCATTATTACCAGCAGCTATCGTGTAGTCAGCTGATATTGTATTAGCGTGTTCATACAAGCCTTTAGTTGTACTATTAGCATCTGTGTCTAATGTGTTCCAAGAAGCGTCAGTACCGTCTGTTCCTAGATACTTACCTGCGTGTCCTGTTTGAGAAGGTAAAGCATCAATACCTGTCAGTTGTGAACCATCACCCGTAGGAGATAGAGCTACTGTGCTTAAATCTACTGATACTGCTTGATTACTAGCGTTACCAATGAATATATTACCATCATTCAAGTTTGGAGTAGCATTAGCACGTCCTGCGCCCATAACAAAGCCACCACCATTACTATCGTGTACCTTCTTAACCCTACCAAGGTTCTGTAATAAATTACCTTCACCTGTAGGCTGTACATTAGTAAATCCACCACCTACTGCTACGTAGATTACATCCCCTTCATTGAAAGAAGACGTATCAACACCTTGGATATTACCAAAGTGAATAATATCACCTTCTTCATCATCATCTAAGTCCTGGGCTAATACACCTACTGCAGGCATAGTCGCTGCATTTGAGGCATCAGCCATTTGCACTTCCATAGCATTGCCAGAAGTGCCTGATTGGTAAACTGGAGTACCTTTAAGTAAAGTACCGCCACTTACGTTCTTGCTTAAATCAGTAAACGCACCATCAAAGTTACCTTCAAATGTAGGTGCAATTAAGACACCTGTCATTGTATCACCAAGCTTACTTACAAAATCTGATGTAGATACTGCGCCATTCTGCCATACTGTACCATCATAGATACGAGTAATATTACTAGTACTGTTGTAGTACCAGTCACCAATAGTAATAGCATCACCATTTAAATCTAGCGTAGGGTCAGAAGCCTGTACACCTAAGTATGAGCCTTCAATAGCATCTAAGGATGCCTGAGCACTTACCGCTGAAGCTGCTGCTGCACTCGCCGAGGCTGCTGCTGCAATAACATCCAAGCCTGTTTGTACTCTATCAGCTGCTGTAGCAATAGCATCAGCATTAGTTAATAGTACATTAGCATTAGTAGTAACTACGTCTGCATTAGTAGATACAACATCAGCATTAGTTGAAATAACATCTAAGGCTGTCTGTGCTCTATCAGCTGCTGTAGTGATTACATCTAAACCTGTTTGTACTCTGTCGGCTGCTGTAGCTACTGCGTCTGCATTAGTTAATAACACATCAGCATTAGTAGTAGCAACATTAGTATTAGTAGTAACAACATCAGCTGCTGTAGCAATAACATCTAAGGCTGTCTGTGCTACATCTGCATTAGTAGCTACAACATCAGCATTAGTTAGTATTAAATCCGCTGCCGTAGCTGCTGCGTCTAGAGCTGTCGCTGCTTCTGAAAGAGCCGCTGCCGCTGCACTTGCTGCCGCTGCTGCTGCATTATCATCTGCTAATAACACCTCAGCCATATTATTGGCTACAAACTGTAAATCTGTAATGTTATCAGCTACTGTATTAACATCAGTAATATTAGATGCAACAATACCAGCATCCGTAGGATTAGTTAGTAAATCATCAGGAGTAGTTCCTACCTGTATAATTAAACTAGCATTAGCTGTAGGCGCATCCTCAAATACAATAGCATTGTTGATAATGTCGTAAATAGTACGACTTTGTAAAACATTGTCGATATACACATTACAATGATTATCAGATATGATATTGAAATCAATGCTGTATATCTTACTAGTTCCGTCTGCTGTAAAGACTTTATCTGAAACCATAATTATTTCCTTTGTTTAAATAGACCTGGATTTACTGTTAAATCTACCTGTTAAGTTTAGACTGTCGATACAGAATCCATTAGAATCTACTGACTTAATAGCGACACTAGTCTTCTGACTTTCACCCATAATAGTAGCTGTCGGTCCGCCTTGTACGTGTCTATGAAACACTTTAGTATGAGGACCTACTGTTACTTCTACGTCTTGGTCTGAGCCTGGTCTGTCTTGAATAGTGAGTTTACGTATCTGTAGTCTACCTTCTTTATTATCTACTTTGTTACCACCACCTGTTTGAAAACCCCACTCATTTAATGTGATTGCGCTAGTGTATTCACCAGTACTATCAATATAACTAGTAGTAGTGTAGTCAGCAGAACCGATGTTAATCTTACCTAACTTCCTATCTGTTCCTTCGTCATACATAACAAGTAAGTCATCACCTACTACTTTAATAGAGAATATAGAAGCGCCTGATAATTCCCATCTGTGCCAAGCACTCTGAGACTTCTCTTCACCTTCCCAAGTCTGATTGTAGACATAAACCTCATTAGTATCTTCAGCCAATAGAAACACCATATCATACTTGGTAGATGTTTCTAATTCACTAATACGATGGTCAATATAAGTAGGAACGTGAGATGTAATATCTGTAGCATCATTACCTGTAGAACCAGGAATATTGTAATACTCTCTTACTTGTGTATATTCTCCTCTATTAATAGCGAAGTATAGATTAGGTCCGATAGTCTTTGGAGGTATCTTAGGATTAATATCATAAGTAGTAGTTTGTGCTAGGCTAGCAGTAGAAGGTGTTAGTGCTTTATCTCCGCCCATTATATATTGAGCGTGAGTGCCAAATACAATTAGGTTCTCATTGAAAGGGATAGCATACTTCAAGTTAGCTACTGAGTTAGTGTCTACTGCTACATCAATAGGGTCTGTATCTAGTAAGTCTGTAACTGTTGTCCTAAAGAAGTTCTCATAGATACCTGTCTCAGACATAATGATATTATCACCCGAGATGAAACCTAATCTATTACGATAGAAGAATACATCCTCAATCTCTTGTCCTACGAAACTAGGCATTTCGTTTGATAACTCATCACCCTTATCTCTATCGTAGTAGTCGAACTCTTTAAAGGTAAAGTTACCAATAGCAGTACGTTCTAAGATATGAGGCATAGTTGAGTTTTGAAACCCATCCTTAATACCAGGAGCTACTGTTTCTAACCAAGCCTCACCTGGATTCTTAACCCAAGCCCAGAAGCCTTCAAACTTATTCTTCTCATCACCTGTTACATTAACAAGTGTCTGTAGACCTGAGTAACTACCCATTGTATTAGGTAGGTCTTGTAGCTGCTTAAGTACACCTTGCCATCCTTCTGATGCTTGGTTACCCCAAGAATCGGATGTATTCCAAGTACCACTAGTGTTCTTATAAATAATAGAACCAGAACTAGAAGCACCTATCTGACCTGCTAGAGTAGAAGCAACTAAGTCTGACTTAGCACCATCCTCTGTATCTTTGTTACTGTTTGTTGTACCATTGATTGTATAGCTGTAAGTATTCTTTGTAGCATTATTCTCGCCACCATATGCAATGTATGTTCTCTTAACCCAGTAATAGGCGTGAGACCTATGAATGTTTGTATCACTAGTTCCGTGAGTATAGGTAGTAGATTCTGCTACTGTCTTAGTCTTGTTCACAATAAATGTAGTATCACCCACTGTTACTGCTGAGAAACTTTCACTTGCTCTAATACCACTAGGAAGAGATAAGTAACCATCAGTACCACTATCTTGTAAAACACCTGACATATCGTAGGTCTTCCAAGCTCCATCAGTAATAACTATGATGTAAGCCTCAGTACCGTCACCACGCTCGTAAGTATGGATGAAGGGGTAGTCAGCAATAGTATTATCAATAGCAGTTTCTACCAACGGGTTTCTCCTTCTAGTTCCTTCTGTAAAGGACAAACTACAATTAATCATCTCATCTACAGTAGTATCGTGTCGAAGCTCTGGAGCTTGTTGACTAACACCATTAATTAATGATGGTATTGTTTGATTAACTTCCATAGTTACTCCTTAGATTGCTGCAGGATTCTGTCTTCTATTCATAACTCTAATTGTTGAGGTTTCATCGAAGATAGAGTAGTCACCTGACCAAACATCCTCACCTCTAACCGTAGCAGTTGCGTCTTCTACCTCTTTCATAAATACCTGATAAGCGTTATCTACGCCTACTACTCTTAAATATAGCTTCATCTTAGCTTTAGCAACTACCAGTAATTGGGCTATTGAGTGTAGGTCATCGAAAGCGACCTCCCAAGTTACATCTGCTGGAATAGTTTGTGTGAATATGAATGTATTATCTGTCTTATCAAATAACTTACCGTTTTTAACAATTAAGTTACTTGACGTTTCAGAGGCATCTACAGAGATAGCTCCTGATGGTATAGAGATATACCCTGAAGAATCAGGTACTAAGTCCCAATCCTCAGTAGTATTAAAGTGATATCCAGCGGACAACACCTCAGTTAAAGATTCGTCAATAATCGTATCCGCTAATTCGGCTTCATAATGACCTGTTATAGAGGTGTTAGAGGGAATAGGGCTTTCACCTATAGTAGTTAAGCAAATGTTAATTGCATCGTTATATCTGTTCATAATACCTCGTTTATAATTTGGATGAACAGCCCCCGAAGGGACTGCTCAAGGTTGTCTAACTAGCCTAAGCTACAGTCAGACGCTGTGAACAACCAGCGTTAAGAACGCCTTCGCCCATTGCGTAAGAAGAAACCATCAATGTACCTAATTTCTCAGGGATGTAGTTTGCTTCTGATTTGATGTCTAACAACTTAACAACACCTACTGCGTGCGGAGTAAAGATGTAACCCCAGTTACCTGCAGGAATGTTGTTAGAAGTCATAATTGGAATACCAGCAATACTGAATACATTACCTGTATCAATACCACCATTACCATTTGTCCAATCACGATTAACAGCTTTATCAGACTGTACTAGGTTGAAGTACGCCTCAGGGTTAAGGATACATACCTTATCACCTGCGATGTCCTTACCTTCCATACCTGCTGCTGCATCGAAGATAGCCTCAACGATAGAGTTTGCAGTAGGAGTAGCACCTAATACTAAGTCAGCGTTAACTGTTGGTTGACCAATCTTAGGAGTAGCTGTAGCACAAGCATCAAGCTGTGTGATTACTGCTTTGTCTACTTTCTTAGCTAGAACATTACCCATTTCAGTCGAGTACTGACCACGAGTCTCGTAGTGAGACATAGCCTCTTCATAATCGTCCACAAATACTGAAGCGTATTTACGAGCAGCGATTGTAATAACCTGCTCGTTTGAACCGATTGATGAAGGAACTACATCATCACCAGGAGTGTGTGTCTTAACATCAGACGAGTCAGACAAGTTACCAATTACTGGGAACTGTGCAGATTTACCTGAGTTAATTGTACGTGTGTTTACTAGAGGTAAGAAGACGTTCTTGCTAGAGAACGCAGTAAGGACTTCACCTGAGAAAATCTTAAGCGCTAGGTCCTTATTACCCGCTGTACCACCGAAGTCAAAGTTCGGATTTGAAGTTGTATATGCCATTATATTATCCTATATAAATTTTTAAAGTGTACATAGTTGTACGTTAAGTTTATACAGTAATACGTTGTGTCTAAAGGGTATCTCTCATCCTCCCCCTCAAGGGAAGAATCAAGGCAATTATACTTACTTGTTTTACTATAAGAATGTCGATAGAGCCACCTTACGTTGCACTTCTGCTCTGTAAGTATGGTCTACCTTATACTTCGGACTGCTCATTGCTTCCATCATCTCTGATTTAGTGGTATAACCACGAGAAGTGTTTGAACTGCCTGAAGTACGATTACCGCCAATCAGGTTAGGATTGGCAGCCTTATATCGGGCATTAAGCCCTTGGATAGCGAACTTAGCACTCTCTGCATTATCTAGAGTAGCATTAAATGCATTTTGCTCACTTTCCGACAGGTTAGAACCAGCCCACTCAATCATCGCTTGATATTCACTCTCTCCGCCGACCTCGGCTTGAAGAGCGTTTACTTGCTGTTGTTGGACTGCTTCTTGACCCTGTATGTAAGAATCGACCACCTCCTTTGATAATCCTGCCTTTTCAAGGTTGGAATACGTCTCTGGAGATAAGCTACCGTTCTCGCCATACTCGTTGTAAAGACCGTCGAAATCTAATCCTTTGTTCTCTACAGTTTCTTTAGCTTCTTCTACACTATCAGATACCTGTGGAGTTTCCTCCTTAGGTGCTTCCTCTTGTGCTTCTGAAGATTGTTGTCCCATCTTAGATTGAAGCTCTGTGTAAGCCTTCTCTAATTCTGAAACATCTTTATATTTACCAGCTAGAAGGACTTTCTCTTCATCACTTCTTAGCTCTTGGTTTGTTTGCTCCTCGCTTTGGTTTGCTACGTCCAGCATCTGTTGGTCGTGCTCGCTTAGTTGAGGGCTTTCCTCTGTTTGGTTTGTTACTTCTAGGTTGCTCATTGTCTGTCTCCTGTGTATAAATTGTCCATCGTATTTCCGACATTATATTACCCCATCGCTTGTTGACCCATTGCCGCACCTGCTTCCGCACCGCCTGCTTGTGCTGCACTGTCTAGTCCTACTTGTCCTGCTTGCATAGCCATAGCTTGCTCTTGCTCTTGTTGAAGCTGCTCTTGAGACTTAATAATCCCTTCTGCATCTAAACCAAGAGAAGTAGCTACTCGACCAATCACTGCATCTACATTAGCGTGTTGGGCAAATATCTCAGGTCCAAGTAACTGCTGTAGTGTTTGTGCAAACATAACTAGTTTGTTGTAGTCGTGTCCTCTTCCTAATGCTTCTAAACCAGTAACAATAACTGGCTCTACTAATCCTTCAGGTAGCTGTGTCTTACTATTCTTAAAGATAATCTTAACAAGTGGTAACTGTAGTTCTTGTGAAAGAATAGAGTAGATACCACCTAATGCGTCTTCAAGCTCACCTGCTACTAGTCTGATTTCCTCAGCAGTAACACGTTCAGCATTACGGGTAGCACCTTGAGTTAACAAGAATGCACTTGCTAGTCTATGTTGTATTTCCTGAGCTAGTTGGTAAGGTATTTGCATATCATTACCCTTCTGTACTTGCAGAGTAGTAACATCAGTCATCTTACCTTGTACAAAATCACCTGACCTAGCCTTAGCTAAATCTCTGGCTCTAGTAGTACCTGTAGGGTCTACCATAAATACAATCTTAGAAGAAGCAGCTGCACCTTCAACCATACCTTGGTTAAGTGCCTCTAAGCTACGTAAGTCACCTAGGTACTGTTCTACTAGTCCTCTACCATAGTCTTCACCATTGATAGCTGTCCAACGTAAAGCAAGGAAAGGATTATCCTCTGCCTTAATTACGCCTTCTGAACCAGGAACAACCTCACCTAATACTTCCTGATAAATCTCATACTTACCATCTTCCATAATCTTGGTAGTGGTATATAAGTCTGTTTCATCATCGGTAAGTTCAAGTTCAGGTACGTCAGTAGGATGTACTGTTTCTTTAACAATAACTTCTACAATCTTACCTAATGCATTACGTTTAACAACATACTCATTCAGATTATAAACACGTAGTTCTTCATCCTCTAGACGTAGTAAGGCATTACCAGTACCAATTAGAAGTTTTAACGCTTCAAACAAAGGTACTCGATATGCTTTCTTCTCGATGTATGTGTATAAATCTCTCTCGTATGCAGCCAGTGCTTCTTCAAGCTGTGCTTCCTGCTGTGTATCTAAATCCTGTACATCCTCTGCATTAGGCATTAATCTAAAGAAAGGAGCATTAGGAGGTAATAAGGTTAGTAGTAGTTTACTAGCAAGATGGTTAACTGCCCTTGAACCGAGTGATTGATAGGGAGTGGATAGGACATCCTGTTCCTTATGACCTTGCTTAGTTAACATAGAAGGAATAGTAAGTTCAGCACAATCTCTTGCTCTTTCTAATACTGTTGACTTCTCGCCTTCTAGTTTAGACCATCTAGCTTTGAGTGTAACTGTGCGTTCTTCTGCCATTCCTTACTCCTTAAAATCCTTTAGATACTCCAGACTTAGTGCCTGATGTAGTAGCAATCGCTAGACGACTCTTACCCTTCTTAATAGCTGTAAGTTTCTTCTGCTTCTTAGTGCCTTCATCACCAGGCTTAAACGTAGCCTCGTCTGTAGGTGCTTGTGCTGGTGGTTGAGGTGGTGGTGGTGTTGGTGCGCTTGGTGATTTAAAAATTCCGCCCATAGTTATACTCCTGTGTTCTTTAGTTGTAGTAGTAGCCGAAGTAATTCAATCACTCCTGCTTTCTTTCCTCTCTCGAAATCAGACATTTGTTCTGTAACCATTTGGTCAGGGTACATACGTTCTAATTCTTTGAGTAAGTCAATTGTTCGTGTTGGTAATTTATCCATTATATAAGTATGTTATTAAACTAAATAATAACTTTACCCTCTCCATTCGACTGTAAATGACCGCCCCCACACGTCTTAAAACTAGGGGTAGACATAATCTTCTTAGTATCG
>Ga0255779_1003932_pt1 | contig 14625 bp, 8 predicted proteins | sample 011ome_21_FD_179977 | JGI IMG/M metagenome (GOLD analysis project Ga0255779, IMG submission 179977) | Coastal salt marsh microbial communities from the Groves Creek Marsh, Skidaway Island, Georgia - 011508AT metaG (version 2) | ecosystem: Environmental > Aquatic > Marine > Intertidal zone > Salt...
TCATTCGGCCCGTTCTTCCTTTGTCAAACAATTCCAGCCACCATGTCCCCTGCCAAAGCGTGCGCTCAAAAGCCCGCCACGCCTCGCGGCTCCGCCAATCTTGCTCGAGCCCCACGCCGCGATCGACGGCCGCATCCACTCCAGTCCGCACGGCAGATGATAGCGACTTATCCACCTGAATCAATCCGCCCAATCGACTCAAGGAAGGGACATCTGAGTTTGAGAATTTCGTTTGCTCTCCAAATGTCATCCACCGAATTCCAACACCTTGGGCACGCTGGCTTCCATGAACACCTGCGCGTCGTGACAGCATCACCATCGGATTCGATTCGAGAGTGAGTTGAGGATTGGACGCGACGCCGACGCCGAATTCACAGAAAGCCTGCTGCATCCCGGTCTGGGCCAGCAGCGGTGATGCCATGATCAGGATCGTCCAGATCACGGAATAAAAACGGAATTTTGTCGTCGGGCAAGCGAACATGGTTCGCCTTACGCAAAAACAGGTGCCAAAGTTTCAGCGAATCACCTCGGGAATTTGAAGGTCAAAGGCAAGAATTGCTGAACATCGGGCGAAACGCCAACGTGACTTGAGCCCGTTTGCATCAGAAAACGAATGGGCACATCCTGCCTGATTTCCGTCTCTAACATGACCTGCCGGCATCCTCCGCATGGCGAAAAGTTAACCAGGTCCATCGCACTGTTGGTGACGACTGCAGCCGCAACAATATGCTCGCCCGGTCGTTGGGCTCCCGCTGCAAAAAACGCCACACGCTCCGCGCACAGACCGCTTGGATAGGCCATGTTCTCTTGGTTGCTGCCCTTCAAGATTTCGCCGGACGCGAGCCGAACGGCAGAGCCCACATGAAATGATGAATACGGCGCATACGCCCCTTTGCACGCTTCATGCGCTGCTTGGATCAAGGTTTGATCGTCCTCCGGTAAATCCTCAATCGCCCATTCTTCCAAGCGAAATTCTCGTGTTATCATTCGAATCATCATTGCATATGTACGCAAAAAATCGGCAGGAGTTGCGTCCGCCTTTACTTGCGTACCTTTCGGGCATGCGGAACAAGCACGACATCGTATCCAATTGGTTGCCCCGTTACACCGGAATGGAACTGAGCGCCTTTGGCCAGCACATCCTGTTGACGAACTTCAGCAATTACTTGGAAAAGTTTGCCGAGTGGAACAGTTGCGAGATCGTAGGCCAAACGAAAGCCATGCCTTGCGCTACGGCGGGCGATACGACCATGATCAATTTTGGCATGGGCAGTGCAAATGCGGCAACGGTGATGGATTTGCTATCCGCCATCAAGCCTCGGGCCATCCTGTTTCTGGGAAAATGTGGCGCCTTGAAGGAAAAAAACAAAATCGGAGACTTGATCCTGCCGCTTGCCGGAATCCGGGGAGAAGGAACTTCGAACGACTACTTTCCCCCTGAGGTGCCGGCATTGCCCAGTTTTGCGCTGCAGCGGGCCATATCGTCGACCATACGCGATTACAATCGAGATTATTACACGGGATCTGTTTACACAACAAACCGCCGCGTTTGGGAACACGATGATGCCTTCAAAGCGTACCTCCGAAGTACGCGGGCGCAAGCCATCGACATGGAAACGGCCACCCTTTTCTCGGTGGGGTTTGCGAATCGCCTTTCGGTCGGGGCGCTGCTGCTCGTGAGCGATGAGCCGATGACGCCTTCAGGAGTTAAAACGGATGCCAGCGACGCGAAAGTGACCGCGGAGTTTGTCGACGAGCACATCCGGATCGGAATCGATTCGTTGAAGGAAATTCAATCCGAAGGGCGCTCCATCAAGCACCTGAAGTGGCGTTAAAAATCGCCGTCGTCTACAGTCAAAACGTACGTATGTCGCCAACTTGAGGGGACTTTGGACAATTCCTCTGACTCGATTTTCCAGTTTTCAGTATCCTCCCAGTTTTTCGTGCACAGGTTACCGGTAGCGGAATAAATGAACAGGGTATCGATGAAACTGGCCGGTGCATAAGCGTTGGCATTTCCTCCGAGCAGGTCGTTGCTTCCCAACAAAAGGGTCTCACCCGAGAGAATCAACACGGTGTCCGGAGGCAAAGCCGAGTAGTCCCACGAATCGTGCACAACGATCAAATCATCGCTGGATTGGTTTTCCAAGCTCCACTCCAAACGGGTGTTGCCTTCACAAGAAATCAAGAGGAGCGCAAGCGCAACGAGAGTCAGATGGAATCGCATGAATGCAAAATTTCATGCAAAGATAGCGAGGGTTTCAGGCTCCCATTGGCACAACGTCGTCGTCTGCCATAAAATCCTGAGCGTCCATGAACCGGTGCATATGCGAGTCCACAATGCGCCCGTCAATCGTCACCCACTCCTCCGGAGAGGGAGCGTTAACAGACTCGAGAAATTCCGACTGAAAAATGGCGCCTTGATCGCACAGCTCATGCCAGACCACGCTCGCCTTCTGGGTGGTGAGATCGCCTCGACCACAGCGTTCCTGCCAAATCTCCACCGCCTCATCCACATCGTCAAATGGAAGTTGGCTGAGCAATTCGACAATGGGACCGGCCACCCGAGCGTAAAAGCCCGAACTTGGAATGCGCAAGATCAAGGACGTTCCATCGAATTCGGCGAGTGCATTAGGGTTCCAGAAAAAAGCCATGGGTGTCGAGATTTGAATAGCTTTTACGGATAACTAACAATAAACGTTTCACTTTGTGCGCACAATCCCTAATTTGTTCTGGATAAATTGCCGTTCATGAGCCTACGCCTCGACTCCCTCCAAGCCTACCACGATGCCCACCAACAAAGCTTGTCGGCTCCGAATGAATTTTGGGGTGCGATTGCCAAGACCTTCGATTGGTTCACGCCGCCGACCTCCATTTTGGGTGGCGATTTCAGTGCAGGTCGCGTGCGTTGGTTTGAGGATGGAGAAGTCAACATTACCGTCAACGCCTTGGATCGGCACCTCGCCGAGCGCGGCGATGACTTCGCGATTTTATGGGAACCGAATGAACCTGAAGCCACCGAACGTCGGTTGACCTACGCCGAATTGCACGAGGCGGTTTGCACATGCGGGGCTTCCCTGCGTGCGTTGGGCATTGGAAAGGGTGATCGCGTCGTGTTGTATATGCCCATGACGCCGGAATTGGCCGTTGCGGTGCTCGCTTGCGCACGCATCGGCGCGGTGCACAGTGTGGTCTTTGCCGGGTTCAGTGCTCAAGCACTCGCTGACCGCATCCAAGACGCCGGCGCGAAATTGGTCATAACCGCGAATGAAGGCAGGCGCGGCCCCAAAACCATTCCGCTGAAATCAGTGGTGGATGAAGCCGTCGCCCATTGTCCCTCCGTTGAGCATGTGATTGTCCAAGCTGTGACGGATGAGGCTTGTTCGATGCAAAAACCAAGGGACCTCTGGCTGGACGAATTCCTGAAACTCGGCACCGGAAAATCCTGTCCGCCGGAAATCATGCAAGCCGAAGATCCGCTGTTCATCTTGTACACCTCAGGGTCCACAGGCAAACCCAAAGGCGTGGTCCACACCCACGGCGGCTATATGGTTTACACGGCTTACACATTTGCAAACGTGTTCCAATACACTCCCGGCGACGTATACTGGTGCACCGCAGACATCGGATGGATCACAGGGCACTCGTACATCGTCTACGGCCCCTTGCTCAACGGCGCCACGTCGCTGATGTTCGAAGGCGTTCCGACCTATCCGGATGCAGGCCGATTCTGGGCCGTATGCGAAAAATACGGGGTGAATCAATTTTACACGGCTCCAACGGCCATCCGTGCCTTGATGGCGTTCGGCGATGAATGGGTGACGCGTTATGACCTTTCTGCCTTGCACGTGCTCGGCAGTGTAGGGGAACCCATCAATGAAGAGGCATGGCATTGGTACCATGATGTGGTGGGAGGCGGAAGGTGTCCCATCGTGGACACGTGGTGGCAAACTGAAACGGGCGGCATCATGCTCAGCGGATTGGGCGGACTCAGCCCTCAAAAACCGGCGCATGCGGGTTGGCCACTTCCGGGCGTCGATCCGGTCTTGCTCGATACCGATGGCCGCGAGTTGCTGGGGCCTGATGTCGAGGGGTTGTTGTGCATTCGCTCGCCTTGGCCGAGCACCATTCGCACGACCTATGGAGATCACGAACGGTGCTTGAACACGTATTTCCGGCCCTTCCCGGGGTACTATTTCACAGGTGACGGCGCGCGACGCGATGAAAACGGCATGATCCGGGTCATCGGACGAGTAGATGACGTGATCAATGTATCCGGGCATCGATTCGGAACCGCCGAAATTGAGTCGGCCATCAACGAGGCATCCATCGCGGTGGAATCGGCTGTTGTGGGCTATGACCATCCCATCAAAGGGCAAGCCATTCATGCATTTGTCATCACCGAACGCCCTGTTGCGATGGAAGACCGCGAAGTAGCACTCGCTGAAGTGGTGCAGGCCGTCGAAGCAGGAATCGGAGCCATCGCCCGGCCGGAGCGCATTCAATTTGTAACCGGGTTGCCCAAAACGCGTTCGGGCAAAATCATGCGACGCATCCTCAGGAAAATCGCAGCGGGTGAATTTGACCAATTCGGAGATGTCTCGACCCTGCTCGATCCTGGCGTGGTGGATTCCATTGCAACCAAAGCAAAAGAAAATTGGTTCTCAAGCTACTGACTTTCATTAACTTGCAGCGCCCCCCTTTTTTATCCCATGAGACCCATTCGCCTGATTCCACTTTTGATCCTGACCTGGGCCGCCAATGGGTTGTTTCAGCCCCTCTTATTCGCCCAAGTGGATACCGAGTTTTGGTTTGTCGCTCCGGAGGTTTGGGCCAATCATGGTGATAGCCCGACGCTGTTGCGGTTTGCCACGTTCGACCAATCCGCGATCGTTACAGTCGAGCAACCGGCCAATGTCTATTTCCCCACTCAGACGATTTCCATTCCGGCCAACAGCGTTTCTTCATTGAATTTGGCCCCTTGGCTCATTCAAGTAGAGAACAAGCCCCCGAACATGGTCTTGAACAAGGGATTCAAAATCACCTCCACCTCCCTCGTTCAGGCCTATTACGAAGTCAACCCGTCGAACAATCTGAATCCAGACATCTATGCCTTGAAAGGAGCCAATGCGCTGGGCACATCGTTCTATCTTCCTTTTCAGAATTACCTCAACAACGGTTACACTCAATCCCCAGCGGGGTTTGATATTGTCGCCACTGAGGACAGCACGGTCATTGAGATCACGCCCACCAAACCCATCGTAGGACACGCGCAAAACGTGACGTTCACGATCACCCTGGATGCAGGACAGACTTGGGGAGGTCGGGCCACCTCAACCGCTGCGGGTCAGCATCCATTCGGCACGGTCGTAACCTCCAACAAACCCATAGCCATCACCATCAGTGATGATTCATTGCAAGGCACGCCATACGGCGGGTGCGCAGATTTGTTTGGTGATCAAATTGTTCCGGCAGATATCGTAGGCACCGAGTACATCGCCGTGAAGGGAAACCTGAACGGACCGGACAAGGTCTTTTTCATACCCACCGAGGCGGGAACGAGCATCTCCGTGAATGGAAACGTTGTGGCCAACCTTGCAAACCTGACCTCCATTTATACCCATACCCTGAGCGCCAACTCCGCCTATTACGAAGCCAGTGCGCCCGTGTATGCGTTGCACTTGACGGGCTTCGGTTGTGAGGTCGGCGGCGCCCTACTCCCTCCCATTGTTTGCACCGGATCTCAGGAGGTTGCATTCGTGCGTTCAACCAATGAATTCATGGGGCTGAAGCTTATCGTGCCGGCGGGAGGCGAAGATGATTTTGAATTCAACGGCAACGCCAACCTGATCCAAGCGAGCCAATTCTACAACGTCCCGGGAACCGGCGGCGCATGGAAATACGCGAACATCACAGCGAGCTCGTTCGTTCCGGTTCTTGCCTCATCGCGCATTTCAAACTCCACCTCGCAATTTCACTTGGGCATCATCAACGGAGGAGCATCCTCTGGAACGCGCTACGGGTATTTCAGCAATTATGCCGCTCAAGCCTATGTCGTGCAAGTGAACGACAACACCTTGTGCGAAGGCGACGAACTCGAACTGGAATCCAACTTGCTCATCGGTGCCACGTACGATTGGACCGGGCCCAATGGATTTTCCGGCCAAGGCAATCCCTTACCGTTTGGGGAAGTTGATCTGGAGGACGCCGGCCAATACGTCGTCTCCGGTTTTGTCGGCGCATGCCCGATTGAAAACGACACCTTGAATTTGTTGGTGTATCCATTTCCGGAGGCGCCAGCGATTTCCGGCGATTCGGTCGTGTGCGAAGGCACGCCGCTCACCTTGACCACGGACTCCTTGGGCCCGGTGCAGTACCAATGGGCCGGACCGGACGGGTTCTACCCCAGCGGGACGTCCATCACGGAAGCTGCCACTACCCTTGACCACGACGGCCTCTACACCTTGGTCATCAACGACCACGGTTGCTTGTCTCCTGCCAGCCAATGGAATGTCGACATCACACCGCAGCAGACCTTGATCATCGATGACGCCGAATCCGCTTTTTGCGCCGACGAGAATTTCACGCTCACCACGGGCGGCATCCCAGGCGCCACGTACGCGTGGACCGGTCCCACTGGCCAGGTGTTGAGCACCCAGCTCGGCATGCAAATCAACAACAGCCAAGCCGATGACTCGGGTTGGTACACGGTGAGCGGCGAGGCTGAAGGATGTCCGTTGGTTCCGGATTCGCTTTGGATTGAAGTCACGCCCAATCCGCAAATTTCAGGCATCGACGCGCCTGCCGTTTGTTTAGGCAATGAAGCGAATTTCTACATCGATTACGATGCGCCGGGAGATGCTGTGGTTTGGTGGTTGAATGCCAATGGCGACACGCTGGGAACAGGCAATCCGTGGACGATTGACGACGCGGGTTGGTCGGATGCTCAGACATACAGCGCGGTTGTGACATCCGAAGGCTGCTCATCGGAGGAAGCGTCGTTTGCATTTGATTTGGTGCCGCCGCAAGATTTGGAAATTTTGGACGCTGCAGGCAATGAAATTGACGAGGCGCAAATCTGTCAAAACGACGATTGGGCGCTGTTCGGCGAAGGGCCAATTGGCACCGATTGGGCATGGAACGGGCCGGCCGGATTTTCATCAAGTGCCGATGAAATTTCCCTAACGAATGCGCAAACCAACGAAAGCGGTTGGTACGTCGCAACCGGAACCATCGGCTCCTGTCCGATGAATCCCGACTCGGTTTGGCTCGAAGTATACCCGACGCCCGCGCCTCCTGACCTGAGCGGATTCGCGGAGATTTGCGAGGGGTCCGATTGGCAATTGATTGCCACGACGGATGGTCCCGGTACCATCGAATGGTTTCATCCGTATTGGGGAAGCTTCAGCGGGACCGCCTGGAGCCTCGCCGACATTCCGTTGGCCGGAGGTGGCGTTTACGAAGCGTATGTATGGGAATCCGGGTGCCCTTCACCCGCGGCTTCTGGCACGTTGGACGTCGCGCCGTTGCCGGATGTTATTTTGGAGTCGTTCGAAACGATCCTCATTGAACACTGCCCGGAGACCACTCCCGCTCTCGACTTACCGGAATACGACCCGCTGTACAACGCGAGTTGGAGCTACACGGATGCGGATGGCATCACCACGAATTTCGGCAACGGTGTCGGAATGGTGGCAAACAATGATGGATTGTACGAGGTGTATTTGACCACCGGCTCGCCATGCGATCTGGAGGCCAGCGGCAGTTTCGACGTGGAGACGGTGTTGTGTGAGTTGATCGTGCCGAATGTCATTTCGCCGAACCAAGACGCACAGAACGAGCGTTTTTCTTTACCGGACCTCACGTACTTCCCCTTCAGTACATGCAAAATTTTCAATCGATGGGGTCAAGTCGTGTACAGCTCCAATGATTTTGGCAATTCTGCTGGATGGCAACCCACGGCAGCGGAAGCATCAGAAGGCACCTATTACTACCACGTGCGTATCAACCGCGTTTCCGGTGATTTGACCATCACCGATGAGAACGGTACCACCACCTACACCGAGCCTGGCGCCATTGTCTTGGTGGGCAGCTTGACCTTGGTGCGATGATCGCTTCGAAGCGCGTTCCCTTTCTTTTTGCACTGGCTGCCTTGTACGTGTTGACCAGCATTGCATTCCCTAATTTCCGCGACGTCGCTGATTGGATTTTCGGGGGGATCCTCGGGTTGGGTTTGGTGGCGGTCGGGATTCCGCACGGCGCATTGGATGTTTGGACGCATCGGCACCGGAATTCCGCCGCTCAATCTCTCCGATACATCGTGCTCTACCTGGTGGCCATCGGCGGCATATTTGCTTTTTGGATGACGTTCCCGCTGGCCGGATTGCTCGTGTTTTTGGCGCTCAGCGCATGGCATTTCGGGCAAGCGGATTTCGAATTGTGGGGGATGCGGCGAGGCAGTTTTGCTTGGGGATGGCTCGCTCTGTCGATGATCTTGATTTGGAATGTGTCCGAAGTCAATGGAATCCTGGCTCACATGGGCATCGAGCCTGTGGTGTTGCAGTGGATTGAATTGAACGTGCATCCGCTTCAATGGGTGACCGTCGCCGCCTGGTTCGTGGCCGCTGCCCGGGCTATCCAACTCAAAAAATGGGAATGGTTGTGGACATTGGGGATGTTGGTATGGGCGCCGTGGATGCCGGTGCTGTGGGCTTTTGGATTGTACTTCATCGGCCAACACAGTGTGGCGGGTTGGACGCACCTCCAGCTGCGCATGAACAAAGGCGGATCGGAGCTGTGGCGCTTGGCCCTGCCTTTCACTTTGGGAGCATGGGCTTTGATCGCGGCAGGCATTTGGGTCCTGACTTCCGCTTTTGTGTTGGACACCGACGCAACGGCGGGGGCGTTTTTTGTGTTATTGGGTAGTATCAGTATACCGCATATCTTCGAATCCCATTTGTTCTTGCGAAATGGCGCAAGCGGGTAAGATCCACAGAACCCCCATCCCACGCATGCTGCAGCGTCATTTTTTCTGGATTTCGATTGCCCTATTTGGCATGCTGCAGGGCGCGGGAAGGCTGCATGCGCAGTTGGATACGGAGTTTTGGTTTGCCGCGCCTGAGGTTTGGGCCAATCACGGAGATCAGCCCATAGTCTTGCGGTTTTCCACCCTCGACCAACCTGCAGTCGTCAGCGTTTCCCAACCCGCCAACCCCGGTTTTCCCGTTCAGAATTTGGCCATCGGCGCGTACGGCACCATGACCCTCGACCTAACGCCTTGGATTGATGACATCGAAAACACGCCCTTCAATACCGTGTTGCCACAGGGCCTTCACATCGAGTCCGATGTGCCCATTACGGCTTATTACGAGGTCAATCACCCGTTGAATCCGGACATTTTCGCATTGAAAGGCCAATCCGCGTTAGGCAATGAATTCTATCTGCCTTTCCAAAATTATTTGAACAACGGATATACCCAGTCCAAAGCTGGAATCGACATTGTCGCCACCGAGGACAACACCGAAATCACCATCATTCCCACGCAAAACTTGACAGGATATGCGGCTGGCACGGCGATTACCATCACGTTGGATGCGGGAGAAACGTATGCCTTCCGTGCAGCGAACGTGGCAGCCAATCAGCATCCGTCCGGCACCTTGGTCACCAGTACGGCACCGATCGCCGTTACCGTGAGCGATGACTCCATCGTCGGCACACCGTACCAAGGCTCGTGCATGGATTTGCTGGGGGATCAGGCTATACCGGTTTCAGTTGCGGGGGTCGAATACATCGCTGTCAAAGGCAACCTGAACGGCCCGGACAAGGTGTTTCTGGTCGGAACCGAAGACAACACCAGCATCAGCATCAACGGCTTGAATGTTTGGACGTTGGATGCCGGCGAAACCTATGCCCATACCCTGACTGCAGCAGCCGCGTTCTATGAGTCCAGCGCTCCTGTGGTGGCGTTGCACATGACGGGCTTTGGCTGCGAGGTGGGCGGGGCCATCCTCCCTCCCATCAATTGCACGGGATCGAATGAGGTGGCTTTCGTGCGGTCAAGCAATGACTTCATCGGAATGAAGATTATCGTGCCGGCGGGTGCAGAAGGTGACTTCACGTTCAATGGCAATGCCGCCAATGTCGGCGCCGTGAATTTTTCACCGGTCCCGGGAACGGGTGATGAATGGATGTACGCCAACATCACGGGCTCCGGCTTCATCCCCACGGGAGGCGCTTCTCGGTTGGTCAACGGCACTGCCAAATTCCACCTTGGCATCATCAACGGCGGCGCGTCCTCCGGTACGCGCTACGGCTACTTCAGCGATTTCGCGAATTACCAGCACACGACCTTCACCTCGGACAATCAACTCTGCGCCGGCGAAATGGCCGAATTGTTCGCCTCCCCCATCCTCGATGCCACGTACGATTGGATTGGGCCCAATGGCTTTACGGCGACAGGCAACGAAATCGAAATCGGACCTGTGACCACCGATGATGAGGGACTCTACATCGTTTCCGGTATGGCCGGCGACTGCGAAATTTTGCCCGATACGCTCGAATTGTTTGTGGCGCCGCAACCGCCCATGCCCGATGTGCTCGTTCCGGATCCGCTGTGCGAAGGCGATGCCTGGGACTTCACGACCACCACTTCGGCGGACGCTTGGATTTGGTCAGATGAAGCCGGCAATGTGATCAGCTCGGACAGCACCGATGGGTTCACCAACGCCGGACTCGCAGATGCGGGCACCTACACCCTCGTGGTCGAAACTGAAGATTGCCTATCGGAAACTGCCGAGTTCGAATTGATCGTCTACGAAACGCAGGAAGCGCCACTGAACGGGGATGACATCGAAATTTGCGAAGGGAACAGTTTGACCCTCGAACCCAACGGAACCGTGCCCAATGTGGCCTGGGAATGGACGGCGCCCGACGGTTCGACCTCGTTCGATGAGACCTTGTTCATCGCGACGACCGCTTCTAGTGACGCAGGCACCTACACATTGGGCGGAACCAGCAACGGCTGCCCCATGACCCCGGCGACAGTGGACGTTACACTGAGCACGCCGGCAGCGGTGACATTGACCGTGCCTGATTTTATTTGCAACGACGCCGGAGCCATCGCGGTGGAAACCGACGATGTTTACGCAGGCTCTTGGGCTGCCTCGTGTGCAAATTGCGTGTCGAGCAGCGGCGTCATCACGCCTGCGAGCACCGGACCCGGTTTCGTGGACATCACCTACACCTCGCAAAATCCGTGCGGACAAACCACGCAAGTCACCGTCGAAATTGGAGCGGTGCCGGATGCGAGCATCGAAGATTTGAGTTTGTGCGAAGGCACGGGCGATGTCAACCTCATCTCCACCACAGCAGGAGGCACGTGGACGGCCGAATGCGCAGGGTGCTGCACCCCGGGCGGTCTGTTCAATACCGTCACCGCGGGCGTGGGCACCTGGGATCTGACGTACACGATTGCCGGTGCCTGTCCGTCCTCCGGTGCCGGAACCTTTACCGTGACCGCAAACACCAGCAGCAACTTCAGCTTGTCACCCACGGCCTGCGCCAATGACGCGCCGGTGGTCGCCACCGCCGACGAACCGGGCGGCGCATGGAGCGCAACTTGTGGTACGTGCGTGGGAGCAAGCAACGGGCAATTTTCGCCGGCTTCGGCGGGTGTGGGACAACACACCGTCACGTATACGATACCGGGGGCATGCGGAACGACCACGAGTGCGATCATTGCGGTATTGGCTCTTCCCGACCCGGAGTTCAGCTTCACACCTCTTGCAGGATGCGCTCCTGCCGTAGTCGAATGCACGGCGCCCCTCAACCCGGCGGTTGCAGACTGCCAATGGACATATGCGCAGAATGGCGTAGGCGCATCGTTGGCTTGCGAGGACAACATTTTTGTGGTGGCAGAACCCGGCTGTTATCAATTGACGCACACCGTGACGGATGGGGCCGGTTGCACCAGCAGCCTCGTGGCCCCCGAACTGCTGTGCCTCAGTGCACCGCCGAGTTCGGACTTCACGATTTCGCCGGCTCAGCCGTCGCTATTTGACCCGCTGCTCGAAATCTGGGCGACGGATTCTGTGGCCGAAAACACCTACCAATGGGAAGTGGCGTCAGCGACTTGGCTCGAAGGGCCGTCGCAGGTGTTGTCCATTCCGGACATCGGGCAAGACGCGTTCAACCTCTGCCTGGAAGTCGTGGATTCGGTGGGATGTTCGTCCCTGACGTGCCATCCCATAGAATTGACCGAAGGGCTCAATGCATACGCTCCCAACGCCTTTACCCCGGACAACGACGGCCACAACGATGCTTGGCGCATGTACGTCAGCGGCTCCGTGACCCGTTTTGAACTCCAAATCTTCGACCGTTGGGGTGCTCTGGTATTCGCCACTACGGACCCGGAGGAGCATTGGGTAGGCGAAGTCATGGGCGGTGCGCATTTCGCTCCCGATGGTGTGTATCACTACCAAGCGGTGTTGCGCGACGACGCCTACCACATCAAAACTTTACAAGGCCACATTCTGTTAATTCGCTGATGAAGCACATTGTCATTTCCTTTGCTGCCTTTGCAGCGCTCGTTTTGGGTTGGGTCGGTTGCGCAACTTCACCCGCGGATCCTTTCAAGAAAATGAAACCCTTCGAGGCGGAGGCTTGGAAGTGGTCGGCACCGGATGCCACGTGGGACGCTTGGCATGCTGCGGCTACCCTCGATGCGGTGGATCGCTGGAAATCGCTTCATAGAGCGTCCGACGCGCGAATGATTGAAGGCGCATGGCGGCTCGAAGGCCCCACCAACATCGGCGGGCGGTTCAACTTTCTCCGGCAGCATCCAGAAGACCCCAACATCCTCTATGCCGGAAGCAGCAGCGGAGGGCTTTGGAAAGGCGTGGTGAGTGTGAGCGGCACTACGGAATGGCAACCCTTAACGGAAGACTTTCCGGCAATGGCGATGGGCGACATCGCATTCTTCCCGGGCAATCCCGACCGCATCTTCTTGGCGACGGGCGACCCGCAGATCAGCAGTTTTCCGAAAATCGGGAATGGCGTCTACCGGTCGTTGGACGGTGGTGAATCGTGGCAAAACATGGGGCTGGATTCGATGGGCGTGATTAGCAAGCTGTTGTTCGTACCAGGAGGAAGTGCTGGCGAAGCGCCCGTCTTGCTCGCCGGTGCGATGGGCAACCCTGCCCTGCCCGGCGAATACCGCGGTCTGTTTCGCAGCGAGGACGCGGGAGTGAATTGGCAGCAGGTGTTGCTGCCGGATGATTCGGCGGGTGTCACGGACATCTTGTTCGATCCGGCGACCGAGGCCTTGTACGCTGCGGCATGGCAGCGGACGCGGAATTCGACCGCGAGCGAAGTCTGGGGGCCGCATTGCCGCATTTGGAAATCACAAGACGCCGGCCTGAGTTGGGACGTGTTGCCCAACCCCTGGGGCGAAGGCGAACGCGGGCGCATCGGTTTGGCGCAATCGCCGAATGGCGTTTATGCATTGGTCGTGGGTCAAGACCACCAATTGGACAACCTCTACCGCACGACAGACGGTGGCGAAACGTGGAGTGCGGTGATTCCGGAAGACAACGTGCCGGAAAATGCGTTGGGCGGGTTTGGTTGGTACTTCTCAAAAGTGCGCATCAATCCGTTTGACGCCGACGACATCACCATCCTCGGGGTGAATTTGTGGAATTCGTTGAACGGCGGAAACAATTGGAACCTGATGGGGCCGGAATGGTGGACGTACGAAGTGCATGCGGACAAACACGACCTGCAATGGATCGGTTCGCAGACGTGCATATTGGCGACCGATGGTGGCCTTTACAAAACGGAGGACCACGGCGCGACTTGGAACGACATCGAGGACATTCCGGTGACGCAATTTTACCGTGCGGCGTGGAACCCGCACAACCCGGGCGTGTATTCGGGCGGCGCCCAAGACAACGGCACCACGACCGGCAATTACGAGGACCTCGGCGGTTGGACGCGCGACCTCGGCGGCGACGGCTTTACGGTCATTTACCATCCTGAGGATGACGCCCTGCGCTATGCCGGCTACCAATGGGGCAATTGGCGCTTCAGCATGACCGGCGCGGACGAAGAACCGCTGTGGAACGACTTCACGACGGGCATTGACGAGGACGACCGCGTGTGGTGGGACGCGCCACTCATTTACCACCCGTCCAATCCGAACGAGATGTGGACCGGGACGCAACGCGTGTATCGGATGCAGGACGCGCCGGTGAGTGTTTGGCAGCCGGTGAGTGAGGATTTGACGTACGCGACCGACCCGGGGTTGCAGTACCGCTGCGTCAGCGCGTTGGCCGGCTCGCATTTCGATGCGGACGCCGTGGCAGCGGGCACGACCGACGGGCGCGTCTGGGTTTCATTGGATCACGGCGACACGTGGACGCCCATGGAAGACGGCTTGCCAGGCCAATTCGTGACCGACGTCGAATTCGACCCGTTCCACCCCGATTCGATCTTCTGCACGGTAAGCGGCTACCGCAACGCGGTATACGCACCGTTCATCTACAAAGCGGCCATCGGCGGCACCTGGGAACCGATTCAAGGCGACTTGCCCGAGCATCCCGTGAACCAGATCCTGCTGCTGAACGACAG
>Ga0255779_1003948_pt1 | contig 14582 bp, 6 predicted proteins | sample 011ome_21_FD_179977 | JGI IMG/M metagenome (GOLD analysis project Ga0255779, IMG submission 179977) | Coastal salt marsh microbial communities from the Groves Creek Marsh, Skidaway Island, Georgia - 011508AT metaG (version 2) | ecosystem: Environmental > Aquatic > Marine > Intertidal zone > Salt...
TTTCGCGTTACCTCTGTTTATCCGAAAAATCTCATCCAACTGTCTTTGCGTTACGACAAAGATAATAAATACGAAGATGGCGAGAACATCGTGATCAATACATCCTATAGGATTGATCCGTCTTTAGATCCGAAAGATACAAAAAATTCAAACGTTCTCGCTCGAAGCGTCTTTGTCGAATCGTTACCGTTAGAGTTAGAGTGGGAAACCGAAGATTTGGACATGGAATGCGCGACGATCGTGTTTGAAACTAAAGTCATAGAAGAAGGAACAAACGCCGACGATGAAGATATACCTTGGTCCACGAGAACTGTTTTAGTCGACATCACCGAACAATCAGAGTTGTGCCACGTTTTCGATAGCTTAAAGGCTTCTCGCGTCGGTGCCGGGTCGTGCACGGAAAAGCGCAAAGAAGTGCACCAAGTGCGTCCCAAGCGAGAGTACGCCGAATTTGTCGAAAAAACAGATCGAGAGAGAAGAGAAATCGTTTCGGATTACATCGAAGACACAGCAATTGGCGCTTTACCATTCGTCTCCGTGGTTGTTCCGTTTTACAACGGCGCAAAGGAGACTTTGGAGGAAACCTTATCGAGCGTATATTCCCAAACATATAAAAATATCGAAGTTTTATTGATCGACGATGGAAGTAAAGACGGATCATTCGAAGTCGCGAGGCAACTCGTCGATCGGTTCAACCAAAAAGGCGGACGGTTGTTCCAAATCCAAGTCCACCAGAAGGAAAACGGCGGACTGGGAGATGCGCGCAATTTTGGTTTCGATCGCGCCATCGGTAAGTACGTTTTACCGCTCGATGCGGACGATTTAATCGACGAAACGTTCATTGAGAAAGCCATTGATTTGCTTGAAGACCCGAACACTGATTACAACTTAGCCGTGGCCGATCTCGTAGGCTTTGGAGACTGGGAGTATAGTTGGAATTTGCCACAGTACGATCCGCAAGATCTGCGCTACTTCAACGCCTTTCACTGTTCGGCGGTCATTCTGAAATCTTTATGGGAAAACACACCTGGTGGATACCCGCGAACGACGTTGTTCGGCTACGAGGATTGGGCTTTTTGGCTCGAGGCTGAAAAATACGTTGGTTTAAAACCAGTAAATATTCGGGAACCGTTGTTCAAGTATCGCTTGCGCAAAGGTTCTATGCTCCAATCTATGATTGATGGGAAAAATGAGTTATTCGCTCTCGCAAGCGTGCGCATGTTAAACCCGATAACATATCCTGTTGAACTTATATTAGCTGCACACGATATGTTCAACGAAAGAGACGTCACGAGAGAGATTGTGGACACTCTCACTGCGAAATTGACCAAGTTTCAACGTGCAGCGATGCCCGCTCTTATGCTGGGGATTTACTTTGAATCAAACGGGAAATTTCCCGAAGCCGGACAAATGTATTTGAGAGCAATTGAGATAACTGACGGCACAAATGATTGGCAACCTCGATGGAGAAATGGCTTGTTGTTGCAAAAAGTAGGAAACTACGCAGCTGCGAACGAAACGTTATCGAAGCTATTCCAAGATTTCGACGGTTTAGAACAAGTTTACGAAGAGAAGCGTAAAAGAGCGCCACGTATGTTTGGTTCAATTTTAGCCCCATCTTTGGTTGAGAAACGAAGAAAGTTACTCATGGAGAACAACAATAGCGACAATAACGTCAACAAGAGCAGGGGTAAAAAACAGGTGGGAGGCGCTAGGAAGAAGAACGACGAGCTGTAGAAGAGAAAAGGAAGTGAGAGTGAATATTATTCACTACCACAACGTGATATATAAAAATTTAGACGTACGTAGAAAGTTTTGGTAATTAAAAATTGTATATAAATGTATAGCCTTTATTAAAATTCAAAGACCGTTTAATAGAAACTGAAACCCTTGGCCGCGTTAGTCAAGACATTGTTGTGCACCGGGTCGGCGACGTGGTTAGTCCAGTTGGCAATCGGACCTTCTTGCGTCGCCAAGGCTTGGAAGATGCAGCCCAACCACGCGAACATGGACAATCTGCAGTGCTTCAACTCCTTGATCTTCAACTCTTCTAAGTCACCGGCTTCGGCGAAACCCAACGGGTCGAATCTGCCACCCGGGGAGACAGACAACTCCAATTCCGGGAACGGGTTTTCGAAGATGCCCGTTCTGTACGCCTCGGCGTTGCCGACCAAGAAGACTTCGATGGCCAAAACCGCCCAGAAGTTCGGGTAGCCAGAGCCTTCCGGCGCCAACGGCGCAACGGCACCCGGGAACTTGTCCGCGACGGCTGTGCAGTCATCTGGAGTGCACAAGGTACCCGCGGTGAACCACGGGATGCCGGTACCGTTCTCGGCGGCCCAGGCGCCAGTGACACCCAATTGCGCCCATCGGCCGTGGATCAACTCTCTCTCCGCGTTCTTCTCATCCGTGTACGGGATGATCAAGGAGTTACCCCCACCCGGGTACGTACCGAATTCCGGGTACAAATCCGGCGGCGCCAACGAACCGAAGGAGGCGATTTGGGCCTTCTTTTGCGTGGACGGCGCGGACGCTTTCGTGCGTCTCGCGTTGATTTGCGTGTCAACCTTTCTTTGGACGGTGACGGATTGTTGGGCAAGTTTAGACCCAGTAAAAGTGGTAGAGAAGGACATCTTTTTTCAACGAGTGATTTTAGAACTGTAAACGGATCGTGTCGTTACTTTGAACTTAACCGAGTGTGTGTGCGTGTGATTCGAGACGAATAACTGCGCGTGTGTTTGTATGAAGAAGAGATTAGAAAAGATAATTTCGTATTCTTTCGTTCCAAGATACGCTACGCTTTTCCCCCACAAAACTTGCGAGATCTTAAAAACCCTAAATTTTCCTTTTTTCAAAAGGAAGAAAGGAATGGTGAGATTTAGTTAGCGATTTCTCAAAAACACGTACGTGTATATTTGTACGTATATACTGTCTGTTTATTGCTACAAAAACTACTATTCATATAGTCTAAACGAATTGGAGAACTCCTCTTCTTTCCCATCTAGAGAATTGTGCAACTTTCCTTATCCGCCTCCCTCCCTGACAAAAAGATTTATTATTGGTACTGCATGTATTTCGCCGTACTGCTAAACTTCTTAAAGCCTTTGATGACTTTGTTCACGGCGTCTAAGAAATCTTTTTCGCTGACTGTCTTTCTTCTCTGTCGAATGGCAAACATGCCAGCTTCGGTGCACACGCTGTGGATTTCCGCGCCGGTGCTGTTCGGACACAATCGACTCAACAACTCGAACCGGATATCTCTTTCCACCGCCATCGACCGCGTGTGAATCTTAAAAATCTGCGTCCTACCTTCCAAATCCGGTAATCCAAACTCAACTTTTCTATCCAATCTACCCGGTCTCAATAATGCGGGATCTAAGGTATCCGGTCTGTTTGTAGCCATTAAAACCTTAATGTTCCCTCTCGCATCGAACCCGTCCAACTGATTTACAATTTCCAACATAGTCCTCTGCACCTCGTTATCCCCACCTTGACCGTCGTCAAACCTTGCCCCACCAATTGCATCGACCTCATCGAAGAAAATCAAACACGCTTTCTTACTTCTGGCCATTTGAAACAATTCTCTGACCAACCTCGCGCCTTCGCCGACGTATTTCTGCACCAACTCTGAACCAATAACGCGTATAAAACACGCGTCAGTCCTATTCGCCACCGCTCTCGCTAACAACGTCTTCCCAGTCCCAGGAGGCCCGTAACACAAAATCCCTTTTGGAGGATCGATCCCTAACGTGACGAACTTCTCTGGATGTAACAACGGCAACTCCACGACTTCTCTCAACTTTTCAATCTGATCTTTATTCCCGCCCACATCCGCATACGTCACGTCTGGTTTCTCCTCTACCGTCATCATCGTTACGCTCGGATCAATCTTCGGTGGAAGCGGAATCTGTATGCTATATTTCGTCCTGTCCACGCCAACGCGCATCCCTTCCTCGATGTCCGTTGGCGCGACGTGTTGCCCTAGACCAACCACAAACTTCGCGATCTGTTTCACGTTGATGACGTACTGCGCGTCCGTCGTCCCCGGATTGATTATCTTCGTGCATCTCGCTACTTGCAGCGGATGTTCCTCTTGCGTCGCTTGTTTATCCGCGGTTAAATCCCATCTTGACGGCGGCGCGAGACCGGTGTCGGACTCTTTTATCCCGCACAACTTTTCAACGCGCGAGACGCACGACACTAAGTCAGTTTCGAGATTTTTTATCAGAGTACCGTACGGACCGACGCCGTAAGTTTTGAGCAACGCGATGTCGTCCGCATCCAGAGGGATGATCTTCTTGTCCTTCTTGTCGTCATCGTCCTCTGGGTTTTCGACGACTTGTTGCACCATGATGATTGGGAAGCGCTCGGGCGTTTTGACGGATCTAACGGACAACAAACGAGAGAGAAAACAAACCACACGCAAGACAAACAGACACCCTAAATAAAAACTTTTGAAACGTGAAAAGGCAGCTTTTGGGGAAACAACCCCTCATAAAAGAACAAATATAGCCAGCAATAATGACGGAAGCACCGTTCCTTCTGTTCCAATCGCTCGCGGTTTCCAAGACGACGACCATCGAAGAAGTCGTCGCTACAAATTACGGCAGTTGGCGATCTCTTTTAAACGCGATAAAAGAAGTACAGAGAGAAGAAAACTCGCAATTTTCAAAGTTGAACGTCGAAAAGTTAGCCAATCTGTCCATGCCGTTAGACGCGTGGGGAACCAGACAGTTGAAAGAGCGCAGTCCAATGTTTTCGGACGAATTTCAGCGATTTGTGTCGTGCGAGGAGATTGTGAAGAGTTTGGTAGAGGATTTGGGGAACTTAGGGAATGGTAGTGGTGAGAATAACGAGAACCTCAACTGCGGTGGTGTTGGTAAACTCGTGAAGGATACTTTGAGTAGTAAGAGCGACGCGCAGACGACGACTAAGCCGCCACCGTCATCTCCGCCGCTTGTTCGGAAGAAGCAATCAAAAGCGGTCATGATTGAAATACCGCTCGATGGAGAGTGCCAGCTCGACGACGAAAAAGAAGAAGAAGAAGAAGGAAAAGAAGAAGAGGAAGAAGACATTTTCAAAGTTTCCGGAAGAGTTCAGAATACCCCGCCTCAACAACAACAACAACAGCAACGCGCAGCCGCGCCACAACATACTCGCTTCGATTCCTCGCCAGAATGCGAAGGCGGAATCTTCGAAGACAGAGAAGCGGCTGAAGAAGAAGAAGAAGAAGAAGAAGAAGAAGAAGAAGAAGAAGAAGACATTTTGTTTGATACACCGGCCGCACCGAGGCAGAGAAGAGACGGTTCAATGCCGCCTCCTTTAGAGGCTGTCACGGTAATGAAGCCTAGGAGAGAATCCGTTGCGTTGACGCCGAAGCAGGTCTATGAGAGTGCGGAGCGTCTGAAAAGATTGGCGTCGGAAAAGTTGCAAAAGTTTAGCGTCGAAAAGCAACGCTATGGAGACGAAGAAGATGGATTAACTGAAGGAACAACAACATCAACAACAATGGAAGAAGCACACGCAGCTTTTTATCAAGAACAAATTATAAATTACTTGGAAGAATTCGAGGCCGTTTTGGAGAAGATTAAAGGTCAGGTGGCTAAGATTAAGAACGCTCCTCTTTCATTGGCGATGGCAGAGACTATATCCGTTGAGCTTGAAATCGAGTCTTCGATAAAGGAAATCAGAGCAGAAGTTCAAGCACACAAGAAGTAAATAAATCCACGAAGTTAGAAACATCAATATCAAGCAACGCCGCAACAGCAACGAATAGTAGTAAAAAAACGCGAAAGCATTAGAAAGTGTGCGTGTGAGAGAGAGACTCGATGTTACCATAATACTGAAAGTACATTGTTTCATTTTGTACAATTTGTGATTTTTCGTTTGCGCGAAAGGTTATTTCTACTAAAATATTAGTTACCAGCAGGAGTGGCAGCGGCAGTGTTTCCTTGAGGAACAGTAGCCGCTACGTTCTCTTGCATGGGCGCATCGCCGTTCAGCACTTGAGCAGCGATATTGTTTGCCCCTGGAGTGATCATATCGATACCTTTTCCCGCCACTACCTCAACCCGATTACTCGTATCTGATTGTAATACGTCGATCAAGTTTTGATACGTCCCGTTATCTCTGGCCGTATTGTTCATGCACGACTCGATGCGATCGTCGTTGCTGTTCTGTTCCTTCAAATATTTCGCTTTTACTTGTCTCCTCGTTCGCGAAGGAAATAATCTTTGTATGAGCGTGAAATCAGTGCCAAATTGCTCCATGGCTTTGTAAAACAACTCCGTCTCTTGCTTTGTCCACTTCGCCGGTTTCGACCGGTTCCCGTACGTCTGCGAGTTAATCATCATTCTATCTCCTGTTGTTCTCGTGAACTCGCTCTCGGTTATTCGATTTTCATGCGAGGCTTGCACTGTGAGCGTCTCTTGATCGGCTACGATTTGACCATCGACAATTTTTACTCTCGGCGTGTGCACGTTTTGCGCCTGTTGTTGCTGTGGTACTGCAGGGGGCGCGTTGGCCAAGGCGAAGGTGTTGTTTGCAACTTGTGAAGACTTTTTTAGCGCGGACTTTAAAAGTGTCGGTGCGCCGGTCATTTTCACATTCGGTGTTTTTGCCGATGGTGCATCAGTGGACGCATTCGGTTTCTCCGTAGCTACTGTTCCAAGCGATGAAGATCTCAGACGCGTCCGTCGTCCGTTCTCCGAGGCTGGCGTTTCGTTGGCTTCGTTTTTATCCTTGTTTGCTTTTTCTGCGAAGTGCACCGAAGTTGGTGTCCCGCCACTTGTCGGAGGTTGATTACCACCACCAACAAATCCATCTAATCCCATCGCTCCCGCTGGAAGCGTCAATAATTGATCGCGTCTTCGTTTCTCTCTCCTTGCGCGAAGTTCTGCCGAGCGTTCATCTCTCGCTTTCCTCACCATTATGTCTCGAATCGAAGTTGGCTGGGGAGGTTCGTTTACTATGTTATCTACCAATCGCTGAGGAGGAGGTGCCCGAGCGGACTTCCTTCCTACCGGTTGTCGTGGCACTTGTTTGTCTAGTATGGGAATCGGTGGAGCTCTTGCGTTAGGAAGAGGTTGTCGTGGCACGAGTTTTTCAGACTTCTGTTGTTGTTGTTGATGTTGTTGTTGTTGCTGCTGCTGCTGTTGCTGTTGCTGCCGTTGTCGTTGTTGCTGCTGTTGCTTTTGTTGTTGTTGTTGCTGTAACAACAACTGCTGCTGTTGTCGTTGTTCGCGTTGCCTTTGCAACTGCACCTCCCTTTCTCGTTGCAACTTCTTCTGCTTCTCTTGCTCAGCTTTCTCCCTTTGTTGTTGTTGTTGCTGCTCTAAAGCCCGTTTCTCGCGTTCCTCTCTCTCCTTCTTCTGTTGGATCTGCGCTCGCAATTCCTTCTCTCTCTGCGCAGCCGCAACCGGCGACTGCATTCTCGCCCCGGCCGCGTGTTCCGGACTCGTCACCCTATGCGGCGAGGACAACATAGACGCGTCAATCCCCCCTGGTCTTCTCGGCGCCGGCATTCTCTGCTGACTCTGACTTTGCGTTCGAGGCGTCAACCGTTCCGACGTTCCTTCCCGGCTTCGATTATTCGTTTTCTCTCCTCCTCTCATAACGCGATTCGGGTCCACTCTAGAATCCATTCGATTCGAAGAAGGAATCGACTTTTGACTCCCCGCCAGCAGAGTCGTTTTTGAAGCGCTGCTTTTCTTCTTAATCGTCGCCGCATCTAAAACCGCTTTTCCTAAACGAGAGACTCTCTGTTGTTGTTGTTGTTTCGGCGCCGCGGTAGCCGCCGCAGACCCAGAAACCGCCCCACCAGCTGCCGTTTCTCTCGTCGCATTCTTCTTTCCCGTTGTCGTTGTCGCCTTCTTCTCAATTTTTTTCTTGGTACCCTTTGCCGCCGGCATGATGACGATACGACTCCTCGCGCGCGCGCGAAAACACGCTCACGAATATAAAAAACTCTTCACAACGTGCGCGTGCGCGTAGGCTTTCCTTTTTTGGAGTGAGCGAACGAAAAAAAAAGAAGCTTTTGCGCGTTGTTCCTTTTGTCGTTGTTGTGTTGTTTTGCCGTAAGTGCGTGTCGAGTTCAATTCTCGATTCTTCTCTGTGGGTGGGGGACCGGTGCAAAAAATAAAAGGGGGAGAAAGAAGCAAAAATCGAAAAATTTTTATGTGTGTTTTTTGGTGGCTGCTTCTTCAGTTCCAAGAACTTGGAGAGTGGCGGCTCCTCGTGACAGAGAATACAAAATAGAACAAACGCGTCGTCGGCAACAAAAACGTCGATGAGAGACAACGAGAAAGCGAAGAAAGCCACCGGTGGTGGTGGTGATGATGAAGATGAGGACAAGAACGACGCTCCGTCGTCTTCGTGGGAGTCTCTGGGTTTAGACGCGCGCTTGGTGCAATCCTGCGTTTCCCGAAACTTGCGCACGCCGACGCACGCGCAAATCCGGTCGATACCGCTGACGCTGAAAGGGTTGGACGTGTCCTGTCGAGCGCACACCGGGAGCGGGAAGACGCTGGCGTATTTGTTGCCGAGTTTGCACAAGGTTTTCTTGGCGGATAAGAAGAGAAGGGCGGAGAAGAAGGGCGGCGGTTCCGCGACCAACTCGACGGGTGCGTGTGCGCCTCCGAGAGTGATTGTTTTGGTACCGACCAAGGAGCTGGCGACGCAGGTGCGGAAAGAGTGTCAGGAGGTTTTGAAATACTGCGGGAAAGGCGAGGATAAAGACGACGAAGTCTCCAAGAAATATCGCGTCGGAGAGCTGCCGCAAGGTTCGAGTAATTCCGCGGCGGTTCGAGAAGCGGCGAGGAACTGTCCGGACGTGTTGGTGTCTACGCCCGCGCGCGTGGCGCAGTGCCTCAAGGATAAACTCTTCCCGCCAAAGAGCGTGAATGGCGACGGATTGGAGATGATGGTTTTGGACGAGTGCGATTTGTTGTTATCGTTTGGTCACGAGAAGGATATCAAGTACATATTCGAGAGGTGTCGAGAAGGAGTGCAGACGGTGATGGTGAGCGCGACTTCGACGAGCGAAGAGGTTGGGAATTTGAAGTCGTTGCTGTTATCGAAACCAGCCGAGGTGAATTGCGACGACGTAGAAGAGATGGAACAAAAAAAACGAGAGGAACGAGAGATGAAGAAGGAGTTGAAGAAAAAGAAGAAGCCATTGATCACGCATTTTGGTTTGGAGATTAAAAAAGGGAAAAACGACAAGTTGTTGTATTTGATGGCACTGTTACGCTTGGGTTTGTGCAAGAAGAAGATTTTGATCTTCGTGAAGGATGCCGACGAAGCCGTGAGGGCGAGATTGTTTTTGCACAAGTTTGGCGTATTATGCGTTGCTCTACACTCTGAGTTACCGGCAAACTCAAGGGCGCACATATTAGAGGAGTTCAATCGCGGCGTGCATGACGTGTTAGTAGCCGCAGCGGAGGACGATAGCAGTAGTGGTAACGACGCGAGCGATAAAGAAAACGCAAACCAAGAAGATGACAAAGAAGAAGACCAACCGACCCGGAAATCGAAGAAAGAAAGAAAAAAGGAGAAGGAAAAAAGAAACCAAGCGGCGAAGAAAGATTCCGAGTTTGGCGTTTCTCGCGGCGTCGATTTCAAAAAGGTGCACACGGTGATTAATTTTGAAGTTCCAAAGACGTTTGAGGCGTATCAACACAGAGTTGGGCGAACGGGGAGAGCCGGCGCAACTGGAGTGGCGATTACGTTTTTCTGTCCATCGGACGAAGAATCGTATAACATGTTATTGAAGGGATACGCTGATGCGGCTGCGGCCGCGAAAGCCGCGGAAGCAAAGGAAGGGGATGATGACGACGACGGAGATGAAGAAGATGAACGAGACGAAGAGGATATCGACGACTTTTTGAAACCGTTCGAGCGCCTTCCGAAAGAAGCTACAGAAGCTTTACGGTACAGAGCGGAAGATACGTTACGTTCGATTAGTAAAAGCGCGGTCAAAGACGCGCGTTTGCGCGAACTTCGCGTGGAACTTTTAAATTCCGAGCGTCTCGCATCGCACTTTGAAGAAAATCCGGACGATTTAAGTCTCTTGCGGCATGATAGCTCTATTTCAAAAAGAGACGACGCGAACAAGCACTTGAGTCATCTCCCTGCGTATCTTCGTAACGCAAGTAAAAAGAAAAGGAAAAAGAATGCAATCAACGCTGTCGAAACGGAAGACGGGGACGAGGCGAAATGGGCGGCCATGCGGTTAGACGTGGACGTCGCCGAGTTTGGACAGAAGAAGAAACGCCGACGAAAAGATAAGAGGGAAGGAGGGAAGCAGAAAAAGTCTCGAGAAGAAGTTGGTGCGAAAGTGAAAAAGAAAGCAGGCCGGAAGCGCTCGCGCTAAAAAAGTGATGTTGTTCTCGTTATGAACAACATTGCATGATACCAATAGTAATGTAACGTAGTAATTTGTAGTGGTAGGTTTATTTGTACAGCAACTCGTGATGAATGATAAAACAATATTTTCAAGGAACAATGCCTCCGACCTCTTCCTCTCTTTTTGCGCCTTCTTTAAGCGCGTCTAAATATCGTACTCTAGTTCCATAATCATGGTTTTCTGCCGCGTTTTTAATGAATTCGTGTTCGCCTCCAAACGAGTGGCCGCTCCACATCTTTCGCGCTCCGCCTTTTGAGTTGGTCACGTACGCTTGACTCTTCGGATCCTCCTCTGCTCTCCAATAAGAATACACCGTCGTCTTGGCGCAATAGTGTCTCGACAACATGACGTACGCTAAAAATCCTGAACTCCACTGTTTGCCTTCCGCGCCTTTCATCTGTGCAAACAAATCGGTCGTTTCTTTCGTGACTGCGTGTGGAATTGTCTTCCAATCGTTGTGAGCTTCCAAGAAGTCAAAAACCGCCGGAGCTGGTCGCCAGAAGGGCACGTGCAAAAACTTGTGCTTGACTTTTTGGTTCAGCTTTTTACCCTTAGTCGTGTTCAAGTTTTTGATCAAATCATTCAACGTGTGCTCGACGACGTTGGAAAACACGAAATCGGTTTTTGAACCGTAATCTCTTGGGTTGGCTAATTTGTTCGCTAAAGACGAGTTTTGGACTTCGATGTATTGCGCGTTCATTCTAGCGACGCACTCGTGCGAATCAATTTCTTTGCCGAGTGACATCCCAACCATATCTGGCATCGGTAAAACTAACGCACACGAAGAGCACTCGCACCTACCGGCATAAATAGCAGAAGTTGGGCATAATTCTGCTTTGGGAGGTTGAGCTGGCGTCGTGTCTGCGGATGACGATGCTTTCAATTGAATGCCACGTTTCTCGGCGTTGTATTGAAGCAGCTTTTCAAGCTTGGAAAACTCACTGTCCGATAAATCGCGCTTGGTTGAGCCTTTAAGTAACGAAGATAGCTGCGCTCCTGCTCTCATCGTTTCCGTCGCTTCTTCTTGCTTTTGCTCGTCATGCCCTTCTTCACTAACACTCGCTTCAGTTGAAGCTTCTGTTTCTTCTCCTTTTTCCTCTTCTTTTTCTTCTTCTTTTTCAGCCATCGCTTCGTCAGTTTCCGGTGCCGTGGTTTCATCTTCCGCCGTTACTTCTGTTTCTTCATCACCTTCTTCAACTTCTTTTTCGACCGGTGTCGCAGTCAGCTCTTCCTCTAACGCCGCGCGCTCCATCTCTTTTTGAAATGCCAATGCCATCTCCTCCAAGGAGTCCTTTTCTTCCTTCGCGCTCTCCTCGGAATTGGCGGACACATCGTTGTTTTTCTCTTCCTCTTTCAACTCTTCCTCCAACTCTTGGTCCACAAACGAAGCCATCACTTGCGGTAGCGCCTCTTCTTCTTCCTCTTTATCGTCGTCGCCGCTTTCTTCTTCTTTTGGTTCGTCTTCGCCAACAACTGGGTCTTCTCCAGTTAACATTTTCACTGCCGCGTTGCGTTCATCCGCGTCTTCTTGTTCTTTCAAGTCTTCACTTTTTTCTCCATCACTTTCTCCTTCTTCAACTTCACTTTCTCCTTCTTCAACTTCACTTTCAGTGGTAGTCTCCACGGCGTCGCTGTCGCCTTCCGCCGCCACGGGCACGACTTCGTCTTCCAAGTAGTCGTCCTCGTCTTGTATGTTCAAAGCGCGTTGCCGCTTTGCCTTCTCCAAGCGCTTGATCTTTCGCTGCACCTCTTCAATCGCCAAAGACGCTTGGATCATGTTCCTTTCCTTCGCACCTAACGCGGAAGTGTCTAAATCCACGTCCGCGTATCCCAGCTGCGCGGTTCTTACGGGTAAAGCCTTCGTCGCCGCTCTCGCCGCCGCGCTCGCTCCGGCTTCTTTCGAGCCGTACGCGTGCATCGCACTTCCGAGCACACCGTTGTTGTGAATAGAAGTAACGGATGAATAACCCGCGAACGCGGCGACTAAAGATAACGATCCAATAACCGCGAACGCTATCCATCGTTTACTCGCAAATCGCGTCGAAAAAGTATCGTCTTCGCCATCCGCGCGGGAAGAAGAAGAAGCGAGCAATCTTTCTCTCTCGTTCATCATCATCATCTTCATCTTCGATGATGATGATTCGGCGGAAGACGAAACGTGCGTATTCATTCCGTGCGCGTGCGCGTGCGTGCGCGTGTGCTCCAGAAAAGAAAGATCTCGACGAGTTCCCTCTCTCTTCTTTCTCTCTCTCTCTCTCGCTCTCTGTTTATCTCGCACTCGCGCCGTGACGCCGCGTGTTTCTTTTTTGTATCGACGTTGGTACGAAGAAGCCGCGGGGGGTGCGGGAGAAAAATCCGTTTAGGGTTTAGACTTTTCTCAGATTCTTCACGCGAGAGACCGCGCGCACTCGTATCTCACTTTACGCGCGGCGATATACGTAGGGACAGAAAAAAAAAGGATCAACGATGGCGAAGAAGACATCCTACGGGACGGTCTCGAACGATGAGGACGATGATACGTCGTCGTCGTTTGTGACGACGGACTTGGAATCGCAGCAACAACAACAGCGATCTTCTTCTGCGACGACGACGCGTGCAACCAAGTCGACGGCGAAGAAAATCGCGCTGGCGTTTAGCGCGTGCGCGGTGACGTTTGCCGTCGCGAGCCGCCAGCGACATTTTGGTAACCAGAATATTATCACGGACAAGAGCTCCGAAACGCGGTTGGGCGGGTTGAGAGGCGCGACGACGACGACGACGACGCCGAGGTCCGCGACGGTCGCGCGGGGATTTACATTTACCCGTGGGGCCGCGTCCTCCTCATCATCTTCATCGTCGTTGCCGCGCGTGAACGCTGGGTTCGCGAAAATGCAAGAGCGATTCGCGCAGGAGAGACGCGAGTCAGAGATGGAGGAAATGGAAGATGGCATGAGCGGAACGTACACCACGGGAGATTTGATGGCGATGCAATCTTCTTCTTCTTCTTCTTCTTCTTCTTCTGAAATTGTCGATGAGCCAATGTTGGCGAAAAAGGAGGAAGGCGAGGAGGAAAAACGACCGCCGAAATCAGCCAACTTGGGCGTACCGATGGAATGTAAATCTTGCGCGTTAGTTCTTCCAACGCCAGACATGAATGGTCAATCGCTTGGTAAGGAAATTGATTCGCACGATTGCGTCGCGAGAATCAACACGCACTATTTGGACTCCGCGGACGAAAGGAACGCCAAGTATCGCGAAGATTTCGGGACCAAGACCGATTTCGTGTTTGCTAACGTCGTCCCGCACACGATGGATGAGTTGAACAGAGGCGATCACTCGAAGGTTGACAAGACAGTGAAACACAAAATTTTGGTTTTGAGATCGTTGGACGAGAAGAAAACGTCGGATTCGTCTACGAAAATTCCGTACCAAGATCCCGGATCGGCCAATCCGGAGGATGTGTATCGATTTTTGGACGCCAACGAAGGGTGGGTGGTCACGCCCGAAGTCATTTCCAACGAAGCGACGGAGTTATTTTCGCCGTTATCCGGTGCTGAAGGCAAGTTATGGTCGTCCGGATTTCTCGCGTATACGACTTTGACGAGACACTTTTGCGAGTCAACAACAGTGTACGCTCTAACCGAGGACTCCGAAAATGACAACGCGTCGAAGACAGACTACTTCTCCTCCTCTTTGACCAGTCAAAGACAAATGTGGGAGGGGCACTCGTTCGGATCTGAGCACGAATTCATGCGCGAAGAAGCCAAGATGGGCGATTACGGAGTCAAGGTGAAGACGGTCGTCGACCTAGAAAAGTTGGCGAGAGAAGAGGCTTTACGTAAAGAACAAGAAGCCACGCAAAAAGAGCAAGAAGAGGCGCAAGCGGCTATTGCAAAGAAACAAGCTGAAAACGAGGCTATGATTTCCGCGCAACAAAGGGCTGCTAAAGCGGCGATCGATGCGGCGCAAGAAGCCGCGGCGAAGGCATCGTTGGAACAACAAGCTGAAGAGATTGTCGAACCGGCGGTGGTGCTCAACGAAACGCCGCAACCGGAAGTCATCGAAGCAGGCGAAGAGTCGGCTTCGACTGGTTTTGAAGACGTTGCTACTCCTATTGTCGACCCGAATTTCGATTTAGTCGGCGATCAGTCCACGTGCACAGAGTCCTTCAAGGATCTCTTTTGCAACCCGGCTTTGA
>Ga0255779_1003950_pt1 | contig 14579 bp, 8 predicted proteins | sample 011ome_21_FD_179977 | JGI IMG/M metagenome (GOLD analysis project Ga0255779, IMG submission 179977) | Coastal salt marsh microbial communities from the Groves Creek Marsh, Skidaway Island, Georgia - 011508AT metaG (version 2) | ecosystem: Environmental > Aquatic > Marine > Intertidal zone > Salt...
TGAAAAATGTATAGTTTAGGGTTTTAGCATTTTTTCCCCAAATACTACACATAGGAAAAGACGCGCGGTTGGTTCAAAGGGAAAAGAGCGTCCGTCGCGCGTGGTCTGATAACGTCTCTCTCTTCTCTCTCTCTCTCTCTGTGTGTGTGCCGCACTTCTTTTCGTTTCTTCTCGTTGTTGTCGTGTGCGCCTTTTTTTGATACGCGGGGGGGGCATATAGTGTTGAGGAGTTTTTGGATAGAGATTACCGTTGAGAGAGAGAGATACCCCGGGGTGGTATAAATAATAAATATTCTCTCCGAAACGACGCCGATGGCAAACTTCATCCCGGCAAACATCCGGCACTCCGTGCACACGGTTTTCAAATCCGCGGTGGAAACGGCGCTCCCGATTCCGTCCGGGTCGGCGCAATTTTTAGAGAAAGGCACGTTAACGCCGGAAGATTTCGTCAAAGCTGGAGACTATTTGTGCGAGACGTGCCCGACGTGGCAGTGGAGAAGAAGCGACTCGGCGAACAATCGAAAGAGCTATTTACCGGAAGAGAAGCAATATTTAGTGACGAGGAACGTGCCGTGCAGGAAACGGGCGAAAGCGATGGAGGAGTATTGCGGGAAGGAAGTGGCGTTGGACGGGGAGGACGACGGGTGGGTGGAAGCCGGGAACGCGGTGCTCCCCGGCGGAGAAGGAGGGACGAAGACGAATACGACTGGCGAGGAGGGAACCGAAGGTGCCGTCGTCGAGGAGGAGATTCCGGATATTAGCCGAGTGAATGTTGGAGATGATGAAGACAACGACGGAGATGATGATGGCGACGACGACGACGAGTCTATTCCGGACATGGAAGACGTGGACGAAGACGACGCCATTCTCATCGCCGCGCCGAAGAAGGAAAAAAATAACGAAGATTTACTGCGCACGCGAACGTACGACGTATCCATTACCTGGGATAAATATTATCAGACGCCTCGAGTGTGGCTGAATGGATACGACGAGCAGAAAAACAGCCTCGCGCCGAAATCGGTGTACGAAGATATAAGCGCGGATCACGCGAAGAAAACAGTCACGATAGACCCGCATCCGTTCACAAACGTGTCCTCGGCTTCGGTGCATCCGTGCAAACACGCGAGCGTGATGAAAAAGTTGGTTAAAATGATGGCATCGACAAAGAATGATGGATGGGACGGAGAAGATGAAGATGAAGAAAAACCGAGCGTGGAGCGGTATTTAGTCGTGTTTTTGAAATTCATGCAATCCGCGATGCCGACGATTGAGTACGACTTTACCACAAACGGTTGATTATGAGATTTACGGACTTTAAAAGTACTTTATATAGCGCAAGCGAAAGAATATACAAAAACAATACCTACTAACTAACTACCAACTATTAGATGCTATCAATACTTCTATCAATGCCAGGCGCATCTCCTTCTGTTTCGCGAAAATCACCGTCGTTGAAAGAAGACGAGGGTGGATTCTCTAATCTCACAAACCCGCTCATATCAATCTCGATAATGTTATCGACGACTGAATTCGTCGTCGGCACGACTCGTTTTCCAAACGTCATCTTTAGAGCAAAGACTATAGATAAAATGGTATTCCCAACCGCCGCGATGAAGAATAAGCCTCCGCCACCGACTCTATCGTAGACGCGCCCACCGCAAATGGCGCCTAAAAACGCCCCGAGAGAATTCATCCCAGAGAAGAATCCCATCACAGCCGCGCGTAAATCTTCTGGCGCGAGTAACCGCGAGAATTCAACACCTACGGACCAATACAATCCGAAGGTGATGCCGTGAAGTAATTGCAACGGTAAGACAAACCACGGACTCCCAAACGATTTCAAAGACGCGTAACCCAACTGTCGGAAGACGTACGCGACGAGAATGAGTAACATCGACCGGTCCAAACCTAAAAACTCTTTTATTTTCTTCTCGTGAAAGAATACCGGCACTTCCGCGACGCACGTGAAGAAAAGAGCGAGACCCATCAATATTGGAGGCGCACCCAACGATTCCAAATGGAGGAATAAATACGTGTCCGTTAACGCCATGCTCAAAGCCATGAGTAAAAACAAAAGGAAAACGAGAAACGCGCTCGGTTCGGTAACGACTCGGAACGTGCGTTTAGAGACGTCGTTGAAATCGGCGAAAGAGGCGGTTCGCTTCATTTTCAAAGGAGCAATACGACGACGAGTATCACTGCTAGTGTTACTTGCACCTCCCATCATTCTTTCGTTTTCGCCTTCATCGTCGTTTCCCACCACAATCTCTGCGTCGTCTCCTTCGCCCGCTACTTCCTTCTCGTGATGCTCCATCCTCAACGCGACCGCGCTCGCCATCGAAAACAAAATAACGTACGCCAAAAACGGCGCATACTGCGCGTTTTTCTCCTCCGTCAACACCAATCCCATGAGCGGTGCGAAAACGTACCCCCATCCGACGGCGCCCCATAACCTTACCTTCCCGTACGACATCGAGCTTCCAGGGTCGCGTTCCAGATGTTTCGATACCATAAAGTTCGTCGCGTTATCCGCCAAGAAAAAACCACCCGACCCGAACATTTCCGTCAATAAAACGTGGGCTAATATTGTCCCAAACTCTCTCTTCTGAAAATATAAACTCCCGTAGCCGCACGCGGACGCGAACAAGCAAAACGCGTGTATTTGACTGTGCAGTTTCGTGTAATCCGCAATCTGTCCCCATATCGGTTGAATGCAGAAACCTATCAAAGGTTTACACGCGGCGATGATGCCAATCTGAGACGGCGTCAACTGCCAGTGCTTAAATATGACCGGAAGGTACGGGATGAGCACGGCTAGTCCGCCGCAGAAGATAAAGTACCACACGCAGCAGTAATATATCGGGGCAAAACCGCGCATAATGTTGTGCGTTTGCGGTGTCTCTCTCTCTCTCTCTTCTCTCTCTCTGTTCCCGCGTTCACTGCGAGCAAAAGAGACGCTTTATTGCGCTAACCGCGAGGAATTCTGAACGAGCGCGCATGGTGGTATCTAAGAATCTCTCTCTCTCTCTCTCTTTCAGTCAGACGAGTGCGTGCTCTTAAATTATTCGCGTTTTGTTGTGAAGAGAAGATTTTTATCGTGATGGGGAAATGTTTTCTTTTGTTCTTGTAAGCTGGATGATTTTATTAGAAATATAGAAAAAAACACGCGTTCACGCGGCTTCTTCGAGCCGTTGAACGAGCGCAGCTTTGAGTCCATCCGTCGGGAGGTTCCTCTTTTCTAGTTCAACTTTGAGCTGAGCGACGGTCATTTTGGAGAAGTCGATGGCTTCTTCTTCTTTTTGTTCGGTCTCCGTCTCCGCCGCCGCCGCCGGAGCAGCCGGAGCGGTTTCGACGGCGTTTTCCGCGTCCGCGTCGGCGAGTTCAGCCGGTTGCTGCTCCTCGGCCTCTGCGACCATCGCTTCGCCTTCTTCTTGCTGCTGCGGTTGCGCGTCGGCATCCGCGTCCGCGATGGGCTCGTCTTCAGTTGCGGCAGCGGCTGGTGCCTCACCTTGTTGTTGCTGTTGTTGTTGTTTCTCCGCTCTGATCTTGTTGCCTTTCTCGATGGTTTCGTTGATCAATTGCACGCATTTTTGAACGTTTTCTGGCGTGCCAACGATGCGAATGGATTGCGATTCGTTGTCCGCGTGAACGTTGCAATTGGATAACCTTCGAATGCGCGTGATGTTGAAACCTTTGCGGCCCAAGACTAAACCAATTTTCCCCGGCGCTTCCATCGTCTCTACGATTTCGCCCTCCCTAGGTTCGTAGGTTTCGTCTTTGTTGCTTTGTTGACGCGGTTGTTGCTGCTGCTGCTGTTGATGGTGATTGTGTTGCTTTACTGGGAGCGGATCACCTTCCTCTTCTCGCGCTTTTTTCGTCGCTTGGCCTAAATAACACAACTCTTGCACCAATAAAACAGCCTCCGCAACCTTCTCCGGGAAACCGTGGAAGGACACTGCTTTCTTCTCGTCCCAAACCTTGAACGAACAGTCCATGATTCGCTGCAACTCTTTGTGCGTGTTGAACTTCTTACCGATGATCAACCCTAAGTTGTCGCCAACAACTTCCTCGTAACTGACTTTGCCTCGGTCGTCTGGTGGAAGTTGCAAGATGAAATCGGTTTGGATTGGCTCGTACTGCGGGATGTTTCTCCTCACCGCTTCATCTCTGAGTTTGTCTATCAAAGTCTTATGCACGATACCACCGTCGTTCCCTCGCTGGCGTTTGCCGGCAGAGTTTGGTCCACTCGCTCTGTGGTCGTCTAATGGCGGGTAATCGTCGTCGTACCGACCGCGTTTCATACCGCTACCGCCGCCAGCAATCGTGTGTCGCAAATCTCTGCTATCGCGTTGGTGTGGGGGCGGACCGCCTCCTCCTCCTCCTGGCGGACCGGCATCCATTTGCCTGGAATCGATTAAATCGTTGATAGCTTCGATAGCCATTTGTATTCCACGAGGTGGACCTGAAATTTCCACCGTCGTCTTATCTTGATTGCAGTTGATTTTACATCCGGACATTTGCTCCAATTTTTTCACATTGGCGCCTCTCGGGCCGACAACTAAACCGTTGTTGCCTTCCGTATTCATCACGTAGACATCGAAATCATCGTCTCTAGGTTTAACCGGCGGTGGCGCGCGTCTATCTTCGTACTCTCTTTGAACCGGAGGTAATCCACCCGCCGGTAACGGAGGTTGTGCGGGTTCTGAAGCAGCGTCCGCGTAGCGGTCGTCGTATCGGTACGGCGCCGCGCCGGCGTTCAACGGAGCTGGTTCTCTGTCGCGGTAACCGCCTCCACCTCTTCCTCGGTCATATCCGCCACCTCTACCTCCTCCACGGCCCGCATCTAACGGCGGGTACCTAGAATCGTACCTGGAATCGTACCTCGCGTCGTACTGCGGCTGTTGTTGCTGTCGGTCGTAGCCTCCTCCTCCTCCTCTGTCGTAACCGCCTCCACCTCTTCCTCGGTCATATCCGCCACCTCTACCTCCTCCTCCTCCTCTTCCTTGTTGAGCGGGCGGATACCTATCGTCGTACCTCGCGTCGTATCTATTATCACCTCTACCTCCTCCTCTACCTCTGTCTTGGTATCCGCCGCCCCGGCCGCCGCCTCGGCCGCCGTAGCCGTTGTTCGCATACTGCTGCGCCACGTGCTGCGGCCTCTGATAATCTCGCTGATTATTATACCTGTTGTTATTGTTGTTATTATTACTTTGATAATTGTTACGCGGATGTTGCTGATGCTGTTGCTGCCGCGCCGCCGCGGGCGCGTCCGGCAGATCCGGTTGTTGTTGTTGGTCCGTCACCATTTGCTGCTCACCACCACCACCTCCACGTCTCGGCGCGCGATCGGGGTGGTCCTCCTCCGGCGATGCGTATCTCTCCCGTTGACCTCCTGCCGCCGACGCCGGTGGCGCGTTGAACTGCTCGTTGTTCGGATTGAACGGGTCTTCTTCTTCTTGCTGTTGTTGTTGTTGTTGTTGCGCGCCGTCTTGGTTTTCCATTTTTGATCGCGCTCTTCTGAAGCGTTTTCTTCCCAGATGAAATGAATTCAACGCCGCTCTCAAAAAAAAACGCGCGCGCGTGTGGTCTTCGAACAACGATGCGTCGAAAGAAACGAAGCGCACTAAACTCTCTGCTGAGACGACGAGCGCGTGCGCGTGTGTATCGAGGTTTTTCTTTTTTATTGCGCGTTTACGACGGGGCAATTCAGAAGTTTTGGAGAATTTTAATATTGTTTTTGCCCTTTTTTTGGTGCTCTCGGACGCGAAGAAGAGAAAAACAGACACAGAAGACGAAAACGTGTAACGCTCAATAATCTCTTTACCGAGGCGACGATGATACCGATTATAACAATAACATATTGTGCAGACGTGTTGATCGTACAATTAACAATTACGCTATTCTGCGAGTGTGCTCATCTTCTCTCGTCTTCTCTTTCTTTGAGCGGGCGTTGTATTAAAGTATAGTGGTAATATTATTCGCCGACGTTGCTCTGGTCGATTTGCAACACCGCCATGAACGCCTCTTGGGAAATCTCAACCTTTCCGAACGCTTTCATTCGCTTCTTACCCGCGGCTTGCTTTTTGAGCAACTTTTTCTTTCTCGAGATGTCCCCGCCGTAGCATTTTGCCAAGACGTCCTTTCTCATGGCGCTGAGCTGCGTGCTCGCGATGACTTTGTTCCCAATCGCGGCTTGGATCGGGATTTTGAACTGTTGTCGCGGAATGAGTTCTTTGAGTTTATCGACTAATCCTCGTCCAATGCCGTAGGCTTTCGAGCGGTGGGTGATGGTGGCTAACGGTTCGGCGACTTCGCCGTTGATCATGACGTCTAAGCGAACTAAATCGTTCTCGCGGTACTCGTGGAATGAGTATTCCATGCTCGCGTAGCCTTTCGATCGACCTTTAAGTTGGTCGAAGAAATCCGTCACGACTTCTCCCAAAGGGATTTCGTATCTCAAACACGTCCGGTCCTGGGAAAGAAACGTCATATCGATGTATTCACCTCTGCGTTGGGTGGCGAGTTCCATCAACGATCCGACGTATTCTTTCGGCGTGAATAACTCGAGTTTAACGAAAGGTTCTTCGATGCGATCGCGCCCGGCGGCGTCTGGAAGGTCCGCCGGGTTAGCCACCGTGAGCATCTCACCGTTGGCCATGTAGACGTGATAGACGACCGATGGTGCCGTGGTGATCAAATCGAGATTGTACTCTCTCTCTAATCGTTCTTGGACGACTTCCATGTGTAGTAAACCTAAAAAGCCGCATCGGAAACCGAAACCCATCGCCGAAGACACCTCCGGTTCGTAATTCAAAGACGCGTCGTTGAGTTGTAACTTCTCCAACGCATCTCTCAAATCGTTATACCGATCGGTATCGGTCGGAAACAAACCGCAATACACCATCGGAACGGCTTCGCTGTACCCGGACAACGGTTTCTCCGCTCGATTTTTCGTGAGCGTAATCGTATCCCCTACTCTCGCGTCTTTCACAGATTTGATCCCTGCTACGCAATACCCGACGTCCCCTGGACGCAACGTTTGCACTGGAATTTTGTTCGGTTTCATGACGCCAAGTTCTAACACGTCGTATTTTGCCCCGGTATTCATCAATTCAATCTTGTCCCCGACGTTGACTTCGCCGTCAAAGACTCGAAAAACGACCACGACGCCTCTGTACGTATCAAAGTACGAATCGAAAATCAACGCTCGCAACGGTTCACCTTCCACCGGTACTCTTGGCGGCGGTACTAATCGCACGATGTCCTCCAGAATATCTTCCATCCCGATCCCGGCTTTTGCCGAACACTGCACCGCCTCCGTCGCGTCCAATCCCAAAACGTCCTCGATTTCTTGCGCCACCCGATCGCAGTCTGCCGCCGGTAAATCAATCTTATTCAAAACCGGCACGATTTCTAAATCGTTCTCTAAGGCCAAATACACGTTCGCTAACGTCTGCGCTTCCACGCCTTGACTGGCATCGACGACTAACAAAGCCCCCTCGCACGCCGCCAACGACCTGGACACTTCGTACGAAAAATCCACGTGCCCGGGAGTATCGATGAGATTCAACACGTACGTCTCTCCGTCCTTCTTGCTCGTGTAATTCATTCTCGCCGAATTCAACTTAATCGTAATCCCTCTCTCTCTCTCCAAATCCATCCCATCGAGCAGTTGCGCTTGCATGTCTCTCTGCGCCACCGTATCGGTTATTTCCAAAAGCCTGTCCGCGATGGTGGATTTCCCGTGGTCGATGTGTGCGATGATGGAAAAGTTTCGTATTCTCTCCGGAGGGACGACCAAAACGCCATCGACGTCCGACGACTTTCCTTTCTTCTTCTTCTCGCCGCCCGTCCCACCTTCGGAGTCGCTGCTGCTCGCGCTGTTCGCCGGCGGTTGCGACACCGCATTGTTTCTCACCAAAGTCGTCGTCGTCATCCCACGACGAGACGCCAGCGTTTCCCGGCTTTGTCGTTGTCGTTGTCTTCTTCTCAGCGCGGCGATTACGGCACTATTCCTGCTATTCCTGCTGCTGCTGCTGCTGCTACCGCTCGTCGAGCACGCGCAGGAGTTGTTCGCATTCGTCGCGAGGGATCTCGTTGTCATCATTCTCTCTGTCTGTCTCTTCTTCTTCGTCGTCGTCGTCTTCTGCGGGAGTGGTTCTTATCCCAAAAACGAGGCGTGAAGTGGTGCCTCGGATTCTGAAACCCTAAACCCTAATCATATTTTTACAACACGTCTCCAATTTTTGTTCCAATTCGCCACACTCGCGGTGTTTACTACGCGCTTCGTCTGTCTGTGTCGTCGTTGTTCTCGAAAAATGACGAGCGTCGTCGCTGCTTTTGCACCCACCTCTTCTTCTCCCTCTTTCGTTTCGAGAAGATTTTCGAGAAGATCTCAGAGCGGTTCTTTCTCCTCCACCTCTTCTTCTTCTTCTTTTTTCTTCTCTAGAAAACATCGACGACGACAAAAGTCCGTTGAAGGAAGATTTTGCACCGTCGTCCCCAGAGCAAACATCGAAGAGTACGACATCGTTCCGAAATCGGTAGTCGTCGGGAAAAGTTCTTCGAAAGGTGGATTCGTCGGCGGCGTTTTACTCGGTGGCGCGGTGTTTGGCGCGCTCGGGTTTCTCTTCGCGCCACAGTTGAGCAAACACATACTGAAAGGGAAAAAAGTCTTGGACGATTTGCTCGAAGAAGACGAAGACGAAGACGAAGAGTTGGAAGAAGACGAAGACGGGAACGCAACGACGGCATCTTCTTCTTCGTCGATGATGCGATTAGAAAAAAGAGCGGAAAAAGAGCTGGAGGAAACGAGGAAGAGTTTGAATCAAAAGATTGCGGAACTGAACAAGGCGATCGATGAGTTTAGCGAGGAGGCGGACGTTCGATTGAACGCCAAACTGGGGAGGTTGAGCGAAGAGTTGGACGAAGCCGCCGAGGGGAGCTTTTGAGAGAGAGAGAGAGAGAGAGAGAGAGAGAGAGCCGCGCGCTGTAATACAAACTAATATAATTTTAATGGTGTATATATATATATTCTTATTAATATTTAATTCGTTTTCTTTGGTGCCGCCGCCGGGGCGGGTTGTCCTTGTTGTTGTCGCGGCTGCTCTCCTTGCACCGCGTTCATGAACATGAAATACCCAACCGGGATCACCCACATGTAGTTTCTTTGAAACCACGTCAAATCTTTCGTCGTCGCGTCCACTTTCTCGCCTCGTGCGCGTCTCGCTTTCACCTCCTGCGCTTTCTTCGCGTCCATGGGCCCTCCATGTCCTCTGACGTCCGTCATCGCGGCGTCCGCGTTCAGCTGCGGTGCGCGCTTCGGAAACCTCGCCGTAGCCACCGAACGAAACTGCGCTCCGTCCGCGATGAACAACGACGCGTCCTCGTCACCATCACCACCACCACCACTTCCCTCTTCACCTAAACTACCCTCTCCTCCACCACCGACTAAATGCACCTCTACCGGACACTCCGCCTCGTAATCCACCGCTAAAACGTTCCCGTTATCGTCCATGTGTAACGTAAAACTCTCCCTCAAACGGCTCGTCACGACGCACCGCGCCGAACTCGCCGCCTGCGCGAACTTCGTCCCGCTCGGCGCCAAAACGTTCGAAGGCACTCGTATTCGGTATTTGTGTCCTCTCTTCGCCAACTCCTGCAGTTTTGCTTTTTCAGACCCGGTCATCTCTTCGCGATGGACTTTGATTTCTTTCAATCGAAACGATCGCGACTGTCGTGCGCCTTTCTTCAAAGACTCTTCTTGTCTCTTCGAATCCAAAACGATCGTCCCGGACATCGTTCCGACTTTCACGAACGTCGTCTCGTCGTCTCGTTCTTCTGACGGATACTCGAGCGAGTGCCAGAGCGGGAACTGAATCTCTTCGCCGTGCTTTTTCGTCGACGCGTCCATGAGGAGCGACGAAGAAGAAGAAGAAGACGAGACAAAGTCTTCGTCTGTTGTTGTCGTTCGGGAAACTTTGAACGCCGTCGCGCTTCTTCGACCGTTCGGTATACCTTTTTCTTCTTCTTCTTCTCCGCGAACGACGACGACGGGGGTTACGAAAACCGAAGAAGAAAAGAAGAAGAAGAAGCAAAGAAGCGCGAAGAACGAGAGGAGTCTTCCGGAGGAAGAGGAAGAGCAGGAACGCGTCGTCGTCATTTTTTCTCGACGTGCGAGCGAGCGTGCGCGATTGATTTCTGGGGAAAAGTGAACCTTGAATTCTCTCCAGAACGCCCCCGAACCACGCGCTTCTCTCTCGTCGACGTTTAAACGCAGCGAAAACAACAACGGAAGAGCGCGACCCCCACCAGGTCGTTTCTTTGCTTCGCTCTTTCTTTCTTTCTGCGAGAGTCGACTCTCGCGGGTAAAGAAAAGGTCCGGCGGCGATGACGATGAGCAGTTCGACGTCCTTAACCGTGCAGGAGCTGAAGAAAGCGCTGAGAGAGAGAGGTCTCTCGGAACGAGGTCTGAAGAAGGAACTCGCCGAGCGGTTGGACGCGGCGAGAGAAGCATCGAGAGAAGAAGGAGAAGGAGAAGGAGAAGGAGAAGGAGAAGAGAAGGGAAAAGAGGAGGAAACCACGACGGCGAATCATCGGAAAAGAGGAACGAAGCGGAAAAGCGACGAACACGAAGACGGAGAAGAAGAAGAAGAAGAAGAAGAGAAGAGACGAAAGAAAACCACGCCTCCTCCTCCTCCTCCTCCTCCTGTTTTGCGAAGAGGACGATCGAGATCGAAGAGCGTCGAACCGCCGCCGCCATCGGAGGAAGAGGTGAAGAAAAGCAACGACGCGAAGAAGCCGCCTTCTTCGTCTTCTGCAACGTTGGAGAAGATCGACGAGGAAGGAGGAGAAGAGAAGAAGAAGAACACTACTAATAATAAAGCGGCGGCGATGAAGGAGAAGATGCAGAAGGCGAAGGAGTTGATGAAGAAACAAAAAGCGTTGGCGGAGAAGATGAAGATGAAGAAGATGGAAGCGGCGGGGGCAGGAGCTACGACGACGACGACGACGACGACGACGACGACATCCGCCGCGCGACGACCGTCGACGTCGGCGGCGCAACACGCCATCGAAAAAGCGAGAGAAACCGCCGCGCGGTTGGCGGCGTTACAACACCAACAGAAAAAGAATAGAACCGCGACGGAAGGTAAGTTTGAGAAGACCGGTCCGGCGCCGGTTTTACGCGTGAACGAGAAAGGTCAAGAGGTTGACGAGAACGGGAAAGTTATCGTTCGCGCGAAGGATTACACGGCGACGACCAAAGTCAACGAAAAACAAAAAATGAGAGAGGCGTTTTTACAAGCCGAGCGCGAAGTGGCGATGGAAGAGATGCGAAGACGCGGCGATGCGGCTGGTGGGAAGAGAGAGCAAACGACGAAAGAGGACATGATCGATCCCGAAATCGCGGTGAAGCAAAAACACAACAGGAAGAAACCGTCGCTTCAGGTGAGTCGCGTTTACTCGCGCGCGCATTCTTTTTTTTTTCTTCTTCTTTCGTCATTTTTGGTTGGTCACATGCAAGGCACACTCTCTTATCAGTCTTATATTACCGTGACTTGAAAGAATTTTTACCCTTGCGACATCGAACAGCGGGCCGGACAGCTGGAAACGCGCTTAGAATCAGTGAGCGCGGTCTCCTTACCATCCGGTGCATATTTCATTTTGTTCGCCGTATGCGGTCGCGGAAGCCAAAGACGCGCTTCTTGTTTTTCTTATTTTTCTTCTTCTTTTCTCTTCGCGATGAAGTACAACTAACGCTCTCTATTTCTTCTCGTTTCTCATTCAACAGTTTGTGGCTAAAGGCACGTACGAAAAGCAAGCCGATTTTGCGCGTCTAGTGAATAAATTTGGTGAAGTGGATGCGAAAAAAATCCGAGCTCGAGAAGAGCGCGAAAAGAAACGCGCGGCGCACACCGAAGCGTTGGAAGCTGCCGTCGCGGGTGAAGTTAAAATAGATATTGGTGAAGCAATCGTGCGTGAAGGACCTGAAGACGGCGTCGAGTGGTGGGATAAACCGTTTTTGAAAGAAGGGAAAACGTACGCGGATGTTCCTCTAGACGACAAAGTCTTGGAGGACGATAAAGTCGGCCGGCTCTGGGAGGGCGTCTTGAACACCGAGAAGATTACAAAGTACGTCGAACACCCGTACTTAGACGACCCGCCGATGGAAGCGCCACCCCCTCCTCCTCCTCCAGTGAAACTTACGAAGAAAGAACAAAAGAAATTACGTCACCAGCGCCGCGTCGCCAGAGAACAGGAAAAACAGGATATGATTCGCCAAGGCGTGTTGGAACCGCCAAAGCCAAAGGTGAAAATTTCAAACATGATGCGAGTGTTGACCGAAGAAGCGGTTTTAGATCCAACCATGATCGAACAAAAAGTTAAAGAAGAGATGGAGGAGCGGCAGCAAGCGCACGACGATCGTAACTTGGCTAGAAAGCTTACCCCGGCCGAACGAAGAGAAAAGAAAATTCGAAAGCTGTTGAGAGACAACACGAGCGAAGCCGGCGAGGTGTTCACGCACGTGTACAGAGTTGAAAATATGCGCAACGTGAAGAACAAGTTTAAAGTAGACGTCAACGCGCAAGAGAATCACTTGACCGGTATCGGCATAATCACGGATACTTTTACCATTGTTATTGTCGAAGGTACTAACAAAGGTTTGAAAAGATACGAAAAATTGATGATGCGACGGATGGATTGGAAGTTAACGAACGAGGATTACACCGACGAGGAAATCGAGCGCGCGGAAAATAACAAATGCACGCTGGTGTGGAAAGGAAGCGGACCTCAAAGGAAGATGAAACGATTCCACTTCGAAACGCTGCGCACGGAAGCGGCGGCGAGGAAATATTTGGAGACTGATTTCAACTGCGCGAACTACTTTGACGCGGCGCAAAGCGCGGTGAGTGTTGACGACGACGACGACGAGGAAGACGAAGGTGGCGACGCGATGGAAATATCGTGATTGAAAGCAAAGAGAGAAAATAGCAATCTAGTAAAGTAGTAGGATAATTACGACGACGAACTTTTCAATTCAATGTAGAGTACAAAATGTTTTCACAACCAGGCGCTTCAAACTATGACCCGCTCTCTCGGAGTGTTTTTTTTATCACCATCATCTTTTTTATTCGATGTTTGCTAGTATATATATCATCGGAGTTGTAAACGATTAATGAGCAACGAGACTACGTCTAGAGAACTCACCACTCCACCTTCTACGCGTTGGAAATCAATCATAAATCGATCGTCCTTCATTTTATACACTTGCAACTCAAACTTCATCACCGGTCCGGTATCTTGGCCTTCGTTAAAATCGCTTTGATCCGGCGTCGTCGGTTCGTTATTATTATTATTATTATGGTTACTATTATTCGCGATGGCGTCTTCTTCCATCGCGGTGTCTAAGTCGTCGTTGTCTCCCATTTGTTGGGATCCGTCTTCCGAGGGTCTCCTGGTATTCATGGTGTATTTCTCTAGCGTTTTCAACAAGAACCGACACTTCAAATTATACGGTCCAATTTTCTTCCAGTTCACTTTCAACGCCGTCAAAACTCTAAAGATTTCATTCATCACATCCGGAGCTGCCATCGTCGTACTTTTACCTAACATCCATCGCTGTTCGCTCGTGACTAACCTCTGTTGCATGAGATTCGATTGAATTTGCGACGGTCTTCTGTGGCCCATTGGGCTCGCGCCCGTCGGTCCCCCTTGTTGTCCCAACATTTGCGCGTTTCTCGAATCTGTCTCCAACTCTCCTTGCTCAAACTCTGCGCCTAAATAGCCTCCGTACAAGTTACGTCTGTTATCTAACAACAAAAAGTACGTCACGCTCGCTTTATTTCTTACTTGATGTCTCAACGCGTCCTTCACTTGCTCCCTGGTAAAGCCCAACGCCACTGTCGCTTCTAACGTCTCGATATCAATATTCGTCGCCTGCGATAACGTATCCGGTGGCGGAACCGCTAAATATCTCGGCAAATGACACGTGCACCACGGATGGTTCCTAATTTCCGCCATCGTAATTCGTTTCAACGGATCGACTAATAACATCCGACTGATCAAGTCTCTCGCTCCCGGACTGACGTAACTCGGCAACGTGTATATCCCCCCTTTTATTTTTTTGAACAAGTTTGGAATCGATTCGTCATCAAACGGCAAAGATCCACACAACAACGCGTACATGATGACCCCACACGACCACACGTCCACCTCGGGTCCGGAATACAACTTGCCGGAGATGACCTCCGGCGCGGCGTAGTTGGGCGACCCGCACGATGTCTTCAGAAAGTGCCCGTCCCTCATAACGTTCGACAAACCGAAATCCGCAATCTTCACGTTATTCTTCGCATCTAACAATAAATTCTCAGGCTTTAAATCTCTGTGCACGACCATGTTCCTGTGACAATACTCGACGCCGCTCACGATTTGCTGAAAAAAATGCCGCGCCTCGTTCTCCCCTAACCTCCCTTTCTCGACAATGTAATCGAACAGCTCCCCGCTCTTCACGTATTCCATGACCACGAATATATCGTGCGGCGTTTCTAAAACTTCGTACAATCGAATGATGTGCGGGT
>Ga0255779_1003959_pt1 | contig 14561 bp, 9 predicted proteins | sample 011ome_21_FD_179977 | JGI IMG/M metagenome (GOLD analysis project Ga0255779, IMG submission 179977) | Coastal salt marsh microbial communities from the Groves Creek Marsh, Skidaway Island, Georgia - 011508AT metaG (version 2) | ecosystem: Environmental > Aquatic > Marine > Intertidal zone > Salt...
TATCAACACCTGCATTCGGAACTGACCCAATGTTAAGTGCGTTTGCGATGGACACTTTCCCTTGATTGAGACCATCTATTTTAAGTTTCCAATCATCTTTTGTAGCATTACCATTATCTTGTGTACCATCGGTTGAGAATAGAAGTTCACCACGACCCCAATCGTTGGAATCGGTGTTTACATAGAAGATACCTGCCTTTGCACGAGTATCATCATCAGTATCCTCTACCTTCATACGGAAACCTGCGACATTTCCAGCACCACCATCATATGGCGCATCCGTTTCAAGCAACATTTGTGCATCTGAGCCGGATTTGAAGTGTGCAGTGTATGGGAGACTCGTTGTAGCACCTACTACAAGTTTACCACCCGAAGGAATTGTAGCATTACCTACTGTGATTGAGTTTGTGGTTGTATTACCATTTGTAGTTACATCATCTAAGTCTAATGCGGATGATGCACCACCAATATCTGAAAGAACTTCAGCACCTGTTCTATAATCTACGTTACCTGCACTATCAAGGACAAGGAATTTGTCGGTATCAGTACCTGCGTTTGATACTGAACCAATATTTAATAACCCATCAACTCTTAAATCATCTGAAAATTGGAATCTTGAGTTTGCGTGATTCCAAGTAAGTGACTCATTAGCACCTGCAATTGTGATACCAGCTCCATCAGCAGCTGCTGATGTGGTTGACCCACTTGCAAGTGTTATGTTTTTGTCTTCTACGTTAAGTTCAGTAACTTGTAGTTCAGTTCGTGTACCTTCAACTGTAAGGTTACCAGTAAGTGTTAGGTTAGCAAATGTAGGTGAGTCTCCACTTTGGATACCCAAGTCTATATTGTTACCATTTATTGAGATTGTACCTTGTGATGGTGATGTTATCGAACCACTTATAGTTCCACTTGGAAGAATAGCGGTGATATTACCAGTTGTAATTGTACCAAGAGTTGTAATGTTAGTAGAACCTGCCCAAGTTGATAATGCTGTATTTTCAACAAGATTAAGTGACAAGTCTGATTTAACCTCACTATAACTTCTACCTATTAAATCACCATTTGAATCAAATTTAGCATAGTCGTTGTTTGTAATTGTACCTGCTGAGTCTAACTTAGCATTCCAAGAGGTTGCCGATGAGATGTATGAGTCTGAAATCGATGTTCCGTTCCAAACACCTGTTGTAATTGTACCAAGATTTGTAATGTTAGTAGAACCTGCCCAAGTTGATAATGCTGTATTTTCAACATTACTTAACCCAATGTCTGATTTTACATTTGCTCCGGTTCTAAAATCAACATTTCCCGCAGAATCTAATACTAAGAATTTATCAGTATCAGTTCCTGCGTTTACAACGGAACTTAGGTTTAGTGATGATAACGAAGCATCATTACCTGAAATATCAACTGAAACATCTAAAGAACCACCTATAACTACATCACCTGCAGCATCTATTGTTATTCTATCTACAAGTGTTCCACCTACACGGGTTCTTAATCCAAATTTAGAGTCACCATCAGTACCGTCTGCTTGAAATCCAAAGAATCCCGATTGAATATAGGTACTACCATCATAAGCAAAAGCATTTACTGCTCCAATATAATCATTATTAGCAACTGCGGAAGGAGATGCTGCTGTATTATGTGATTTGAAGAATCTTATGTCAGGGCCATCGGAAGTATTATCGTGTTGAGCTACTTTAACTTGTGCTTCTCCACTCGATTCACCAACTATGTCTAATTTTACTTCAGGAGTTGATGTTCCGATACCTAATCTTTGATTAACCGTGTCAATAGCTAATAAGTTAGAAGATGTGACTTGTGTATTAGCTCCAACAATAAGGATTTCATTTTCAGCTCCTAAATTTCCAAGTTGTAATGCTGACCCGGTAATGCTACCTACAACAGTTATATCAGTTGTAGTGGTGTTACCATTATTTGTTATATCCTGTAAAGTTAAATTACTTGCATCCGAATCTATGGATGCTAATGAAGCAGATACACTACCCCATCCATCGATATTTACATCAGTAGAGTTTATTCCACCTGATGATGTTATTTCATTTAATACTGCGTCACTACCTGAGGTAATGACCTTTTTCCAATTTGGCATATGCTCTTCCTATCTGCGGTTGGTAACACCTTCGTGCCCACTTCCCTTTCGGGCCTACAACCAGGTTATACTACTTGTTGTTGATTAATCTTCTATAAATAGTTATTACATAAATAAAAACCCCCACCTTTTGGTGAGGGTTCTTAAAATTATTCTTGATTTCCTTCTTCTTGGACAATATCACCAACTTGAGGTCGGGATTCTTTCGGCATCATTGATAATTCTGCCTCCATTTGAACTTTTTTCATCAAATTTGCAACCATAGGTGCTTCAACACCTGTAATTGGTAATTTTTGAAGAGCAATAATGATGATTTTCCAATCATTTTCACTTAAACCTTCGTATTGTTTCATAACTTATAATTTATTTTAATTTATCTATCTCCAATTGGAGTTTCACGGCTAATTTATAAACCGACTCTACTTGCTTCCCCTTGAAAGTTGCTTCTCCCAAACCGATGAGAAGTGCCTCAAGCTCACCTTGAGTGAGCTTGAGGGTTACTTCTTTTTCAGTTTGAGTTTCGGAGTTGGGTATTCCCAATCTTTTATGTAAACTCATATATAACCTTTTTAACATTTGACACTCTAATTAGATTATGCACCTACTTGAATCCAAATATCATCAGCGTTATCTACTGCAATAGTACCAACTTGTTGGAAAGTTGCAGCTGCCATATTTGCATCACCAGCACCAGTCAATATTTTGATGTTACCAAGCTTTTCAACGTGAGTTGCCGAAGTATCTGAAGATGCAATATTTTGAGAGTATCCGAATACATTTGCAGGTGAGTCAAAGAAGATACCTGAACCTTCGTTAGCAGTTCCATCAGAACCACCAAAGATAATACCACTATCACCTGAGTTAGAACCAGAGTTCAATAGGATGAATTGGTCTTCCACGTTCAAGTTAGCAGTTTGCAATTCAGTTCTTGTACCTTCAACAGTCAAGTTACCAGTTACTCTCAAATCAGCGAATGTTGGAGAGTCGCTAGTTTGAAGACCCAAGTCTACATCTGAGTTCACACCATTGATGGTTGCTCTCAAAGTACCTTGTGAAGGTGAAGAGTAAGTTGAACCAGAAACTGAACCTGCTGGAAGGATAGCAGATACATCACCTGCAGTTACCGTACCCAGTGTAGTTAATGTTCCTGAAGTTGAGTTGATGTCAATCTGAGCAGAACCTGAAACCAAGGTCGGTTTGTTCAATATATTTGAGTACTCGATAGAGTCAGCAGTAATTGAACCATCGATGTTTGCAGCTGCAATGTAAGAAGCAGTGTCAGCAGTACCAGTCAAGTCACCAGTTACATTACCAGTTACGTTACCAGTTACGTTACCAGTTACGTTACCAGTTACGTTACCAGTTACGTTACCAGTCAAGTCACCAGTTACATCACCAGTTACATCGCCAGTCAATGTACCACCGATTACTAATGAACCACTAATAGTTACTTTTCTATTGTCTCTACCATCAACTTTAAGTGCCCAATCATCTCTTGTAGCATTAGAGTTTGTTTGAGCAATACCAACTGCAAGAGTCAATTCACCACGACCCCAGTCAGCAGTATCGGTATTTTCATAGAAGATACCTGCTGCAGCTCTTGTGTCATCATCAGTATCTTCAACTTTGAATCGGATACCAGCAGTATTACCAGCACCACCATCGTAAGGTGCATCAGTCTCTACCAACAATTGTGCGGCAGAACCTGACTTGAAGTGAGCAGAGTAACCAAGTGATGAAGTTGCACCAATCATCAACTTACCAGCAGGCATTGTTACATCACCTACTGTAATTGCGTTAGTAGTAACACTACCATTAGTTGTAGCATCATCAAGGGTTACTGAAGAATCGATACCTGCAATATCAGAAGCAATAGAGCTTGAGAATGAAGTGTAGCCAGTTGTATCACTAATTGTAACTTGAGATGAACCTGAGATTACACCTTCGGTGTTCAATTTAGTTTTTACTCTTGAGTCTGTGTAGTAAAGGTTAGCTGAACCTTCAGATACATCATCAGTATCAAGAGTAACAACACCAGCAGCGCCATTTACACTTGTTACCAAGTTAGTATCATCCAACAATGCTGACAAGTCAAGAGTGAATGTAGTTGCGTCATCACGAGTGAATGTTACAACACCAGTGCTTGAGTTAAGAGTACCACTGGAAATTGCTCTTGCATCTTCATCAAGGTATGAAGATAGGTCGACTGTGTCAGTTGTCCCATCACCTTTTGTCAAGGTAAGAGTATCACCTGACAATGAAAGTGCTGTTGTGGTAGCAAGTGCTTGGTCTGAGCTTCCGCTTACATAATCACCTAAATCTGAATTTAGTGCGTAATCTTGTAAGTCAGTAATATCACTCTCGGTAATATTCAAGAATGTTTTAACTTGAGTTGCAGAACCTGAAACTACTGAGTTATCATTTAATACTACAACCACATCGCTATCAGTATAGTGAGTCAAGTCACTAATCTGAGATTCAGTAATTGTAATTTGAGATGAACCTGAGATTACACCTTCAGCACTCAATTTAGTTTTTACTCTAGCATCGGTGTAGTAAAGGTTAGTTGAACCTTCAGATACATCATCAGTATCACCTTGAACTGATGCTAAATCTACTTGAGATGAACCTGAGATTACACCTTCAGCGTCCAATTTAGTTTTTACATCAGCGTCAGTATAGTGAGTCAAGTCACTAATCTGAGATTCAGTAATTGTGATTTGTGATGAACCTGATACCGTACCTGAAGGTAGGATTGCAGAAACATCACCTGAGGTTACCGTACCCAATGAGGTCAAGTCACCACTTGTGTTGTTGATGTCAATTTGCTCAGAACCAGAAACAATACCACCACCGATTGAAGCGATGAAACCCGCGTCGTTATCTAGCTGTGAAATTGAACTCCCTGAGACAATGACCTTTTTCCATGTTGCCATTTAATTTCTCCTGTTTTGTGTTAACACATAAAAATTGATATATCGTTCGAAACTTGTTTTGTTTTTTATTTCTTTAATAAGTATATAATCGACACCTAAAAAATTAATCTATCCCAAAATAAAATGCGGATGCTGAGTAAGCAATCGTACCACCTTCTGCCGATGGGAGAGTAGATGATTCTTCTAATTTGAATACACCATTGTTAATTGTCAATGACCCAGTAATTTCTAAGTCATTGGTTGTCGAGTATACTGACCCCGTTTGTGAGAATATACCACCCTCACCAGCAAGTGCATTTACTGCATCAATGAAGTGTTGTGATGATGTGTCTAATCTAAGTGTAGCATCACCAGTAGATGCACCACCACTAAGACCACTTCCAGCAATTACCGAAGTAATATCACCACTACCTCCACCAGAACCTGCGAATGAAAACTCAGAAAATGATGCTGAATAGTCGAATGTATTTACAAAATCAGGTTCAGATACACTCGCTTGGTATAGTTGAGATGATGCACTTACCATAACAACTTGACCATCGGTGAAGTAATTTACCGACTCACTTTGTAAAGACCCTAATGTAGGGTATACCTTAAATGCACCTTTTATCAGGTCAATGTCAGCGAGTGCTAATTTACTACTCGATGCTGGTGCTGTTAATTGGGCTTTTGAACTAAATGCTGGCATTTTTACTATCTCCTATTATGTTTGAGCTGACCCAGATGATGGGATTACTCTGAGTTCCATACTTGAACCAAACGCGTTAAATCCAGTTCTACCAACTATAAACCAATCGGTAAACCCATCAACTGCACTATCTAATACAATCTCGTGTACAGTCGTACCTTCAGTTGTGTTTGACCAACCACCACCATCGGCCTGAATCTGCATCACATATTCATCTAAAGTAGAACCACCAAATGATTGTGCCATAGAAGTTGGTAACCCACTCAAGTTATCCGACCCACTTGGGATTACTAATATAACCTGACCTGTATTGGTTGTACTTACTTGTCCTAAATCCTCTATAATAGCAGTTACTGACCCAGTAGCAATTGGACTTGCTACCAACGTAGCAGTCTTACTTGCAGCAAGAGTTATAGAATTAGTACCCAAGTCTCCTGTTTTTAACAAATAAGTAAATGATAGAGTATTTGCGTTATATGCTGTGATTTTAGGTGGTGTATCACTATTAACCGTACTAATTCCCATAGAACCTAAATAATTAGCTTGAAGCCCAGTATCACTACTGTGGTCAGCGATATAAACATACAATAGTGGGTCAGGTGTTACTGGAGGGCTTATGGTTAAAGTTCTATTATACTGAGTTTCTTGATTGTAATCATCGAACACACTTGCAGTATATGAAAGTACCACACCATCCGTAATATCTTGTAAAGTTCTCAATTCATATGAAGAACTATTTGAGTTTTGAGGTTCTAAAGACATTGTTGTAGCAGAATCCCCACTTAGTGACATTGAGAATGGAGTTCCAGACTCAGGGTCACTCAATGTAGCAGATACTAACAAACTACCACTTAATACTGGCGCCGTTAGTGATTCATCAGTAAATGTAGCAGTTGCATCTTGATTGTCAGTTACATTAACAGTAATTGAACCAGTACCCTCATTACCATATTGGTCTAACCAATATACATTTGTAGTAATGTTAGTACCATTTTGGTAAACCGACCCACTAATATCACCACCAAGAACTAAATCACCAGTAGATGAATTGATATCAATGTATGGGTGACCTGCACCTAAGTTAAATGATTGTGCAACTTGAGAACCATAGTTTGGTGAGTATGCAACTCCAACCGAAGCAACAGTTCCTGCAATACCACTTGAGTTTGTTGTGATATCATTACCAATCACAGCAGATTCAATAATATAGAATGTACCATTCTTAGTTAGAGTACCACCACCCGCTTGAGCAATTGTTATTGAATCGTTATATTCACCAACATTAAATCCGTTACTCTGACTCAGACTTGCTGTGTAGTTGTATGTACCAGCACTTAGTGATGAATTAGCAAAGATTTCAAATGTGTTACTACCACTATAAGAAGATGATAACGATGCAGCTGCCGTTCCTGAAAGAGTAAATGTTGATTCATCAATCACATCACCTTCATAATCAGACCAAACCAACTTAGCCAATCTTGTTCCAGATGTAGCGAGGTTTGTATTCAAATTGTTACTATCAGGCGTATCGGTAGATACAAATGGTGCTTGGTTTTCAGTTACTTGAATTGTAATTGTAGAACTACCAATATTATCGTATTGGTCTCTCCAAGTAATCAATGAAGTAAATGAGTCACCAGACCCAGTATTACTTCCACTAATATCTTGAGCCAAACTTAAAAGACCAGTGTTAGTCACATCCAACATTGTATTGGATGATGTGAATGATGCAACAGCAGCTCCATTATAAACTGTTGAGTATGAAACACCCAAATCTGCTTGAGAACCTTGGAATCCACTTGAACTGATTACAATATTTGAACCACTTAGTGCAGATTCGATTACATATAAAGTACCATTTGATGTGATTCCACCAACTGGTGCTTGTTGAATGTTAAGAGTGTGAAATTCTTCATTGGTTCTAAATCCGTGTACATCCTCAATACTTGCTGTAAATCCATATGAACTTGCACTTAGATTATTAATTGGCTGAACTAAGTAAGTATCACCACTCTTAATTGTGTTTAATTGATTACTTGGGTCGGTAAATGTAAATGAGTTGTGGTTAAGTGCATCACCTTCAATATCACTAAATGAAATTGTACTTAATAAACTACCACTTCTACCACCATTAGTGTTTAGGTTAGCGGATGTATCACTAAATGAAATAGATGGTGCGTTATTAATCGCAACATTTACTGCTAAATCAATATATTGTTTAGTTGTTTCAAATCCATGCTCAGACGCGGTTAGTGCAACATTGATTGTATTAGTACCATCATATGAGTAAATAGAACCACTAATATCATTTTTAACTCTTAATTGAGTAGATGAGCCTGTTAATGAAGTTACTTCAATCAAATCTGAATCAGATGATACTTCCCATCTCTGAGATGCGGCCGAAGACCATTGTGCGATTGTACCACTTCTACCATTTGAATTAATGTATAATGAATCACCATCAACTGCAGATTCAATCACATAAACATTAGACCAATTATCAGATACCACACTTTGTGCATCATCATCAATTGGAATCGTTATAAGACCCGTATCAAGAGTATTGTTGAATGCGTCATTTACTGAAACTTCGTATTCATATCTATCTGCCACATCTGCGTTTAAGTAAACACCCACCTTACGAGTTACCGTACCACTTGAATTCATTTGGAATGGGTTTGAATGTGGGTCGTATAATGAAGTACCACCCATTGATGCGGTTACGTTTGTACCAACACCATTTACATATGCACGTTTTAAGGTAAAGTTTGAGAATGTGATTGTATCACTCTCATTATCAGTAGCACTAATAGTTCCTATGGTTGTACCATCACTTGAATTCTCATTGATAGTAGATAATGTTTGATTATTAACTATTGTTGGTGCGATATTATCAACAATATTAATTAATACTGGCAGATATGAAATGGAATCACCATCATCACCACTTTGGTAATGTTCATCACTTGCTGTGATTGCTAGGTTGTATGATGTTGTAGTTTCATAATCAAATGACGCAGTATTTTGAGTAATCACAACATTTGTTGCGTTAATTGTTACCGACAATTCAGATGGAACTGAACCAGTTTCTATTGTGATTGTATCACTATTTGCATCGGTAAAGTAAATTGTACCAAGAGTTGACCCGTTTGTAGAGTTTTCGTTTGCACTAGCAGTAAATGATGTAATAATATTACCACCTACTGAACTTTCTCTAAATACTGGCGCTGAGTTAGGAATTACATAAATGTATACAGACCCAGTTACTACATTGTTTTGACCATCCGTTACCTTCACCAAGAATGGGTGAGATAGATTAGAACCACTTGCGTTCGAAGTGTTCATTGATGAAGTCAATAATGTATTAGCCGTAACCACACCTGCTTCGGAAATTGCAAAGTAACCATCAGTATAAGATGATTGAACTTCCCAAGTAGCAGTATCACCTGGTGTTACATCAGTTACAGTTAATGTGCCGATTGTTGAGCCACTTGTTACGAATTCCGCAACTTGCAATCCATCTTGGTCAATTGTAGGTGGGTCTCCAAATGAAGGAGCTACACTACTACCAAACCCAGCAGCGGCGGCCGAAGTAGAGACTGCTGTTGTGAAATGTGCAGATGATGTATCAAGTGAGATTACATTTGAAGTGATATCAATACCATTACCTTCAGTATAAACCTCACCAACACCAAAACCACTTGCAGCAGCAGATGATGAAATATATGAATCGGTGACTACATCGGTAATTTGGTCAGAACCACTTACAACACCACTTGGTAATTCGGTTAAGAAAGAACCAGTATCATCAGAAGTCAAGTAAGAACTTGTAGCAGTAGTTAAAGAGTCAACTTCAGTTTGAATTGAACCTGTAAAAGTATTTAATGCTGAAATATCAACTGATGAACTTATGAATCCAAAATCAGTAATTTGTTGTGATGATGAGATAGTTCCACTTGGAAGTGTATCACCCCCAGCACCAAATCCACTTGCTGCAGCTGAGGCTGAAATATACGAGTCGGTTACTACATCGGTAATTTGAGTAGAACCACTCACTACCCCACTTGGAAGTGATGTTAAATAAGAACTTGTAGCAGCAGTTAAGGAGTCAACCTCAGTTTGGATTGACCCAGTAAAAGTGTTTAATGCTGATATATCAGTAGAACCACCGCCAGCACCAAATCCACTTGCTGCGGCTGATGCAGAGATGTATGTATTATCTATTATGGATTCAACTTGAGTTGAACTTGATAATAATCCAGATGGTAATTGGTCTGATGAACTTATTAATCCACTTGGTATGTTTGTAATAGTAGACCAGTCAGCCGAACCACTACCAACACTTAATGCATCAATTCGTTGATTTGTAGAATCTAAACGTGACACAAGAGATGATGATAGCGATGTTGATGACCCACTAATATCAGATGCGATTTGTTGTGAACTACTTATCAGTTCAGGTTTATTCGAAATATCAACCCAATCAGTCGAAATCGAACCAAGGTCAGATGCAATTGATGCTGATAGTGCTGAAAGTTCTGAGTCAGTAGCAAATCCGTTATCTAAATCCGAATCAAATGCCTCTAAAGCCGCAACTCTACTTGAAAACGAAGCGGAGTCGGTTGGGTATGTATTTTCTCTAAAGTTATTATTAGCAACGATAGCATTTTTCTGAAATGCAGAAATAGTAGTTGGTTTATTTCTAACTTGGGTGTAATTTACCTGAGCAGATGAGGATATTACCCCATTCGATGCGGTAATATCACCACTAAATGAACCACTAAATGAACCAGTGTAGTCAAATGACATATATTTCTCCGATAATTATCTTAATTCCCTCACTTAATAAATAGTGGGAAACTTCACGGAACTATTGAATTGAATATAATAATCTTAAAACTTCATCCAAGGACTCGTGTCTATGATTATCTTTGAGGGTTATTGTATATACATATTGGGATTCTTTTAATTTCGGTACATCGTGGATAGCAGAATCGTTATTAAATTTCAAATCAATCTGCTGACCATCTCCACATAGTATCATTCGAGAATCTTTACCCAATCTACCCAACACCATTCCAAGCTGTTGTTTAGTCAAATTTTGGAACTCATCTACAATTACAATTGCGTTATCAAATGTCCTACCTCTGAAGTGTGATAGTGAAACTAACTCAATAGATTCATCATTTTCCATCTTATCCAATATCTGAGGTTTGTTGTAAACCTTTCTCATATTAGAGCGGATTGGAACTAACCACGGCTCCATCTTTTCTTCGAGTGAACCTGGCAAGAACCCATTATCCTCATTGGAAACTGTTGGTCGTGTTATTACTATCTTATTAACCTCTCTCTTAAAAAAGGAATCCAATGCTACTTGAACTGCCATTAGCGTTTTACCACTACCTGCTTTTCCTAATATAAAATTGAATGGGTGATTTAAGATTTCAGACTTTGCTAATTTCTGCTCTTCTGACAATGAGAGTGAAAACTTAATGTTTCCCTTTGGAACTCTCTTTTCTACGTTCTCTGGCATACTTGATGTCCTTTTATGTTGTGTAACAATCTTTGGTATAAATATGATAGATATAAACAAAAAAGAGGGGCCGAAGCCCCTCTCTCTTAAAGATTATGTTAATCTTGCAATTATGCGAAGATTTCCAAACCGTGAACGTATACTTTACCGTAGAACTCACCACGAACCATTTGCTTAGCGTAACGAGTCATTACACCTTTTCTTGGTTGGAAGTTAGTTGGGTCGTATACCAACGGAGTCATAATTAATGGAATGTATGGAGCGTAAACAGCACCAGTTTCCAAGAATTGTGAACCTTTGAAGCCCATCAAGATTACGTTTTCTTTCATATATGGGTTCTTGTATACTTCGTAACGATTAGCGAATGAACCTACTTGAGATACACCCATTGCGAATTGCATTTCGTTACCAGTACCGTTAGCAGCGAATCCTGGGATTGATTCCAAGATAGTTGCTACATCTGGAGAAACCACCATAAAGTTAGCGCCACCTCTCATAGTCTTAGCGTGGATTTGGTTAGAAACTCTTTGCAACTGAGTACCAAGAGTCTGGAACCATTGTTGTTGAGTGTATCTCTCAACAGCAGCGTTAAGACCTGATGAAGTGAAACCTGAACCATTCCAAGAGTAACCGATACGAGCTGACCAGTGACCTTCAGTCAATGCGTTTTCCATCAACATATCCAAGATTTCGAGGTCGATTTCTTGTGAGATGTATTCAGACAACATTGAAGTCAATTCAGCTTCAGCGTCGATTGAGTGGTATGCGTTCAAATCTTGTGCGAATTCAGGAGTCCATTGTGCTTTCAACTTACGAGTCTTAGCAACGATTGGCACAGAGCGTAGCTCTACGTTCAATTCTGGAATACCCAAATCAGCGTTACCACCATCGATATCAGCTTCGAAATCACCACGAGTGATATCAGTTGGTTGTTTTTGGAACTTAACAGTAGCGTTACCAGCCAATGCTTCAGTAGCAGAACCTGATACTACGAATACTACATTGTTACCTGACAATTTAGTGTATGCAGGGTAGTAGTCAGCGATGTCAGCAGCTTCGATAGAGAAAGCGCGAACACCTTCTGAATCGTAACCATCCAAGTTAGCAACAGGAACAGCAACAGTGTATAGGTCAGAAGAAGCCCATACAGACGCAGAGAATGCTGAGTCGTAGTTGATGTCACCCATAGATGCCAATGATGCAGTTACACAAGAAGCTTCAGCAACGATAGATGAAGTATCTTGAATAGTGTAACCGAAACGACCAGCACCATAAAGACCTTCAGAAGCCTCGTTAGCAGTTTCGGTGATACCGAATACTGAGTCAGCTTGTGAATCTTTACCAGCACTTGTTTCAAATCCTGGCTGAGCAGTACCGTACTTGAAGTCCAAGTAGAATACAAGACCAGAAGGCAAGTTCATAGGTTGTACAGAAACGAATTCTTTAGCAGCGATTTCGCTGAAAATACGTCTTACCAATGGAAGAGCGACACCTGCCCACTCTTCAGAGTTTGCTTGAGTACCTGTTTGTGATGCTTCAGATACCAATTGTTTTGCTTGGTTTTCCAACAAAGTTGCGATACCAGCTCTTTCGAAGCCTTCAGTACCTTCCAAAAGACCAGTCTTTTCCCACTTAGAGATAAGACCTTTTGCCTCTTCAGACATTTTTTTGTTGAAACCAGCAGATTCGTTTAATAGAGAATTTGTGTTCATCTTATTAATCCTTTTCTTTTAGTTTTTTTTAATTATTTAATCAACCCTGCAAGTTTCTTAAATCTATCAGCAACTACATTACCTTCAGAGATAATCTCTTTAGATGGTGCAGATGACTTCATAGGTTTAGATGCAAGTGATTCTTTAACAACTGTTTTAGGTTTTTTAGCAACATTCAAGTTTTCACCCAATGTAGCAAATACCAATTTTACTTCTCTCAAAGATTCAGCTCTATCGAAGTTTTCGATGACTTTCATCTTCTGACCTTCGTTCAAGTCGAATGTTCTGAACAACTTGTTAGTGTAAAGAAGTTTAGCATTCAACAAGTTTACCTCGTTGATAGTGTTTCTCAATGATTCGATAGTAGCGTATGCTTCTTCCAATTCATTTGAGTCTTCTACTGCTTCTTCCTCTTCTTCATTAACTACTTCTTCAGATACTTCTTCAGATACTTCTTCTTCATCAGCCATTTCTTTCAAAGTTTCAATGATTTCTTCCAAAGACAATTCTTCATCTTCTTCTTCATCCATCATTTCTTCTTCGCCATCCATTTCTTCTGATTCGTAAGTTTCTTCAACTTCTTCTTCAGCTTCTTCACTTAAAGATGCTTCAAGTTCAGCGATTACCGATTCAAGGTCAAGTTCATCCTCATCCTCTTCTTCGTACATCTCTTCAACTTCTTCTTCATCTTCTTCAGCAGCTTCTTCTTCTGAATCTTCTTCAGCTTCTTCTTCAGAATGCATTTCCTCTTCGTGAGACTCGATTTCATCAGAAGCGATATCAGATACCTCTTCTTCTTCATCTGAATCCAACTCTTCTTCCATCTCTACTTCTTCACCTTCTTCTTCAGACATCTCATCTTCCATTTCAGTTTCAAGGTCCATTTCTGGTGCCATTGAATCTTCCATTTCATCTTCGATTTCTTCTTCATCATCTAACTCTTCAGCGAGTTTGTGAGAAAGCATAGATTGAAGTTTTGGAGTGAATGCCTCTTCGAGAGCCATTTTTGCGTTCGCAAGTGCAGTTTCCTTTACGGCTTTAGCGTCAGCGATTGCTTCTTTTAACAAATCTGATTTCATTTGTTATCTCCTAAATTAAACTTTTGGATAATAAGATTATTGAGAATCTTAATAGAATATAAATAATAATAGTAACCACTCATTAGATGGGAGTGGTATTAATTTCTCTAATAAATAGTAGGGTAGAGATAAAAACACTAAAAGTGTTTGTTAATAATTCTCTTCCCTCCTTCTTCTAACCCATTCAGCTCTCTTAGCATCGTTCATTTTCTTTCTACGAGCTGTGGTTGGTTTGGTGTATTGTCTATTTTGTTTAATATAGTCAATGATACCATTGTCTTTCATAATGCGCTTCCACTTTCTAATTGCGGCTTCAACATTACCATTGATAACTTTTACGCCATTAGCGTGACCATAGAGATATTGCTCTTCTCTTGGTTTCTTAAATTTCTTTTCTGCCATATATAATTTTTTATAAAACAAAACACCTACCGAACTAACGATAGGTGTCTATAAATAGTGTTTACAAATTTAATTAAGATATGTTATCTAAACCTTCA
>Ga0255779_1003960_pt1 | contig 14560 bp, 20 predicted proteins | sample 011ome_21_FD_179977 | JGI IMG/M metagenome (GOLD analysis project Ga0255779, IMG submission 179977) | Coastal salt marsh microbial communities from the Groves Creek Marsh, Skidaway Island, Georgia - 011508AT metaG (version 2) | ecosystem: Environmental > Aquatic > Marine > Intertidal zone > Salt...
GCTTGCGAAGGACAATGCTGTGCCGAACAATCTCATATGCGCTACCCTTCCCGCTTGCGGCTCAGTTCGCCGCGGTGATTTCGATCTGCAGTGAATCCTCATAGCTGCCGGCGACCAGCGGCTCGCTGGTCCCGTCGACCGTGATTGCCACGGTCAGGTCGCCCTGCCCCGGGCTGGGAACCTGCAGGTCCAGCCCGCCCGACTGGTCGGAAGTCCCGGCAACGCTCTGCCCGGCCCAGTCATAGGTCACCCGATAGGGCACGAACTGGACGAAGCCGCCCAGTGCTGCCCGGCTTCCGCCGCTCCGCAGCAGCCCGCCATTGGCGCTGCGGATGACGATCTCGTGCGCGCTGTTGCAGATCACCGGCAGCACCACCTGCATCTGCACCGGGTTGCCTTCGGCACTGTCGGGATCCGCCAGCGCAGTGATCTGCACGGTCCCACCGGTCGATCCCTCCTCGATGAAGGTCGCGTTGGTTCCCTGGCCCGAGGCCCCGCCCGACACCAGGCAGGCAGGCGCCGATGCGCCCACCACTTCGAACCGCTGGCGCCCGCTGGCGTCGAAGGCGACGCCCGAAGTGTCGGGCGCCTGCGCCCAGGCCGGCGCGACCGGCAGGGCCAGCGCCGCTGGCAGGAGGATCAATTGGCGGCGGATCGCGCGGCGGGTCATTGCTGCGGCTCCAGGGTGACGGTGATGGTATCGGAATAGGAACCGGCAACCAGCGGCGCATTGGCCGCCACATTGGTTGCGCCCTCGGCTATGTCGAACTGCAGCAGCAGGTCGCCGCCGGCGGGCTCGCCGATCGGCACCACTTCCTCGCGCAGCTGGCGCACGCCGGCGTCGGCGCTCAATTGCACCGTCCGTTGCGACCAGCGCACCGTGAGCTGGTAGGGGACAGCGGTGCCAAAGCCATCGGGCCGCGCGGGCGGGGTCTCGGATACCTGCCACAACCCGTTGTTGAGGCTTTCGACCCGGATCCGGTGGGCGCTGTTGCACACCCCGTCGAGCGTTATCTCGAACGAGGCTGCCCTGGTCGAGAGCGTGGCCGGGCTGACCATTTCCTCGACCTGGTAGAAATTCCGGTCGGCCGCGCGGAAATTGAGCAGCCTGTCGTCGGAGCCATCCGCGAGTGCCAGCGTGCAGACTACCGGGGTGCTTCCGGCAACCTGGTAGTCTGCAGCATCGCTGGCCGTCATGTCCTGAGCCGCCACTGGGTTTGGGGTAGCGAGAGTGGCGACGGTGAGGGCCAGGACCGGGAGATGGCGGAAACGGATCACTTCAGCTCACTCCGAAGCGCTCAGCGTGACGGTGATTTCGCCGAAATACTGGTCGTCCGCGACCGGGCGCAGCGTCGCTCCGCCCGCAGTCGAGAAGTTCGAAACGCCCACGGTGATGTCACCGGTAAACGCGCTGTCGCGGCCCTGGGTCGCGCCCGGATTGGTCGTCGCGCCGGTGTTGAAGCTGGCAGGCGTGGTCGTCCAGCCGCTTGCGCTGGCGACATAGTTCACCGCGCTCGAGAAGCCCGACGGCGGTGCGCCGGCGAAATTCTGCGCCTGCATCGCGCTGGCCTCGACCGAAATCGTGCTGCGCGAAGAGCAGAACGCCCCGCTCAGCGTCTTGTCGGGCGCGAACAGGTCGGTCCGCAGGAACCCGGTGGTGGTATCGACCAGCACGCCCATGTCGAAGACGCCGCCGCTGTTGTCGGGGATGCCCACCGAACACAGCGCCGGGACGGTGCCGATCACCTGGAAGTTCTCGCTGTCCGAGCTGCTCGCTTCGCCGTCCTGCGCCAGCGCCACGCCAGGCGCAAAGGCCACGGCGGCGGGAATGAGCAGGGAGATGAGGTTGGGTTTCACGGGATTCGCTCCTCAATCTTCGATGGACGGGCCAAGGGTGACGACGATCAGGCCGGAATAGTCGCCGGCGACCAGCAGCGCGTCGGACGGGGCGGTGAAGCCGGAGAGCTCCATCGTCAGGTTGGAAATCTGCGGCAGCGGCTGGCTGGAACTGTTGGCGGTCCCTGGCGCACCGCTGCCGTCGGCGGCGGCGCTGGTCTGCAACTGCGCCTCACTGGTGGCCCAGGGGGTCACTGAAACGCTGTAGTTGACCGCGCGCGAGAAGCCGGTGTTGACCGGCGCTCCGCCCTGCTCGACCAAGGCACCGGCATTGATCGAGATCATCGTGTTGGAATAGTTGCAGAAGCTGTTGGGCATGGTGACCGTGCGGGGTGCGATGCTGGCGATGCGGCCAACCCGCGGCCCCGAAAGGTCGATCATTGTACCCAGGTCGATGATGCTGTCGGATGGCTCGCCGAGAACGCAGATCGGTGTCACCGTCCCGATCACCTGGACTTCGCCCTCGTCGCTCTCCCCCGCGCTCTGTGCAAGGAGTTGGGCCGGGGAAAGCAGCAGGGCCAGGGCCAGGATGGATGGGATCGGTTTCATCTGGTGTCTCCGTTCAGGCGGCTAACCGCCATCTCAATCCGGTTGCCCGAAGCTGGTGTTGGGAGTGAGCGTCACCTTCACCAGCCCCTGGTAGTCGCCCGCGACAAGCAGGCCGCCACCCGGGGTCGATGCACCGCTGAGCACCACCGGTATCGGACCGGCAAACATGCCCACGGCCACCGGAGTACCTGCCCCGGCCGACTCCGAATCGTCGGTTCCGTCGACCGAATTGGCAGTCGCGGTCGCGGTGAAGTTGACCACCCGGTCGAAGCCGCTCGGCGGCGTCGCGGTGAAGCTGGTGTTCTCGATCGGGAAAGCCTCGACGGTCATCGTCGCGGCGGTCCCGTTGCACCAGCCCTCGAGCGTTTCGCTGGCCCCGTTGACCTGCCCGGTATCGAGCTTGCCGGCGTTGCCATCGGTGCCCGGCAGCGACAGCTCGCCGAGATCGATCAGCTTCGAAGGCAGGGTGAACAGGCAGCGGTCGGCGACCGTGCCGATGATGGTCACCTCGCCCTCGGCCGGGGCGGACTGGGCCAGCACCGGCTGGCTCGCCAGCGCGCCGGCCAGTGCCAATGCGGAAATGCCAATGATGCGTTTCATGTCACATCGCTCCTGTCAGGATTCGCCATCAGCTCGGCGAAATCGTGATCACCACGCTGCCGGTGTAGTCGCCGGCAACCAGCACATCGGCGGGATCGGGCGTGTGGAAGCTGCTCAGATCGACAGTCACGTTGTCGAGCCCGGTTGCCAACCGCCCGCTGAGCGATCCGCCGTCGATGTCGGTGCCGTCAGTCGTAACGGTGAAGGTGTCGGTGCCGCCGCCCGCGATGTCGAAATTGGCATCGGCGGTGAAGTGCACCGTGTTGGCATATCCGGTCGGCGCAGCGCCGGCGGTGGTCATCGCGGTACCGGTCACCTGGACCACCGGGTTGGCAGTGGTGCAGACCACCCGGAAGCCGAGGTTGCCGAGATCGCCCGAGGCAGAAATATCCGCGATCGTGCGCAGCGTGCCGTCGGTATCGTCGAGGTCCATCAGGTCGATGATCCCGCCGAAGTCGGGGTCGGCATTGTCACCTTCATCGGTCACGAGGCATTTCTCGCCCACCGTTCCGTTGATCGTGACCGTGCCGCTAAGGTCCTGCGCCGCAGCGGGACTTGTAGCGGTAGCGAGCGCCGTGGCGAGCGCCGCAAGAGCAATTGTCTGTTTCATTTCACTTCTCCTTGCACATTCAAATTCAAACAGTTGCCGCACACTATTCACAGCAATTCTTCACAGTGACGGGCTGAGGGTAACGGTCAGCACGTCTTCGTAGGATCCGGCCACCAACACGTCGCTGCCGGCATAGGCGGCGGCGAGGACGCGGATCGAGGAAACCGATCCGGTGGTGGAGGTGGCGTTGAGCAACAGCCCGGTGGTCTCGTCGGCCGGGCCGGTGAAATTGGTCTGCGGGCCGCCCGCGCCGCCATAGGCGGTGGTGCAGGTGGTCACCCCGGCGGCCAGCGAAGCCGCCTCGCAGCTGGCGGTCGCAGTCGCGCCGCCATCGCCTGCCAGGGCCAGCCCGACATCATACGGCGCCAGATTGGTGTAGCCGCTGTCGAGCGTGGCCGACTGGAACAGGCCACCATTGCTCGACACCACCCCGACCCTCGAAGGCCCGGTGCAATCGATCACGAAGTCGAAGGTGGAGTCGAACCCGGTAACGTCGAAGTTCGGCTGGTTGACCGTGCCGTCGGGCGCCTGGCCATCGGCAAAGCCGCAGCGATTGCTCACCGAGGCGCGGACGTAGATCGGGCTCAGGGTAATGCTGTTGCCGGCACCGCTGCCCGGGGGCTCGTCGCCCGGCGCATAGACGGTGACCGAGATATCCTGCGCGGATGCTGTTCCGCCGACGGAGACAAGGCCAGCCAGGCCGGCCAGCACCACCCACCCCCATCTGCGCATACTGGCAACCATCGCCGATACCACGTGAGACACCTCTCCGCGTGGCGCGTCCGATCGGGCTGTGGGATTGCCGGCGGGCCGCTTGCGCGACCGGCCCCAACCCCGGCGCACCCGGATCGCGCCGTTCTTGGTGAATTTTATGTTAAAATTCGGGAGGATGGAAAAATATAGGGAATCATCCGTAGCGTCCGCGATCGGGACTTGCGATGGGCAAGCGGCCGCGAATTCCGCAGGAAATCATTGAATCCTATCGGCAAATTTACAAACCTGTCAGTAGATCCTGCGAACAGAGTCGCGCAGATTCCCGAGTCAATGCAAGGCGTTAACGACGTTGATCGTCGCGACTCGGGAACTCCTACGTAAATTTCCGTAGATTGTTTGATCGCGATCAAAGTGCTACGTATATTACCTGAGGCAGATACTATTTTCGATATTCTGCACCTAACGGGGAGATATCATCGACAGGCGGAAGGTTAACCATGTGCAATGCATGGTGCTTCTTGATGTCGATGCAGGAATGCCATGCACGACATAGTTTCCGGTAGCCCGTTATTTGCCAGGCTGGACGAGGCGGGACAGCTTCGCCTGGTGCTGGACTCATCGCCGATGGCGGTGATCGTGATCGACGATACGGCAACGACGGAGGTGGCAGTGGAACGGTTCCGCCACCTCAGCCGGGCGATACTGGCGGGATAACAACTCCTCCCGCTCCTGTGCCTGATGCTAATCCCACACGCTTCTTGGGCACGGTAATAATCTCACCGGATCGACCAGCGCGCGATATGCATCAGATCGTCGAAGCTATCGTCGAGCAGCTCACAACCCTTCAGGGATGTGAGGTTTCGCTTAAGCTTGAAATCGATGCCGAAGCACCAAATGGACTTGACCGAGCTAAGGTTCGGACGCTGCTTGAGAACGCCACGACGCTTGGATTTATCGACAAGAGCATCCGGTAGTAGGTTGTAGATGTCGGACAAAATTCGTCTGGAAATGGCCGAGGTCATAGAGCGCATCAAAGCTCTGCACCCGGCGCTGGAGCAGATGAGAGGGGCTCTGCGCGCGCATGGCCAGTAAGCTCTGAATAGCCCCGGGATTGCGCCGTAGACGGATACTGGGCGGTGATGCTTTGCCTGCGGGAAGCCATTTGTTCAACCTGACGAAGTTGCGCCAACCATACGTGAAGAGAAGTCCCAACTGCTGATTCGGCTGGGCGTGATGCACACAGCAACCTCCTGCTCAACCTTGGCCAATAGCGATTTCGCCAAAGGGCTCGCCAGATCAATGTCGTAGCGCTCCAGGAGGCGTAAGAGGATCTCACCCCCGCGCTCGGGGACCAGCGTAGCCTGACCCTTGCCGCGAATGCCTTTGTAAGGGGGTGTTTCGCCCGCAACCTCGAACCCGCACTGCGGGTCTGCCTGCAAGTATGAGATCAGCTTTGCCTTGGCGTTGGTCGCGCACCAGAGCGCCCCGTTCTCATAGAGGAACCACAGCGACAGCACCCAAGGTGATCCGCGGCTGTCATGCACCGCAAGCCGCAACGGGATCAGACTGCGATCAAGGTGGGAGGCTACTTCCGCACCCGACCAGCAACCCTGAAATTTCATCTCTTGCGCATCCATGGGCGTTCCTAATCTGAGATCGAGTGGGTCGGTCAACGGTACAAGAATTATGTACCTTGGATGCCCATCTATAGCCGCTTGGGCAGATAACATCGAAATGAGGCCAGGCATAAGCTCCCTTCAAATTGAACTGTTGTTTACGGAAGCAGGTGGCGTCGACAAAGCTCAAGGGTGCTGTCAGTCTAACGCTAAATGCTCTCCACTTGCGGCGTCTCGCCGCTTAGTGAGAGATGCATGAAACCCATTTCCTTCAAGCGCCATCGTTTCCCGCCGGACATCATCCGGCTCGGCGTTTGGCTCTATTATCGTTTCACCCTAAGCCTGCGAGACGTCGAGGATTTGCTCGCTGAACGCGGGATCGACGTCACCTACGAGACAGTCCGCTGCTGGGCCAACAAGTTCGGTCCGGCTATTGCTGCCAGCATCCGCAAGAGACGCCATCGTGCAGATTGCGTTTGGCATCTGGACGAGATGATCGTCCGGATTGGTGGCAAGCGGATGTTCATGTGGCGCGCTGTCGACAGGGAAGGCGAGGCTCTCGACATTCTCGTTCAGAAGCGCCGCAACAAGGCCGCCGCGCTGAAATTGCTGCGGAAACTTCTAAAGAACCAGGGCTTCGTTCCGGAAGCCATCGTCACCGATGGACTTCGGTCCTACCCCGCAGCAATGAAGGTTCTGGGCTGTCAGCATCGCCACAGGCCCGGTCGATTAGGCCGCGTTGGCAAAAGACTTCAGCCAAAGTCTTGCGGCGGCGAGGTTGAGGAAGCTTTCGAATGACAGAACAGTCTTGTCGTAGCGGGTGGCGATGCGGCGTTGCTGTTTGAGCTTGCCGAACATGCGCTCAATGCGCTTGCGATCTTTGTAGCGCCGATAGTCAGGGTGGACTGGCTTTTTGCGTTTCGAACGGGGCGGGATGATCGGTAGAATGCCGCGCATCAGCAGGTTTTCACGGAACCGGTCGCCGTCGTAGCCCTTGTCGGCGAGAAGCGCCTTGGGCTTGGGCAATGGCAGGGCCATCAGGTCATCGACCGCAGCATAGTCCGAAGCTTCGCCGCCAGTCAGGATGAACCCGATAGGCAGTCCTTGATTGTCGCAGCGGGCGTGGACTTTGCTCGTAAAGCCGCCGCGTGATCGACCAAAAGCCTGCGCAAGAGCCCCCCTTTTCCGCCCACTGCCGAGGCATGGCCGCGAACGGCGGTGCTGTCGATCATGTGCTGCCAGTCGTCGGTCAGCCCCAGATCGACCAGCGTTTGCAGCAGCGCATCCCAGATGCCCTGCTCGGCCCAGCGTCGGAACCGCACATAGACAGAGTTCCACTTGCCATAGCGCTCGTGCATGTCGAGCCAGGGGCAACCTACCCGAAGCACATGCAGCATGCCGTTGAGAAAACGCCGGTTGTCACCTGCGGGCCGCGCCAAATGTTCTGACGACGGACATTCTTTATCGCTAGTGCTGTGAGCGTCACATTCAGTCATCCCACCACCTGTCCCACCATAATATGGTAGGATTGAGCTAGATGTTATTGGACAATCTGAGACGATTGATCCAGTGAAATAACCTGAAGAGCTAGCTTTTCCGTATCCCTACCGGACTGCATAAGACTTTTTGGGATGATATGATGGCGGAGAGGGTGGGATTCGAACCCACGTTACGGTTGCCCGTAAACCGCATTTCGAGTGCGGCGCATTCGACCTCTCTGCCACCTCTCCGCAGGGGTGCAGCAGCACCCGGCAGGGGCGCGCAGTCGCGTTGGAGCGGCGCGGTTAGCCGATGGCGCTGCGCTTGCCAAGCCCTCCTTTCACGCAATATGGGGAGAGAATTGCCGCAATGCTTGTTTCGCAGCTGCAATAAACTATATTCATCCCCAGAATGGAACGGGCAAGCTTCTTCTCCCCCCAGGCCGGTCGCATGATTGACGCCCCCGTGCAGACCCGGGCGCGCTTCGCCATTGGCGATGTCGTGCGCCACCGCCTGTTCGATTTTCGTGGCGTGGTGTTCGATATCGACCCGGTCTTCGCCAATAGCGAGGAATGGTATCAGTCGATCCCGACGGAATCCCGCCCCCGGCGGGACCAGCCGTTCTATCACCTCCTCGCCGAGAATGAGGATTCGTCCTATGTCGCTTATGTCAGCCAGCAGAACCTGCTGGGCGACAGCGAAGGCGGGCCGGTGGATCACCCTTCGGTCGATCAGCTGTTCGAAGATTTCGCCGAAGGCCGCTATCGCCTGCGGCGCAGTCTGACTCACTGATCCCGCCGTCAGCTGCGGATTTTCCAGCCGCTGCGCAGCAGCGCATAAGTCACCCCGCCCAGCACCAGGTTGAACAGGCCAAGGCCCAGCGCCGCCCACCACACCGCACCGTGCCCTTCGGCAATATCGCTTTGCCCCAGAAAGCCGTAACGAAAGCCAGAAATCACATAGAAGAAGGGGTTCGCGCGGCTGATCAGCTGAAATGCCGGGGCCAGATTGTGAATGGTGTAGAAGGTGCCCGACAGCAACGAGAGCGGAGCCACCACGAAATTGGTGATCGCGGCGTTGTGATCGAATTTTTCCGCCCAGAGCGAGGTCAACAACCCGCCCAGCGCCAGCATCAGCGACCCCATCAGGCCGAACCATACGATCGCCCAGGGATGCGCCGCCTGCAGCGTGACCCCCGGCCAGGCGAGCATCGCGGCCGCTACCGCCAGCCCTACCATCGCCGCGCGGGTGATCGCCGCCCCCACGATCCCGGCCATCAGTTCGCCGTCGCTGAGCGGGGGCATGAGATAATCGATGATGGTGCCCTGCATCTTGCCCGCCAGCAGCGAGAAGCTGGAATTGGCGAAGGCGTTCTGCATCATGCCCATCATGATCAGGCCGGGCGCCACGAACGCGGCGAAGGGCACGCCCAGCACCATCCGGCCCCCCCGCCCCAGCGCCACGGTGAAAATCACCAGAAACAGCAGGGTGGTGACCGCTGGCGCCCAGATTGTCTGGGTGTGGACCTTGAGAAAACGCCGAACCTCCTTAATATAGAGAGTCCAGAGGCCGATCCGGTTGATCCCGGCGATCACCGGTTCTCCCTGACGCGAAAAAACCGCCGTGCGGGCGGGGTGCTGATCCGGGAGGCTTGCCGGGCTGGCGCCGTTCGGTTGTGCTTGATCGGCCATGCCGTGGCGACTATCGGCAGCGCTTGGGTCTGGCAAGCAGAGCCTTGCCGGAATCCGGTATTTGAGAAGTGGAACACTGAATGAGCTGGACTGACGAGCGGATCGCAACGCTGACCAAGATGTGGGAAAGCGGCGCGACGGCAAGCCAGATCGCTGATGAACTGGGCGGCGTCAGCCGCAATGCCGTGATCGGCAAGGCGCACCGGCTCGGCCTCAAGGCGCGCCCCTCGCCGGTGAAGGCCAATAACGCGAAGAAGGCGAAGCCTGCCGCACCGCGCAGCAAGGCGGCAAAACCGGTCGCAAAGCCCGAACCGGCCCGGCCGCGCGAAGCGGCCCCTCCCCCGCCGCCGCGCCCGGCTGCGGCATCTGCTGCGATTCCCAGCCAGCCGCTGCCCAATCCATCGTCAGACACACCCCGCATCGTTTCGGTCGGCCCTGGCGGATTCCTGCGCCAGGGACCGGGTGACCAGCAGGCGCCGATCCCCCCTGCCCCGCCGCGCCGCCTGGTTCCCGCCAAGCCCAGCCCGGAAATCGCGGACAAGACCAGCCTGCTCGACCTTAATGATCGCGTGTGCCGTTGGCCGATGGGCCATCCGGGCGAACCTGACTTCCATTTCTGCGGAGAAAAGGTGAACCCCGGTTTCCCCTATTGCGTCGAACATTGTGGCCGGGCCTATCAGGCGCAGCTGCCGCGCGGTGCACGCCGCCCACCCCCGCCGCTGCCTTTCGGCGGCCCGCGCGTGCGCTGATCGACACCGTTGCGGCCATGGCGCTTCGCGGGCGAGGCGCTATGTTTGGCGCGCACCACGATTCGTGGCGGAGAGGAGCCGATCATCATGCCGCTTAGCCTTTACGACGCCTTCGTTCCGCCCTGCCTGCAGATCATGGACGCGGTCAGCGGGCTGATCGACAAGGCCGAGGCCCATTGTGCTGACGCTGGCTGCACCCCGGCCGAACTGATCGAAGCACGGCTCCACCCCGACATGCTGCCTTTTTCCTATCAGGTGAAAAGCTGCGCCGTGCATTCGGCGGGCGCGCTGGACGGTGTGCGCAAGGGCGAATTCGCCCCTGACAACACCGAACTGCCGGGCGATTTCGCCGGTCTGCGGGGCAAACTTTCAACCGCCCGCGCGGTGCTCGAGGCTGCCCGGCCGGACGAAATGGAAGCGATGGTTGGCGCCGACATGCGCTTTGTCGTGCCCGGCCGGTTCGAATGGCGGTTCACCGCAGAGAAGTTCCTGATCGGCTTCTCGCTGCCCAATTTCTATTTCCACGCGACAACCGCGTACGACATCCTGCGAATGAAGGGCGTCAAGCTTGGCAAGCTGGATTATCTGGGCGCGGTTCCGGCCAGGGGCTGAAACCGCGCGCCAGACTGGCTACATGAAACGTTCGGCAGTGGCGAAGAACTGAACCGCTTCGGCTGGCCGGTTCAGCAAGGCCTCCCATGCTGCCACGTCTGCGGCGATGCCTTCCTCCATCGCCATCCGCGTTGGCCAGTACAGCTCGCGCACGCCGATGCAGAAGGCGCCTTCGGGGTGGACCTGCGGACTGGGGTGGCAGCGCACATGGCGCAGCGCGCCGATCCGGCGGCCCAGGTCGATGTCATCGGCGCCCTCCCAGGGATCGGCGCCGTCACGAATGATGAACTGCAGCAGTTTCACACTGAACGGACGCTCGTCCAGCCGGAACAGCTTGTCGCCATATTCGGCATCGGGATCGGTCCAGTCGACCCCGCCATGAATTATGTCTTCAGTGGCGAAGCACCATTCGAGCTTTTCCAGATCGACGAACAACAGCTCGTCAGGCAGGACATGCTCGACATAATTGGGCTCCGTTCCGAAATTCAGCGCGGCATGGGCGTTGTCCATCCACACTTCGGCGCAGGCTTCAAAGCGGCGCTGATCCGGCCCAAGCAGATCGGTGTCGAACTGATGGCTCTGCGTGTAGGCGCGCATGTAGGAAATGCGCCGCCCCATCGTGCCATGGGGATGGCGGTAATGATCGTGGAAATACTGCTTGGTAATTCCCGGCTTGCGCGGAATTACGCCGAACATTTTGAACTGGCCCATCACCGGCTCCTCTCTCCAGACAGTATTCCTACATTCCTTCGGCTTTTCCAAGCACCTCGGCACATGAAAAAGGGCCCGGGTTTCCCCGGACCCTCATCTCATTGTCTGGCCGTTGCGATCAGTCGTCGGACTTCAGGAAGGCCGGCATATGATCGGGGTTGCCCCCGCCATTGTCGTCGCGGTCGCGGCGCCCTTCGCCCCTGGGACCGCGATCGCGGCCACCGCCGCGCCCGCCCCGGTCACCATCACGGCGCGGACGACGATCGCCCCGGTCGCCCCGATCGCCGCGCGGTTCACGCGGTTCGCGGGGGGGACGGGTATCTTCCAGTTCCTCGCCGGTTTCCTGATCGACCACGCGCATGGACAGCCGCACCTTGCCGCGATTGTCGACCTCCAGCACCCTGACCTTCACTTCCTGGCCTTCGGAAACGACGTCAGTCGGCTTTTCAACCCGTTCATTCTTCATTTCGGAAACATGGACGAGCCCGTCCTTGCCACCCATGAAGTTCACGAACGCGCCGAAATCAACGATGTTGACGACCTTGCCATTGTAGATCTTGCCCACTTCCGGCTCTTCCACAATGCCCTGAATCCAGGCGCGCGCGGCTTCGATCTGCGACAGGTCGCTCGACGAGATCTTGATCAGACCTTCATCGTCAATGTCCACCTTCGCGCCGGTTTCCGCCACGATTTCGCGGATCACCTTGCCGCCGGTGCCGATGACGTCGCGGATCTTCGACTTGTCGATCTGCATCGTTTCGATACGCGGGGCATGAGCGGACAATTCGGTGCGGGACGAACCCAGCGCCTTGGTCATCTCGCCCAGGATATGAGCGCGGCCTTCCTTCGCCTGGTCAAGCGCGGCGGAGAAGATTTCCTTGGTGATCCCGGCCACCTTGATGTCCATCTGCATCGTCGTGATGCCTTCGCTGGTGCCGGCCACCTTGAAGTCCATGTCGCCCAGGTGATCTTCATCACCCAGGATGTCGGACAGCACGGTGAATTCGTCCCCTTCGAGGATCAGGCCCATCGCAATGCCGGAAACCGGCCGGGTGATCGGCACGCCCGCATCCATCATTGACAGCGCACCGCCGCAAACGGTGGCCATGGACGACGAACCGTTGGACTCGGTGATGTCCGAGACCACGCGGATCGTATAGGGGAAATCCTCCTTCGAGGGCAGGACAGCCTGCAACGCCCGCCAGGCGAGCTTGCCGTGGCCGGTGTCGCGGCGCGAGGGCGCACCGAAACGGCCCACTTCGCCGACCGAATAGGGCGGGAAGTTATAATGCAGCATGAAGTTCGAGTAGGAGAGTCCTTCCAGCCCGTCGATCATCTGTTCGCTGTCCTTGGTGCCCAGCGTGGTGGTGCAGATGGACTGGGTTTCCCCGCGCGTGAACAGCGCCGAACCATGCGTGCGCGGCAGGAAGCCGACCATCGCTTCGATCGGGCGGACCTGATTGACCTTGCGGCCATCAATGCGGGTGCCATCCTTGAGGATCGCGCCGCGCACGATATCCGCTTCGACTTTCTTGACGGTCTTGATCGCGACCATCTGGGTCTGGGCGTCTGCGCTGGCGAAGGCTTCCTTGGCCTTGTCACGCGCCGCATTAAGCGCATTGGAACGAGCCGACTTGTCCGTCAGCTTGTAAGCAGCGGCAATATCCCCGCCGATCAGATCCTTGAGCTGGGCCTTGATCGCTGAGTTCTCGCTGACCGCGATTTCCCAAGGTTCCTTCGCGGCCTTTTCGGCCAGGTCGATGATCAGGTTGCAGACTTTCTTGCATTCTTCATGCGCGAACATCACGGCGCCCAGCATCACTTCTTCCGAAAGCTCCTTGGCCTCGGATTCGACCATCATCACCGCATTGCCGGTGGCAGCGACGATCAGGTCCAGCAGCCCTTCGCCGATTGCGACGTCCTGCTTGGGGTTGAGCGTATATTCGCCATCGACATAACCGACGCGGCAGGCGCCGATCGGCCCCATGAAGGGAACGCCCGAAATGGTCAGCGCGGCCGAGGCGGCGATCATCGCCAGCACATCGGGTTCGCATTCGCCATCGAACGAAAGAACCTGCGCGATCACGTTGATTTCGTTATAGAAACCTTCGGGGAACAGCGGGCGCACCGGACGGTCGATCAGGCGGGAAACCAGCGTTTCCTTTTCCGTCGCGCCGCGTTCGCGCTTGAAAAAGCCACCCGGGATACGACCGGCGGCGAAGAATTTTTCCTGGTAGTGAACGGTCAGCGGGAAGAAATCCTGGCCTTCCTTCACAGATTTGGCGGCGGTCACGGCGCACAGCACCACGGTTTCGCCATAAGTGGCCAGCACAGCACCGTCAGCCTGACGGGCAATGCGGCCTGTTTCCAGAGTGAGGGTCTTTCCGCCCCACTCCATGGATACGGTTTTCACATCAAACATATATTTTCCTTTGACCCGCTGGCCCTATTGCAAGCGGGGTTTGCTGCCGGGGATACCGTCCCGGTCCGGTGCGGGGCCTTTTCCTGCCCCGGGGTGACTGCCGGATTGCAGCCACGGCCCAAAGCGAAAAGGCGGCCCACTGGGGAGCCGCCTTCGCTAAACTCTTATTTGCGCAGACCCAGCTTCTGGATCAATGCGTTGTACCGCTCGACATCTTTTTTCTTGAGATAGGCGAGCAGGCTGCGGCGCTTGTTGACCATCATCAGCAGGCCACGGCGCGAATGATTATCCTTGTGGTGGTCCTTGAAGTGTTCGGTCAGATTGCGGATCCGTTCAGTCAGGATCGCGACCTGCACTTCCGGCGAACCGGTATCGCCCGACTGACGGGCATTGTCATTGATGACTTCCTGCTTCTTTTCGGCGGTTACCGACATTCTCATTCACTCCGCGACATCGGGTAGGTTGAAACCCCTGACCACTTTCGCGGTCCCGGCGTCGAGTTGCATCAGAGCGACCGGGGCATTGCCCGCCCTTGCCCAATACAGCCCGTCATCCTGGGGCAATCCGGAGATGACACGGCCCTGACGGACCGCCCGCACGCTTTCCGGATCGAGGTCCAGGGCCGGGATGTCGTCCAGCCCTGCCTCCAGCGGCAGGATTACGTCTTCGAGCGCCGCGCCCTTACCCACTTCGTTCAATTTGTCCAGTGAAATCGCCCGTTCGAGCGTGAAGGGACCGGCCTTGATCCGCCTTAGAAAGGCCACATGCCCCAGGGTTCCAAGGGCGCGTGCGATGTCGCGCGCCAGGCTGCGGATATAAGTGCCCTTGGAGACATGCGCCGCAAGCATGATTTCCTGCAATGGTCCGTTCGCCTCAGGCGCAGCCGAAACCCCTTGCGCAACCGTGCCTTG
>Ga0255779_1003968_pt1 | contig 14543 bp, 15 predicted proteins | sample 011ome_21_FD_179977 | JGI IMG/M metagenome (GOLD analysis project Ga0255779, IMG submission 179977) | Coastal salt marsh microbial communities from the Groves Creek Marsh, Skidaway Island, Georgia - 011508AT metaG (version 2) | ecosystem: Environmental > Aquatic > Marine > Intertidal zone > Salt...
TTCCCGCAGCGTCGTCGGATGCCGAATTAATTCGTTTCCCTGTGGACAGCCGCTCCATCGAAATTTCCATCTCTTTATTCACGCTGGATGCCGCTGCTTGGGCCATCAAAGCGCCTGTATTAGTCGCGCATCGGCGCGGGCCAAGAAATCCGTTTCTTTACACATTGATACATGTTTTCAGAATCTTGCAACGTCAGGTCTGACCTGCCTGTGTCACAGATTTTTATTTTGTTCGGGTTTTCATTTTTTAAACCTGTTTTCTATCAGTAGAAGGTGCCCAACGAAAATTACAATTAAGATATTGATTTAAATATATAAAATATATTACTTTTCTTTCAGAACTACGCCTTTGAAATCATCATGGCTTAAAAAGGCGATGCCGTGGCTGTTAAGATAGAGCATCAGCTTTGAAATCGTTCCTACGCGGGTATTAGTTTTATCGTCAGATTGATCTGCTTTTGCTTCAAACCTTTTTAGCGCAGCGATCGACACACCAGAGCCTTCCGCCAATGTTTGTTGCGAAATTCCCAGCAGGCCGCGGGCGGCAATAATTTGTCTTGCAGAGGGCACTTCCATGGGCAAAACACGGGTAAAAAACAAAATACAACAGAATTTTTGTCGCCCAATCGCGACTTGTCCAGTATTTTTTTAGGCTCAAATTTCGTCTTTCCAAAAGCTGTATCTTGTTGAACCTAAGGATTAATATCAGAATTAGATTAAATTTTTCACTAACCACTTTCTTTGATCGCGGGTATTCCGGAACAAGTTTTTATAGAAAATTCCAGATCGGGGGTGAAAATTTGCAAATGAACTGAAAATTATCGAAAGAGCCATAAGATTTCCTCAAATTCGATACCAAAAGTATTTTATCTGCAAATCGCCATTTTTGATCTTTTTAGTATCTTATAAAACTAAATGGTATCTTTAATCTGGATGATCTTTCATGCACCCGCCTCAATTTACCAATAAAGCGTTGGAATCTGTAATTTGCCCTCAGAGTAAGGCCTATTTCTATGTAAAGGATCCGAAAACGCTGGGCCTATCAGCCGTGGTCACCAAGGGCTCAAAAAGATTTTTATTTCGTTACCGGATTGCTGGTCGGCAGCGCAATATGAGTCTTGGAGCCTTTCCAGCGCTGAAAGTGGCCGATGCGCGGCGCTTGGCGCTGCAACACCACCGGCAAGTGGCCTTTGGGATTGATCCGCTGGAGGAAAAAAAACAGCTCAAAGCGATGCCTCGGCTTGAGACGTTTTTCCATGAGCAATATTTGCCGTTTATCAAGCTGCACAAACCCAGCTGGCATGTGGATGAAAGCCTGTTTCGGTTGCATCTGGCGCCCATATTTGGCCAAAAAACCTTTGTTGAAATTACCCCTGACATGGTGATCCGATATGCGGCTGGTAAAAAAGCATCCGGGTTTTCGGCCGGTATGATCAATCAAAGCTTGGTATTGCTGGGGGCCTTGTTTAATCGGGCGCATAAATGGCGGCTTAAAAACGTACCACCCGCGCGCCATTTGGACATTCAATACCTGAAAGATCCGCCTAAATTGAACCGCTACCTCTCAGAAGAAGAGCATATCAAATTGTTTCGCGAATTAAATCAAAGCAAAAATCACATGTTAAAGTTCTTTATCGGGTTTTTGCTGCTGACGGGCGCCCGCCGCAGCGAGGCGGCGCAGGCCCGATGGCAAGATTTTGATTTGGAAAATGCCGTTTGGACGATTCCAAAAACAAAATCCGGCCAGTTTCGCACAGTGGCGATCGCAGAGGCGGTTCTGGATCTGTTGCGCGTGGTCAAACAGTTTCATGATCAGCATTCGCTGGAAAACCCATGCGACTATGTGTTTGGAAATCTGAAAACGGGCCGTCCCTATCAAAATCTATATCGTTCTTGGAACAAGGCGCGCTGCGCTGCGGGCTTGCGCGATTTCAGGCTGCATGATTTGCGCCATAGCTTTGCCAGCATTTTGGTGAATAACGGAGTTTCAATTTATGAGGTTCAAAATTTGCTTGGCCATGCCTCAATCAACACCACCAAACGCTACGCGCATTTGGCCCCCAAAACGCTTCGCAAAAGCGCCCAAGTTGCCGCAGATGTCTATTCGCTGGCCAAACGGGGGGGCGTAGTGAACACCCCCAGCGATCGCCCCGTGCAAAAGCTTTAAATACCCGGAATAAGCGGAATATCGCAAGCGGTTAGAAGAAGCAGGCCGGCAAGCAAAAATAATTTTTTCATTTAGATATCTTTCTTAGCATGATTGACACGTTCAAGCCCCGAGTATCGTTTCACATTCTGGCAGCGTTGCCAAGCGCTGACCCATAAACTTGAACGCTTTTTTGAGGCTTGCGCGAAACGCCATGCCGCCTCGAACGAAGCATGGATCCGGAACAAAATACAAAGGCATGGCCTATTGAACACCCTTATATTGGACGGCTGGGGGATGGCGGGCCGACAGGGAAGCGGAAACCAGCGTGAAATTTGCTCTTATGATCATGAGCGTTGGCGCTGAGGGGCTCGACATGATGCGTATCAAGGATCTGAACATCTGCGGTATCCAACAATCTACTGATGAGCTGAGCGCCATGTCAGCGCAAGAAAAAATAGCTGTCATGCGGGCAAGCCGAATAAAGCTTTCTGATGCGTCCGAATAGCGCGCATGTCGGCGGGGTGTTCTCTGGCGCTGAAACCATGCGATTTTCGGGGCTTGGCGGCGTTTAATCTGGAAGAGCTTCCTCTGCCGCCCTTTTCCTTTTAAGAATAAAACAAGCCGCGTTTTTGGCTTGGCGCAAAGGATTTATATAACTGTTTTGTTGCTAAACCAGCTTGTGAGGCACGAGCGCCTAGAACAGCTCTGCTGTACCGCTCATGGGTAAAACAGCATTCAACCAAGGACCATTGCGCCACGCTTATCGCCGTTCAAGATCCACAACGCGATTTTGCAGTGCCAAGTAATCTCTAAACAAATCCGCCTCAGTTACGATTCCGATCAAACGGCCCGATATACGATCGATCACAGGAATGCTTTCGCCGACAAAATCTACAGCAATTTCCATGGCCTGTTGAAGAGATGCGTCTGATTTGATCGAAATTGGATCCACCTCTTGCTCAGCCATGGCCAGCCCGTCTGGGGCACCTTTTAACAGGGTTTGAAGCGCAACTTTGCCCAAAAAGCCCTTATCCGGGCCAATGATATAGGCTTCGGTTGAGCCGCTTTCGATCAAAAGATTTATCGCGGTTTGGCTGCTATCCTCCGGGTTTAGGCAGCAATAATCTTGGTGCACGATGGTTTCAATATTGCGTTCCATCATTTCAAGGCCCGTGCGGCCCGACGATATATCGATGCCCCGATCCAGCAATTGGCGATCAAAGAAGGAATTGCCAAATAAAAGGTGAGACGTCAGCACCGAGGTTACAATGCTGATCATAGCCAGTAAGGCAAATTCATATGATCCGGTCAGCTCTAAGATAATGATCGTTCCAGCGATGGGCGCGCCGATCACTGAAGAAGAAACAGCCGCAATACCACAGATGACAATGCCCACTGCCCCCGGTAAATCCAAGCCAAGTGACGCAAGGATATGCAGGGCGATTGCGCCGCCAGCGGCCCCTATAACCAAAGAGGGCGAAAATATCCCGCCAAAAAGCCCCATCCCCAAACATACCGAGGTCAGAATAATTTTCAAAAACAGAACGACAAACAAAAAAGCTAACGTATATTGCATTCCGATCGCGCCACGCACAGTTTCGCCGCCTAAACCCAGCGTTTCGGGCACAAAGGCGCCACCGGCCGCAGTGATCGCCGCCGCGATAAGAACTGCTTGCGCTGGGGTGAAACGCCCAGAGGCTGTAAAGGCAGCAACTCTGCGAACGCTTAACATAAAGCCCACGGCGAGCACCCCAAAGAAGGGCCCAAGCACAAGCGCGATGGGCAAAAGAGTGGATAAATCGCCATCAAATCCGCCGATTTCAAAGAGGGTTGTGCCACCCCAAAACAATTCAGTGACCCCAGCTGCAACGCAAGAGGCGATGGCAATTGGGGCGATGGCTTTTAGGGAGAAATGCCGAATAATCGCTTCATGGGCAAATATGACACCGGCGATTGGGGCATTAAAGCCCGCAGAAATCGCAGCGGCGACACCGCATCCGATGAAAATATCGGTCGAAATTCCACTTCTTGAGAATCGCTTCAGCGCGCTGCCGATCACCGCGCCAAAATGCACCAGCGGACCATATTGGCCAACCGAAGCCCCACCCGAAGCGCTTAAAAAAGCCACCAGCGTCGAAGACAAGCCAGATTTTATATCCAACTCATTATCGGTGCGATGCGCTGCATGAATGCTGTCAGCAGGCCCATGCCAGCGTGCGATCCCAAGGTTTTTCTTAATCGCAATTATACAAAGCGCCACAATTCCTAATGTGAAGAACTGTGCATAATGAAGCTCAAAGCCTGATATTTGTATCGGTGAGACCACAGCGCGAAAGTTTGTGAAAAATTGAACGCCAAGGACAAAGAAATGGGCAACAAAGGCAACAAAAAGGCCAAATACAACCCCAACAAGGATTAATTGTATCAATCTTGATAAAGCTGAGGTGAGGTTCGAATTCTCGTTCATGTCGACATCCATTTCTACGGGGCCGATTTAAGCAGCACAGACAAACCGAGACATACACCAACAGCTGTTTAAAGCGTCATTGTAATTTTATAGAGGGGAAAAACCATCTTTGCAAAGTATCAACTTCGCAGATCATGACATTAAGCGGATGTTTAATTCCAGATCCGCGTTGCTGTTTCTTTGGCTTCAGCCAAACGTTGTTCATACATACGAAGCTTGGCAGATATATCGCTTTTCTCTTCAGGGATTTCTTCTGCCAAATCATCGGTATTTGTGGGAACACCCTTCAACTTGTTTTTCAAGTTTGCAAGACCGCCCCCTCCAGAAGGTTCTGACGTTTTGGATTTTGTAGTTTTCTTCACCGGTTGAACGGGCGATTCAACAGTTTCCTTCGCTTCGCCGGCAACTTTTATTTGTTTGGCATCGGGTACTTCTGCCTCCATAGCATCTTCGGGGCCGTTTTCTACCAATTCGGTTTTACCCTCTACCTGCGCGGTTACGACGGCTTTGGCCTCCTCTGCAGGCATTTCTTTTTCAGCGTCGGCCTCCTGTGGGGTAAGCCCGGCAAGCCCATCTATTTTCCAATCATCATTCAGCAATAAAGTGCTTTCAGCGTCTTTCTCGCGCTCAATAAATTCTGAGAAAAGCCGCTCGAGCGTATCAACACGCGCGGTTAAAATACGATTTTGAATTTTTAGATCAGCAACTGCTTCGATCGTAAGCACACGCCGCAAGCTGCCATTTGGTTTTGCAGGTGCGTCTGCTTGATTGGTGTCCGATGACGTTTCAGCATCCGACCACAGGGCATTAAAGGAGCGTTTATTGATGAAATGTTCTAATTTTTTTTCGTCAACCTGCGCCGTATCTTCATCCCCCGTATTGGCCACGGTCGCCAGACGGCCTTCTTTAATATTCTGTTGCAGCTCCTCAAGCGTGAGGTCAGCCCGTTTTGCGGCTTCTTCTAACGAAAGTAACATCGCGGCTCCTACTGCCTAAAAAGAGGCGTCGAAAGCATCATTATATGATACATTCATCTCCATTAAATCGCCTAACCATCCAATTTTATCAACATCTAAAATATCCCAGTCACTCGGTTTGCCCAAGTTGGGGTCTGATCGATATTTAAACGTGTAGACTTTAAAGCTTGTGAAAACCTCTTGCACACGCGACTCGGTATCTTCAGGTGCAAAGGCATTTTTGAAGAGGGATTTGATTTTCCTTGGGCTTCCTTTTTCGTCAAAGCTTGTGGTGTAATAAATGTAGCCATCAAAGATATCGCCAATATCTTCCGCTTCAATCTCTACCAGCAATTTCATGATTTCTTCGCTGACCGACATAATTTTGCGCGCTGCAGCATCATCGTAATATTGCTCAAGCACTTCACCATATTTAGAGGCGTAGCCCGGCAAAGGGACATCTTTCAGTACATATTGCTTGGTGGCCTGAACGGACACGACACCCATAACCCATAAAGGACAAAAGCTCATTTACAATTCCTAGTTATAACACTCTTAAATTAAAAGAGTTCCATTTTTCTTCAAGCAATTATCGCGCCATAATGACAAAACTAACACCAGTTCTATGTGTCTTACAATGCTTCATGCGCTTCAAATCAGAGTGGTTCTATCTCCACAACGATGCTGTTTTTTGTTTCAAAGTCTAAAATATCACCACGTTGCGACAAGTCTTTTAAACCCTCAAGATCGATAATTTCGAAAACAACTTCGGCAGCATGATCACCTTGCTGCAGAACCGTTTCGTCCTTTATGAAACGCGCACGATCCGCTTGATAACTGTCATAAAACGCTTTCCATTCCTCGTAGACGCATCCTGAGATTGTTACCTTTGCCATGACTTTCATGCTCGCACCTCATTCATGTCTGCGCTGTTTGATAATATTTTGCACATATCTTTCATTTCGAGAATAAAGCTTTGCACAAGCTTCGTAAATGAAATAATTGGGTTTATGGCCACGAAAGATAGCTTAAAAAACTTGACGGTTCAGTTGCTGTGGGACGCGGGGTATATTTCTGGGTCTTTTCTTTCCCCTCAGCCCCAAAATATGGATCAATTAATCCAATTTATCGAAGCATTTCCTGCTGAACAGCCCATAGCAATGGATCAAATTCCAGAAACATTTGAATCCGCGCTCTTTCACTTAGCCGGATTTGATAGGGCCGCCTTCGACTTAGCAAAAAAATACATTGCCACAAAACTGCTATCTGGCGCGGGTTTATCAAAGCCAGGGTATCAATTTTCAGCGTGCCTTGTTGCGGGCTGGGTCCCGCGCTGGTCTATCGAAAGACTCACGGAGATTGAGGATTTAAAACTGCGCAAATATGCACCCGTGATTGATCGGATAGGTATCGTTCTGACTGAACTATTTCAGCTGCCTGCCGATTTTGTCGGGCCCCCAAACGCGGAAATAACCGCGAGCATGGTTCTGAGTTTTGTTTTCTCAGATTTTAACCTATCTTTTTCCGAGGGTCAGATCGCCAGCATATTGCAAAGCGATAAGTAGCAAAACGCTGTCTGGCCGACGGTATGTAAACAATTGGTTCAATCGACCGTAACTTTAGAGTATACGTTTATTAGGGCGTTTAAGTCCCCAACTTAGATTCTTTTAAAGAAAGTCGGTCTCATGACGAAGCAATTCAATCGCCTTGCGGATGAAAAGAGCAAAAAATCAGCAGTCTGGCATGAGTTTAAAATTGTCGAGCAATATCCTTTGCATAAAATCAAAGCGATTATGGCGCGCCGTGAAAAGCTTAAAGCTGCAATTTCCGAACAAATTTTAATGGCATCAGATCGCTCGTATGTGCCTATGAAGTATAAATGGGTGCCTCAACCTGACGGCGATGTGAAACGGGTCACGGTACCAACAAAGACTAAACGCTGGTGGCAACAACTTCCCGACGGAAGATACCAGATCGTAATCAAATATCGCGGAAAGATACTTGAACTGGAAGCTGGAAAAGAGGCGATTGAGGTTGCGGATTGGAATGATCTTGTGCCAACTTTTCAGCGTATCATCACCTCTATTGATCAAGGTGATTTTGACTTATTCCTATGATTTAAAACAAATTTTATAGATTTTTCTTTTTAAATATTTTTTTCTAAACAAAAGTTTTCCACAGCCGTATTTCTCTGTGACACAAGTGGAGGTGATCATGAACAAATACGTCGGAAAACAAGCTTACAGAAATTCTGCTGTATCAACACCTCGCATTGAAGACGCCCATGGCGCGATCACAGTGTGTTTGGACACATTGCTGCATAATTTGAAAATCCTTGCAGAGGGTCCGGACCAAACAAGTGAACTTTATGGCAAGATTACCAGCAAGTGTTTAACGGCGATTTATATTTTACAAACCAGCCTCGATTTTGAAAAAGGTGGGGTAATTTCTGACAATTTGTTCAAACTGTACGAATATGTGAAATATCAAGTGCTGGCGACGTCGAAGAAAGAAGCTGCCAATTTGGAGCAAGCCATCGAAGTGGTGACTGAAATCACCACAACATGGCGGTCTATTTCCTGATGTTGGACGCGGTTGAAACCATAGGCGCATCGGATTTGGATCTGCTCACCCAAGATTTGCAATCTTGCTTGCGCAGCCAAAATATCGATGAAGCGCTGAAATTGGCCGAGAAACGCCATAATATGATCGTGGCTTTGTTTGACGATTTGGAAAATAAAACCCCAGAAATATCAGAGATTGCGGCCAAATCTATGCAGGACCTGTCATTTGAACGGTCTCTCCTGCAGACGCAGCGCTCAGCTGACAAAACGGCCTTCGTTGCGCGTCGCACAGCTGTGAGCGCATATATGAAGCAGCCCTAAGCCCGAGCCAAAGATCAAAATAGCAGTCTGAAAACTTAAACGGGTAAGATATATTCGAAGAATATTCTGAGCGTCTGCGCATCAACGGCCGTTAGATCGCTTCGCAAGCTGGGATCACCTGTCAAAGCCGCAATTTTACCACCCCGGTTGTACAGGCTCATCAATTGCTTGGGCGATGCGCGGCCATAGTCACATTTATTGAAAATAACGGATAAATTTGATGGTGAGACGCGCAAAATCTCATCCATAGAGCCGGTATTCATTTCTGCGGGTAAAACCATCACAACACGAACATGGGAAAACATTTGCCCGTCACGTTTAAACACTGCGCAAAATTCGGGATGTTTTTCCCATGCTATCTCCGAAATTTGCGCTTGAGGGGCGAGAATGTTGGATGAGTTGCATGTTTTTTGGCGGATTTGCGGAAAGTTTAACACACGGGCGTAAAAGCTCAGCCGGTCGGTTTCAAACAAAACTTCTTCACTCACGTGAAGCACCTGCGGCTTCTCGTTAGACTGCTGCGTTATATTTTGCATTAAGCCTGCGATGAGAGTCGATTTTCCACTGCCGGGGGGGCCAATGAACACCAGATTCTGCGTAGGCTGGAAAAGTTCTGCGGCTTTAGGGTCGATAAATATCTCCACCAATCGGTCCAGAAGCGCGTCTTTTTCGATCGTTCCTTCAAATTCGCTTATTTTGATTTCTGATTTGATGAATTCTGAGCTAAGGCCGATGGCCAATAAATCTCCGAAACCCAGCCCCGGCGCATTGCTCTCAAGATTGGCTGCATGAGCGGATTTTTTTTCACTCGATACGTTAGCCGGTGCGGCCTCTTCAAACCCCAACGATGTTGCGCCATCTGCACGGATATCCTCAGGCGCAGAAATGGAAGCGGTTTCATTTTCCAAATCATCGAACAAGGATGCAGGGTTCGGATCCCCAATTTGCGCCTTCGGCTGAACATCTGGTGCGCCATCGGCAGCGCTTTCGCCGCGCGCCACAACCGGCTTGGCTGGCGCAAGCTCGTCTGTTTGCGTTAAACTGTTTGCCTCTATAGCTTTGCTCAACGCGGAGAGGTCGAGCGTTGTATCGGCATCTAAATCAGAGCTTTGCCGCTGTTGGCGGAAATCATCCAAGCTGGTTTTTGCAGATTTCAGCCAGCGTTCAGCATCGCGGCTGTTTTTGACCGGCCGCTTTTTGGGCGGCTCGATTGAGGCCGTAATCTCAACAAAGCTTCCCACATTTTTAATACCGATAATGAAAGCATCTTCGCCAAGTTTGGTCTGCACCTTTTCAAGCGCAGTTGCCGTATCGGCGGCGCGAAATATAAGTTCATTGACCATGGCGTATTTCCAATATCCCTTGACTCATCAGGTTTGCTCGGCGCCTGAAACGGTCGCGATTACTTCTACCTTTTTGCTTTCAGGCAGTTCTGTAAACGATAAAATGTTTAAATCGCTCAGATGCGCGCGCACAAGCTTTGACAGTTTTTTGCGAATAACGGGGGCCACAATCAGGAATGGAACCTTGCTTTCAGCCATTTGATCATCCACCACAGTTGATAGTTTCTGGATCATATTCTGCGATAATTTTCCGTCGATAATCAAATCACTTTGCTGATTTTGTCGATCGGCATTGATCAATAGGTTTTCGAATTCGGGATCTAGCGTTATAACGGGAATGGCGTCTTTATGGGGCACCATACGTTGCAAAAGCAGCGGAATTAAGTAGGGGCGCAAAGCCTCGGCTGTGTCATCAATGCTCATATTGCGGCCAGACAGCTCGGCCAAAACCTCTAAGATTTTGCGCATATCATTGATTGGAATTTGTTCTTCCAAAAGCTTTTTCATGATCGCCGTCAGATTGTGCAACGGCACCAATTTGGGAACCACAGATTCCACCAAAGAGGGGCTTGCTTCGGCCAGCCGGTCAATCACTTGCTTTAATTCATCCTGACCGATCAGCTCATGCGCATTTTGTTCGATGACCTTGGATAGCTGGGTTGTGATAACCGCTTCCGGCTCTACCACCACATAGCCGCGCGCCTCAGCCAGTGTGCGTTGTTGCTCGGTGATCCAATAGGCTTCCAGGCCAAATGTTGGTTCAATGACCTTCTCGCCCTCAAGCGCGATTGCGCTGTCACCAGTAGGAATGGTGAGCAACCGGCCCGGATATACTTTATCTTCCGCAACGATGCGCTGGCCAATTTTAATCTGATAAAAATTCGGCTCTAAATTCAGATCATCTTTGACCCGAACGCTAGGTATGACAAAGCCGAGCGATTTTGAAATATCCTTGCGCAGGCCAGCGATGCGGGTCACCAAAGGACCACTCACTTCATCTTCCACCAACGCAATCAGCGGATAGCTTAACACTACCGAAATACGAGAATTATCCGTGATTTGCTCGGCGCTGACCGTGCTATTGTCTTCTTCATATTCCTCATCTGCAAAACTATCGATCATATCGGGTGTTTCGGCCCTGCCTGCATAGCGACTGAGCATAAACCCAATGATGCCGGTGATTGCAGCCAGTGATAAAAATAAAACCGATGGCATCCCGGGGACCAGGCCTATAATGCCGATCACAACTGCAACCGGATACCAAGCCTGCGGAATGCTGATCTGCCCGCCGATATGCTCTGACAGGGCTCCGCTTGACGAGACCCGCGTGACGATAATCGCAGTGCCAATTGACAAAAGCAGCGAAGGTATCTGCGCCACCAAGCCATCGCCAATTGACAAAATTGTATAGAGCGATGCGGCCTCTGCCAGGCTCAACGAATATTGTGCAACGCCTATCGTGATGCCGCCCAGAACATTGATCGCCAAGATCAAAATACCGGCGACAGCATCGCCCTTCACAAATTTCGAAGCACCATCCATCGAGCCATAAAAATCTGCTTCGCGGGCAACCTCGTTGCGCCGTTCTGTGGCTTCTTCGGGCGTGAGAATTCCAGCATTCAGATCGGCATCAATCGCCATTTGTTTGCCAGGCATCGAATCCAATGTGAACCGCGCGGTTACTTCTGATACACGGCCGGCACCTTTGGTAATCACAACAAGATTAATGATCACAAGAATTGCAAAGACAAAAATACCCACGACAAAATTGCCGGCAATTACAAAGCTGCCAAAGGCTTCAATAACCTGCCCTGCGGCATCTGTCCCCGTATGCCCATTTGCCAGAACAATTCGTGTGGACGCCACGTTCAAAGCAAGTCTCAAGACCGTTGCAACCAATAAAAGCGTTGGAAAACTTGAAAAATCCAAAGGTCGAAACGAATGAATGGCGATCATTAAAACCAAAAGTGCCAAAAGAATGTTGAAGCTGAAAAACACATCCAGCAGGAAAGTTGGTAGCGGCAGCACCATCATTGCGACGATAACCAAAATGCCTAGCGGAATCACAGAATCGCTTAAATAGCGGCGGAGCGAATTTATTTTAAATGTCTCAATAAGCGCCACGGTGAAGGAACCTTTTCTACTTTACACCTGAACAGGCAAAAACTGTGCCAAAGTTCAAAACTTACCGCTTACCGTAGTTTTGGCACGAAACATGCTTGTAGGTGAGAGTGATAGCTGAGGAGTAAAGACCGTGTTCGAGAAAAACAGGAATAGGCCGCCAAGACTTTATCGTTTCCCCCTCGCAGTCTGTGCATTGTCTTTCGGGCTGCTTACGGGCTGTGACACGACTGGGGGGCTGCCCAGCTTGGCGCAGCTTTTAGAGCCTTCTGCCGCCGCGCCGGCGCCGCAAACAAATGATCAAATGGCTATCGTAAATGCGGTAGATGCAACAGCTGCCGTTACCCAGCCCCGCGTTGAAGTGATCCCCACATTAACCGGAATGGGCTATGCGAGTATTTCTGCCCAGCCCGCAAAATCGGCAAATCAGCGCCGTTTGATGGCCATTCGCTCAGCGCGGCTGCAAGCAATGCGCAATCTAACCGAGCAGGTTCACGGCGTACAGATCGACTCGCAAACCACAATTATTGATGCCATCGTGCAAAATGACTCGCTGAGAGCCTCGGTTGATGGGGTGATTTTGGGCGCTAAAACGGTACGCATTAACCCTGTTGGGCGCGACACATATGAGGTGGTGTTAGAGCTAGATCAAGCGCTCCTTTCCAATATTATGCGCACCGTGCGAGGTTAAAATGCAGATTGGGCGGCCCTTTTTGAAGCTGTTTGTTGCACTAGCCTTCTGTTTCATAGGGATGGCCAATAATAGCTTTGCCGCCAATATCGCCACCGTCGATGCAACCGGTCGCGCCGCGCTTTCGGGCCATAGCGAGCAAAAAGCACGGCGGTTTGCGCTCGAAGATGCGCTGTATCTCGCGGCGCTGCAAAATGGTGTGCGTATCAGCGGTACATTGGTGTCTCACAATGGCGTGCTGCTGCGCGATATCATCACCCAAAACTCAGACGCAAAGCTGGTAGATTTTAGAATTCTGAAAGAAAATAAATCACCCACGCATTATCAAGTCAGTATAAGAGCGTTTTTTGCAGAAAGCGCCGCGCAAACCTGCGCCAATCCGCGTTTTGAAAAAGCCCTTATATTGCGCCCAAGCGTTTCCATCGGCCAAAAAGTTCATGCCCATCATGCGGCCTTGGGCCCCGAACTTGGCAAAGCAATCACGCATTATATTTCGCAAAACTATCCGGGCCCTCTGAGCAGTAGCGAGATGATGAGCTTTGCGGATTTCAAGAAACGCCAAAGCCCAAAAAAAATGCTGAGTTACGCAAGTTTGCAATCCAATCAATTGGACGCGGTTGACGCGGCGCTTTTGATTTCTACGGATGTGACGCTGCGTTCGGGAAGCGGTGGGGTGCATGCAATGATTTCGCTCTCCGCCATTTCGGCGCGAAATTTGACCGAGGTTTTTTCATCAAACCTGCAGATTTTGGCGCCCCTCTCCTCGAAAACGCCCTTCCGAACCTTAAATCTTTTGGATGCCAGATCTCCGGTATTTGATTTAACGGCCGTTTTCGGAGCAGTCGATCAGATGATCGGGCAGTTTAATTCGGCCTCTTGCGCACCTTTGCAAGCACCTTTGGCTTTGGCGGGAGAAAATTTAATCTTCCCTCACGGCCAAAATGCCGGCATCAAAACAGGCGCGCTAGCTTATATCACAACGGGCGAGCACGCTTGGGTGCTGCTGGAAGTCTCAGAAGTGATGACGGGGCAAGCGATGATGCGGCCGATCAATAATTTTCAAAACTCGGAAAGTTTGGCCGGCCAAACCGTTCAACTTATCGAAGGAACGTTTTAATGCGATCAATAAAGCTCCTTTTGGCATGTCTTCTGGTATCCGCAGCACCCGCAATCGCGCAGGAACCTTTCGTCGTATTGGAATATAGGTCGGGAAACAGCGCTACTGTCGACGCAAGCACGCACCGCGTACGGCGCGGCGAAACTCTGGCGATGATCGTGGCAAAATATTATGGGCGCAGCGCCGTTGGGCGGCAGATGTTTGAACAAATTGTGCAATCCAATCCCAAAGCTTTTGTGGGTGCAAACCCAAATAGATTGCTATCTGGGGTCGTCTTGCACCTTCCAGGCAGCGATACGAGCGGCGGGGGGCGCGGCGATGACATCTATTTTTTCTAAGAATAGGTTTTGCGCTATGCTCATATGCGGTCTCATCACGGGGGCTGCCCAAGCGGCTGAGCGGATCACCGGCAACGAGATCATAGCGCAAATAATTGCTCAGGCCAAAGAGCAGGGGCAGGATGTGATCCCGCGCTTGGCGGGTCATAAACTTTTTTATCCGTGCAAAACGAAATTAAGCATCGCCCCTAAATTTGAGGATTGGCAAACCATCAAAGTGTCCTGCGCGCAGCCTTATAAATGGGCTATTGCGGTGCGCGCTGATGTTATGACGCCCATAATTGAGCCCAAAAAAGCAAAATCAAAGATGCCAATAAACGAGGTGGCCCGGCCGCAACATAGCTATGTGGTCTATAGCGCACCCTTAAAACGCGGCACCGTTATAGAAGCCAAGGACCTGACGGTTCAAACAGGGTTTTCTTCAAAAGTATATGGTGGGTATAGGCAAGTGGCTGACGTGATCGGGCGCCGGCTCA
>Ga0255779_1003994_pt1 | contig 14471 bp, 8 predicted proteins | sample 011ome_21_FD_179977 | JGI IMG/M metagenome (GOLD analysis project Ga0255779, IMG submission 179977) | Coastal salt marsh microbial communities from the Groves Creek Marsh, Skidaway Island, Georgia - 011508AT metaG (version 2) | ecosystem: Environmental > Aquatic > Marine > Intertidal zone > Salt...
CGCAAGGCATGTGCAGTCGGGTGTCTGGATTTCTGAAGCGATTGGATGGATGGTCAATCCGTCGGCTAGTTGAAAGCGATTGCGTGTGTCTTGCCCCAGAGTGGTTGCTTGCTTGGAAGTTGTCGTCACACTCAACAAAATCGTGATCAACAATGAGAAGAAGTGAGCTGTTTTCATCGGGTACTGTTTGTGAATTTGATTCGGTTCGTAAGCGGCAGTTGTCATCGATCGTTGGTGTCTAGGACGTTTTCGTGATGATTAAAGATGGCTGGAATACAAGTTGCCTTGATTCTGTTTTGTGATTCATGAACCAATCGCCTAGCACCGGAAAAAGCAAGAGTATGTTGTGGTGGATTTTGTTTTTTGCGTCACTGCTACCATGAAATCATAACAGGAATAAGTTGCGAGAGTCTTTCTCAAGCCATGTCGAATCACCATTGTTACATTGAACACCGAGACCAGATTTAGGGGATCGGGTGGTAAGATGCTGCCTCTTAATGTTCTGGGTTCTATCTGCCGGCGTTTCGTCTTTGCGGCGATTGCAAAAAGTTTTTCTGCTCTATAGGGATTTACTGATGGTCCGATGGGTGATTGGTTTCAATTTGTTTCAGCTATTTTTGGTGCAGGTTTGCGGAGCAGACGACAGTTTGAATTCTCCGTGGACGCGGCATGTGATTGACTCCCGTTCACAGGGGGCTGATGGAACTCGTTTGGCCGATGTGAATCGCGACGGGCTTCTTGATATCGTCACTGGGTGGGAGCAAGGTGGAATCTCGCGAATCTGTTTACATCCCGGTTATCAGGCGGTACGTAAGTCATGGCCGGGGGTCACGGTTGGATCGGCAAAAGATGTTGAAGATGCGCTCCTTATCGACTTAGATGCGGATGGGGCTATGGATGTTGTGAGTTGTTGTGAGGGAGGCCAGCAGTCGATTCGAGTTCACTGGGGAGACGGCGGCGATGTTTTGCGAGAGGAGTCTTGGGAAACCGTTGATTTGCCAGATTCGGTCGGTGTCTGTCGCTGGATGTATTCAACTCCGCTGGATGTAAATCAAGATGGACAGATTGATCTTGTCGCTGGGGGCAAGGGCGCGGGGGCAATGCTGGGTTGGTGGGAGTTGCCCAGTGATCCGCGTGACGTCGCAGCTTGGCAATGGCATCCACTGAGAAAGATGGGATGGCTAATGTCACTTGAAGTGATTGATATGAACGCCGATGGCAAGATGGATCTGCTGTTTTCTGATCGAAAGGGTGAACGCAGCGGTGTTTTTTGGTTAGAGAATCCGGGGGCTGATTCATTGGATTTGATGCGTGTGTGGCCTGAGCATGAGGTAGGTGGATTACACCAAGAGGTGATGTTTCTCTCGATCGGAGATTTAGATAGTGACACCGTCCAAGAGATCGTTGTCGCAATTCGTCCGCAAAAAATATTGGTGATCAAGCGTGATGGTTCGCAATCGAATCAATGGAGAAGCCGAGAGTTGGCGATCCCTGAAACGTTCGGAACAGCTAAGGCAACCGCTATTGCCGACTTTGACTTAGATGGTCAAGCGGAAATTGTATTTTCAACAGAAAACGCAAAAGCTCCGAAGATGGGAATCGGGATGTTTGACCGTTCATCGAGCGATGACAGAAGCTGGGAATTGAAATCGATCAGCGGTGTCGATGGTGTCAAACATGATTTGCTCGTGCCGATTGATTTAGATGGTGACGGAGACGTCGATGTGTTGACATGCGAGGAGGTAAAAAATCTTGGTGTGATTTGGTACGAAAATCCGATCATCCGGTTTGTTCAATCGCGGTGACGATTCCGATCCAATGAATTCGAGAGGCCGTCCTTGCGGTTTAACGCTGGCATTTGTCTGATCGCTAGCTGTCTTGTCACCTGTTACCACGAGTGGCTAGCAAGTAAATTAGGAGGACATTTGGGCACCCCTTGGTTAGGGCTGAGCAGCAATGGGTACCGATTGTCAGATAAGGTCTTTTTGATGAAGGTAACCGTTTTAGAAGTGACACACTGTTCCGGCTTTTTGGAAAAGTTTTGTCCTTCAGGATTTGGTGAATTGGCGATGCGAAGAGCCGCTGATTCATTTTGAAAGCGGAAAGAATTGAAAAATAAGTGAGTAGCAAGTCGGATGAGTAATCTTTTTGGATTGGATCAGGACGTGGCAGTGGTCATCGGGGGAACCGGTGAACTCGGAGGAACCATGGCTGAGTCGTTAGCGGCGGCTGGTGCCAAGGTGGCTGTGCTAGGGCGTAACGCCGAACGCGGCGGCGGGCGTGTGGAAGCGATCGAAGCAGCCGGTGGTACGGCTAAATTTTTCGCAGCAGATGGATTAAACGCGGATTCACTAAACGAAGCTCGTGAGGCGGTGAATGCTTGGGCGGGATCGCCCGTTTCCGTTCTTGTCAACGCGGCAGGGGGGAATCGCCCTGACGCAACCATTCCTCCCGGAGGCGATGTTTGTCAATTGCCTCTCGATGCATGGAGAGATGTGTTTGATCTTAATCTGGTGGGTGGTGCGTTATTGCCCTGTCAGGTGTTCGGTCCCGATATGCTTGCCGCGGGTGTGGGCAGTGTGATCAACATCGCTTCGATGTCAGGGATGATTCCACTGTCTAGGGTCGTCGCTTACTCTGCAGCGAAAGCCGCAGTCATCAACTTTACACTTTGGCTAGCGAGGGAGTGGGCAACGACGGGTGTCAGGGTGAACGCGATTAGCCCAGGGTTCTTTCCTGCTGAGCAGAATCGCAAGTTGCTGTTCAATGAGGACGGCTCTTATACCGATCGCGGTGGGCAGATCATCGGTCATACCCCAATGGCAAGATTTGGTAGACCTGAAGAGCTTGCCGGTGTTGCGATCTGGCTTGCTAGTCGAAATGCGTCGTCTTTCGTTACAGGCCAAAACATTGCAGTTGATGGCGGATTCGCTTCGGTAACGATTTAGTCGGATCAACAAAGGTTTTCGCGTGAAATTCTGGGCGTTGGGAATCCTTTATTTGAGTTGAATTGTCAACCAAGTTGCTTTCCAATCGTCAATCGTTTTTCCAGCCGGATCGTATTCGCCCCCACAGAGAATCCTCTGTGCAATGCGTTGCCGCAGTGTCTTGTCAATTGATTGAAAAAGTGAATTTGTAAGTCAAGCTTGCTCAGCTGTTTTCAGACAGCAAACACGATAAAAAGTAAATACCCAACTAAAAACAGGAATCGTTCATGATTGAACTAAGAGAAGATGCGAAGTACTCGCTTGTAATCCCGACGAGCATGGGAACACGGCTCACTCCGGTAGATCACCAGCCTTTTCATTGCAGTGATACCTTCAAGATGCAGGCGACTAGTGCCGAGTCCAACGTTGGCAGCGTCTCGTCTTTTCTTGGGCTACCCGTCAAGATTCTAACTGCGTTCGTCAAAGACAGCCCGATTGCCCGTTTCATCAAGGATGATCTTGCGAGGCGGCACATGGATTACGAAGGGCCCGAGTTTGCACAGGATACTCCTTGGGGTGTTCGGCATCAGATCAATATGGCTGACAGCGGTTGGGGAACACGCGGGCCTCGCGTGCAAAATGATAGGGCTGGCGAAGTTGGCCGGTTATTGAACGTCAAGTATTTTGATCTTGATCGGATTTTCGCGCAGGATGGTGCAAAGATCGTGCACATGTCTGGCTTGATTGCAGCTCTTTCTGAGGATGCGAGTCAGTTCTGTTTAGAGATCGCTCGAGCTGCCAAGAAAAATGGCGCGAGGATTTCCTTTGACCTCAACCATCGTGCTTCGTTTTGGCGCGGCCGCGAAGAAGAGCTTTCAGCCGCGTTCAAGGAAATCGCAAGTCTCTCTGACATTTTGATTGGTAACGAAGAAGACTTTCAGCTTTGCCTTGATATCGAAGGGCCTGAAGCAGGTGGAGAAGATATCGGTGCGAAAATCGAAGGTTTCAAAGAGATGATTCAACGGGTGAAGCGAGAGTACTCAAACGCCAGTCTCTTCGCGACTACTTTGCGTGAGGTGGAGAGTGCAAATAGTCACATGTGGGGAGCGATTGTGTCGAGCGGTGATGATTGGCATGTTGTCGAGCCTCGCGAAATTGGAGTGCTTGATCGTATCGGCGGTGGTGACGGCTTCGTGGGCGGTCTGCTCTATGGAGTTCTCAATCAATGGGATGCTGAGAAGAGCACCCAGTTCGGCTGGGCTACCGGAGCACTCGCGGCCACCATGTACACGGACTATGGTCAGCCTGCGGACGAAGATCAAGTGTGGAGTATTTGGAAAGGCAATGCTCGGGTTCAGCGTTAATCGCTTGTCACACGCCGGGTGAATTTTTTGCCTAAAATGGGTGTTTGTTTCACTCAGTGATTTTCTTCGGCAAATGAGAGAGATGCGGTGTGGTAGGATCAACCAATCACGAGAAAAATGGGTTGAATCAACCGGATCGCGAACTTTGTTTGAGCGTAAAAGATCAGTCAATCAAGCCGTCATCCTGGGTGTATTAGGATGGCGGTTTTTTGTGTGGAACTGCCTTGTTGGGTTTGGTCGCAAGTTGATTCAGGATAAGGAGTTGCGGTGTCCTCTTGTGGCGTGTGGGTCGTTGTGGGCTGAGTCGCGATCGGGTACAATTCTGAGGTTCTGAAGCTCAGCTTTCTAGGCTGCCTTCTCTGTCTCTTATCTTAGGATCTTCGCATTGGCTGACGACGACAGTACTAACCAAAACGGTATGTCCGACGACTCGGTTGTGGGTCAAGAGGGTGGCGGCACTGGCGGCGGCACGGGGCCTGGTGCATTTCGCATGCTGGACATGCCGATCGAAGATGAACTTCGCGATAGCTATTTGACCTACGCCATGAGCGTCATTGTCAGTCGAGCACTGCCTGATGTCAGGGATGGTCTAAAGCCAAGTCAGCGACGAATTCTTGTCGCAATGAATGATTTGAATCTCGGTCCTGGCAGCAAGCGAGTCAAATGCGCGAAAATTTCTGGTGACACATCGGGAAACTATCACCCGCATGGTGAAAGTGTGATCTATCCAACACTCGTTCGTATGGCCCAAGAATGGAACATGCGTCGAATGTTGATCGATAAGCAAGGGAACTTCGGCAGCATTGCTGGGTTACCGCCCGCTGCGATGCGATACACCGAGGCGAGGTTAAGTGCTGTTGCTGCGTCGATGCTGGACGATATCAAACTCGATACGGTTGATTATATCCCCACCTATGACGAGGCGAGAACCGAACCGACCGTTCTACCGAGTAAGTTTCCCAACTTGCTGGTCAACGGGTCCGGGGGGATCGCAGTTGGGATGGCAACCAGCATCCCACCGCACAATCCAGTTGAGATTTGTGATGCTGTCGTCGCCTTGATCGATCGCCCAGAGATGACGAATGAAGATCTTTTTGCGATCGTACCGGGTCCTGATTTTCCAACTGGCGGTATCATCTGCGGGCGTTCAGGGATTTGGCGAGGTTATCGAACTGGACGAAGTACGATTGTTTTGCGTGCAAGATGTTCGGTTGAAGAACTCAAAGGAAATCGGTCGCGAATTGTTGTTTCCGAGATTCCGTACCAGCAGACCCGTGACGGCGTTGTCAAAAAAATTGCTGAGCTCGTCAATGGCGATAAGATCAAAGGGATTTCAGGAATTCGCGACGAAAGCGATCTGAAAGAGCCCGTTCGTTTGGTCATTGAGATCAAACGCGATGCCGACCCGGATGTAGTTCTCAATCAGCTCTATCAATTCTCGCCTCTGCAAACGACTTTCTCCATTATCTTCCTCGCTTTGGTGGACGGAAAGCCACGCGAGTTGACACTGAAGGAGATGTTGACGGAGTTTATCCGCCACCGAGTCAATGTGATTCGTCGTCGAACACAGTTCCTGCTTGCAAGAGCGCGACGTCGAAAACACACCGTCGAGGGGCTTTTGCTTGCTCTTGCGGATATCGACAAGATTATTCGTAATATCCGAGAAAGTAGAACTCAAGCCGAAGCAAAAGAACGGTTGATGGGGATTGAATGCCCTGCTTCGATGATGCAAAAGGCTCTCGGCGAAGAAGGGTTTCGTCAATTTGTTTTGGAACGCGGTGAATCTACTTCCTACTCACTAACCAGCGTGCAGACGGACGAAATTCTCCGGATGCGGCTCGGTCAGTTGGTGAATCTCGAGCAAGAGAAACTTACTGACGAACATGCTAGTCTGCTGGCTGAAATTGCAGATTACGTCGATATTCTAGGAAGCTCGGAGAGGATTTACGGGATCATCAAGGATGACCTCGAGGAAATTAAGCGTCGCTTTGGAGATGCTCGTCGAACAGAGATCTCACACGAAGAATTTGGTAACATTGATCTCGAGGATTTGATCACCGAAGAGACGATGGTAGTCTCGATCACACATCAGGGTTACATCAAACGTACTCCGTCTAGCCAGTACAACACGCAGCGTCGTGGTGGCAAGGGATTACGCGGAGCCAAAGCCGATGACGAAGATCCGATTAATCATCTCTTCGTTGCAAGCACTCATGCTTATCTGCTGTTTTTGACGACAACTGGAAAAGTGCGTTGGCAAAAAGTTTATGACCTTCCCCAGTTGCCAAGAACTAGCAAGGGACGAGCGATCGTCAATCTTCTGAACTTAGAAGCAGATGAGAAGGTCGCAGAATGCTTGGCCGTTCGGGATTTTGATCAAGAAGGCTACTACGTCGTGATGGCGACTCGAAGTGGGTTGGTGAAAAAGACTCCTCTCGAGCAGTACAGTCGTCCGAAACGTGGCGGGATTATTGCGATCAAACTGCGAGAGGGTGATGAGCTTGTTGATGCTGCTGTCGTCGGTCCGAACGATGAAGTCATTTTGGTGACTGCAAAGGGCATGGCGATCCGTTTCCGAGAATCAGACGCTCGGCCGATGGGACGAAATACCTCGGGTGTGAAGGGTATTTCACTTCTTGCGGGTGATCGTGTTGTTGGCATGGTTGTCGCAGATCCAGATGCTAGTCTGCTGACCGTTTGTGAGAATGGGTACGGCAAGCGGACGTCTTTTGGTCCGAATGCCATACTTGATGGTGCTGAAGCCGAAGATTCGGACGAAGAGATTGGGTCAAGTGCTCGCTATCGTACGCAGAAGAGAGGTGGCAAAGGTCTTCGCGATATTCGCACGAGTGAGCGAAACGGCGAAGTGATTGGAATTGCCCGAGTCACCGACGAAGATGAAATCTTCATGATGACCGGGAAAGGTAAGATTCAGCGAATCAAAGCTGCCGACATCAGCGTTATTGGTCGAAACACTCAAGGTGTTCGCATCATGAATGTCGATCAAGGCGATCAGCTTGTTGCGGTCGTCCGGGTTCCACCGGAAGAAGATGATGACCAACAAGAGCAGGACCACACCGCAGAAGCGGGCCAAGTCGACCCTGCGTCGGATTCTGCACCAACGGACGAATCATCTGATTCAGGATCCGAAGCGGAAAGTGAATGAGAGTGATTGCGGCATCATGTGATTTGTATTGACGCCAGCGAAATTCAACGGGCCTGATACCACTTGTCTGAGATCACTTTTTCGAATGCTTGGCCTACTGAAACGCCAAGCATTCTGTGGCTGCGGTGTCATTCGGCACTGCCAGTCACTGCTTGATACACTTTGACGCACGCCCGATTGGCTGCCCGATGAATCGCAGGCCGATCAAGTACATTCGCCAGTCTGATGGGCTAATTGCCGGCGGAAGCATCATCAAACCCTTCCCTACCTTGGGTTGCTCACTCCAAAGATGGATTAGCGTCTCAAGATCAACTGCTTCAATTTCTTGTTCGGACGGCTGTCGCCAGTACAGCAAAGGGGCTGCACCGAAACAGGACTAAAGCTTAGGGATTGGACGCTTCTGTGGTTTGTTCAGCATTCGAGCCTGATCGTCAGCGGGTGGGCGTGGATTGTTGTTGTTATTGTTGTTTCCTGGGCGATTCGGAGCGGGAGGATCCAGGTCGGTTTGTTCCTCTTTCCACTCCCAGCCGATAGAAACATCTAGTTCTTGCTTTGCGAGGAGTGCCCATGGCGTCCCGGCATGTTGGTCAACAACTCCCTGTAGGAGATCTCGGGCTCGCTTTGCTTCACTCACCCATTTACTGCCAACAGAGATTTCATCACTTGGAACTAATACCCAAGTGTTGCTGTTTTCATCCTCGAAATTCATACCGCGTTTTGCCTTAGCAAGCATTGCGTTATAGGTTTCTGTGCGGACTTTTTGTGCAAGAACACGCCCGATCGCTAAATCAAACCCTGCCTTCCAACGAGGGCTTTCTTCTTCATCTCTAACAGCCATTCCTGGCTCAAGAATGTCTGCCATTCGAATAAGAGTTGGTTCCAGTTTAGCGGCGTCTTGTTGCGCAGCAGTGAGTTCACCAACAAGTTGAGCTTCACCCCGTTTAACAAACCTTGTGGTCGGTCGGGTAAGGCCAGTTGCGGGCTTCATTTGTGCCGCATTCACGAGAGCGGTCCGAAGAGGGCTCGATTTCACCATCGAAACGTAATCTTCCGGTGACAGATAATCAGGCCGATAGCGACTCATCGCATTCGGGTCAAAGAAATACTTCATGTCCGAAGCGTACTCGTCAATTTCACCTCGATTAACTTGACGACTAACATTTCGATTTGGGTGAACGGTAAAGTAGATACCACCGGTCTCATAGCAGAGGCGAGTTAATGCATAGGGACCAAATCCACTGTCAATGACTGGCTCTTGCTCAAAGTTACCTGTGAACCCAACTTGTACACGTTCAGGAAGGAATGTTTCAGGTCCCTGATCGACTTGAGCCCATTGTGGAGACTGATCGAATTGCGGATCAGGGTCGACATATTTGACGAGTGAGTGTTCACGTCCAAACGGTGCTGGTACCCCAATGACGTAGACGGGGATACCCCATTTTCTGCACTCATCCACCGCTGACTCGAGCATGTTGGGATCATCACCACGCTCATCGGTTACAACCACAAAAAGCAGATTCCGCTGCGGTCCTCGACTTGAGCGATTTCTTCGCAGGCTTTTGTACTTGTCGGCTGCGGAAGCAATCGCTGAGAAAACTTTTTCCTCACCCGACGAATCGACTTCGATGTTGTCGACAATCGATTTGATTTCAGCAAGGTCAGCGGTCGGTTCTTCGGTAAACAGATTCACGCCGCTTCCAAATCCGACGATAGAAGTCAGCAAAGGAATCTCGTTAGTGTTTTGTCGGAAACCTTTTGCGCCGCTCTCTTCTGCGATCCCAAGTTCGTTGTAGATGCGATCAAACCGGTCTCGAATCTCGGTGCGTTGACGATGAAGAGACCCGCTTTGATCGAATAGCCAAACCACCATGGTGGGACGCTCCTCAAGCATTTTTAGGATCTCAAATGTGATGCGATCCACAGCTCCGGAAGCACCTTGTGTGCCTTGGCCGACTTTACCTTTCTGGTTGGTTAACTTGTCCAGCGGAGCGACCGCCTGCTGAAACATCTTGTCGACCATGATTTGGCCAAGATCGGTGGGTTCCAAATCAATAGGATTTGGTATTTCGGCTACTTCGGCGAACATTTCGGCCGAGGCTTCCGCCATGTCAGAATCTGCAACGCTATTGGCTCCAACTTTGACCTGTGGCAGATCGCTGTAGGTAACATCGTCAATGATTTCCTCGATCTTTTCTTGCTCGTACTGAGGCGGCGAAACAATCACCACCGCCTCTTCGTCAAAAGGAGTTCTCAGAGGAACGAGAGCAAGTGTGAGAACGATGATGAGATGCACCAACATGCTTCCAATCAGAGCAGTGGTTTCTTTATTCTCGAGGAAAGACTCTTCCTCGATTAACTCATCTTCGAACTCAGCCAAGTTTTGATTAGCGTCGTCAAGGATATCTGATGAGCTGTTCTTCAGGTTATCCGAGTGAGGCGTTGTCGACATGGTGGTTCCACGATTGGGGACAGTAGAATTGGAGCATCGACGAAATCGGCAAGGAATCTGCCCGATTTCACCTATACAGTGTCGCTCACATCCACCAATGTTTCAACTTGTATCCGAAGCGGCTGGCACTGGAAGTTGAACTTTGGCAATGTTTAGAACGTGAATAACGAATAACAGTACCCAATGGTTTCAGATTTCTAAACTGCTCATTCCCATTAGGTAGCGACCGCTACGCAGATTTAGATTGCAAATTTGATTTGCCTTGGATACTTCAGAGAGTATCTTTGAACAGTGCGATGGAAGAAAGGTTTAGCAGGATAGCCCTTTTTGGGGGGGCTTGCCGCAGCCTAGCTCGCCGGTGGGTCTGAAGGAACTTTCTTTGATTTTAGGTACCGATCAATTTCGATCAATTTACGTTGTCGGCGATATTCATGGATGTTGTCGTGGCTTAGAGGGGCTTGTTGACTACCTGCAGCCAACCTCAAGCGATCTTTTTATCACCCTAGGGGACTATATTGATCGCGGTGAGGATTCTCGAGGCGTCATTGAACTTTTGCTTGAGTTGTCGAAAACCACCAATTGGATCGGAATTCGTGGAAATCACGAGCAGATGCTGCTGAACGTCCTCGGAGGCTTAATGAAGCCCAAGCCATGGCTTGATTATGGCGGTAAAGAGACATTAAGCAGCTACGGGGCGTCCAATGCCAAGAACTTTCTGCCTGCGGAGCACTTGGATTTTCTCAATTCGCTAGAGGATTTTGTTGAGACGGAGGATTTCTTTCTCACACACGCTTCGTACGATCCGGCTTTGCCTTTCGAACAGCAACCACCGCAGCTATTACGGTGGCAACATCTGCATGAAGAAATTCCCCAGCCACACCACAGTGGTAAAACCGTGATCGTTGGGCACACACCAAGTCGCAACGGTGAGGTGCTTGATCTAGGCCATCTTGTCTGCCTCGATACGTATTGCCATGGCGGTGGCTGGCTTTCCGTGATGGAGTTGCGGAGTCGCGCTGTTTGGCAATTTTCTAAATGGGGCAAACGCCGTAATAGCAACGGTTTCTTGGTGAGTTAGTCGGGGTTTGCACTCGCAGAAATATCTGCGTGATCGTCAAAGTTTGCCAAAAACACTCAATCCCTACAGTCGGATTAGCCGATTTACGAAACAACAGCGCGCCCTTGCGCGATTTGGTTTCACGGAATCAGGTGTTTCACGGAAGATTTTGATGAGCTTCAAGCATTCGCTAAAACCGCAAAAATACCGATTGCGATGGTGGACAGTTGTTGTAGCGGTTCCGCTTTCGCTCGTTGCCATTTCGCCGGTCACTGGCCAAATAACCGGAAAGACTCCCGATCGTTCTGTCTACCAGCCACCGACGATAGTGGTATCAGGGGATGGTACCGCAACGCTTGTGAAGGCAAATACATCACCCGAGTTCAGGCCTGCACCGATGGTAAAGCCATCTCGGGAATCCAATACAGCAACTGGATTGCTGGCTACTTCCTCGAGTCGTGAACCCAAAAACACCGCAGTTGTCTATGGGCATCTGCCGAGGCCAGTCATCAGCAATGATGAGCAAGCGAAAAAGTTGTTGAAACCAGGTGAAGAGGGGAATCTAAATCGTCCATTGATGGAAGTAGCTGTGGAAGATTCGGATGGTGCTGTTTCCAATTTGTCGGGCGAAAGATCTGCCCAAAAGCAAGAGAATTCGATGGTAGGCTTGGCTTCTTACATTCGCCAGGAAAGCTCGCGTCGGGAGCTTTCGTCTCGCGAAGATTCCATCGAGCAAGTAGGCCATCAGAGTGATTCTGCAAACTCCAACGCAGCGGTATTGGCTAGCGAAAATGGAGGCATCGCGGAAGCCGGAGTGATGTCGTCTGCCTCATCCTCTTCCACGCTTAATCGTTTGACTCGATTTGCAACGTTACCGCTTCGGTCACATCGCGGTGGAGAGGCGTTATCGCATGATTCAACTTGCGATGGTTGTGACGCCTGCGGTCCGGTTGCCTGCGATTCGATCGGGTGCGGTATTTTTGGATGCGATCAGTCCAAGGCTGAATGCGATATACTTGGCTGTGACTCAATCGGCCCATTGTCGAGTCAGCGAGCAGGCGTAATGCAATCTCTTCGCAATCATCTATCCTCGGGGGCAACCCATGGATCAAGAAGCGCTGTTTCCTATGAGAGCCCATGGTTTGGCGGGGTGGAATATTTAATGATGTGGCGTCGAGGTGTTCGGTTGCCAACGTTACTTTCTACTGAAGTCGCCGATGGGACTGCAACTCGGGAAGAGGTATTAGTGGGCGATGACCGAATTATGACTCGAATGACCTCTGGTGTGCGTTTCACAACAGGACGTTGGATGAACCGACAGCAGACCGTCGGATTTGTAGGTCGAGGATGGTACGGTGGACGTAAGCAATACCATTACGCTCAAGATCAGTCGCAGACCCCGATACTGCTCCGTCCTTTCCTTGATTACACCGACCAATTCACGCCAACTTCCGAGAATCAAGTAATTGCGGAGCCCGGTCGGGCGAATGGTTCCGTTTTGATCACAGGTGATAGTGAAGCGTTCGGAGCAGATCTTTCGTTTCGGCATTTCCTCGGAGCCGATTATGGTGCAACGCTTGATTTGTTGTACGGGTATCAGTTTGTGCGATTCAACGAGCACTTGGCGATACAAACGAATTCATTGTCACTGGATGACGATTTTGCTCCGGTGGGATCGTCCTTTGCCGTGAGTGATTCTTTTCAAACCTCAAACGAATTTCACGGAGCGCAATTGGGCCTCCAAACCGAGTACCGGGAAGGATTTTGGTCATTCCACGGTTTGGCAAAATTAGCATTCGGTTCCTTGCACAGAGAGGCGTTACGAGTAGGAGAGACCACGGTTCAAGTTGACTCTCTGTCTACGACTGAACCAGAGGGCTTATTAGTTCGCGATACAAACAGCGGTCGAATCACCAATCAGCAGTTTTCTTGGGTGCCAGAGATTGATGCGACACTTGGCTGGCACCGTTACCAGGGTTGGGATCTTACACTCGGTTACCATCTACTCGCAGTTACCGACGCGATTCAACCTTGTGGTGCGATCGATCCAGATTTGGGTGTGAACTTATCTGAACCATTTTCGGGTGCAGCACGACCCTCGGCGGATCTTCGCTATCGAACGTTCTATCTTCATGGAATCCACTTTGGTTTGCAACGGATCTATTAAGCTGCTGACGAAGTGGAATGAATAACGTGAAGAGGTGAATTCCGGTTCATTATTAAGAGTCAATGGTCTTTGGTTATTTCGCCCATTCGAGCTGCAGATAACAAGGCTTATTTTGCGCACTATTGTTTTTGTGCTTGAGGCGGAGTGATCACCGCTTTCCAAGTAGGAGCGTTTGATGGAACACATCATCCGGCTGGATTCAGCGAGTGATTCTCGTTTATCTCCTTATTCAAATCTTCGTTGGAAATCGAAATCGCTTATTCGGCATCACGAATTCGTGGTCGAAGGCAGGCTCTGCGTTCAGCGTCTTTTGGCAAGCCAACTCCAAGTCAATTCTGTACTGGTTCAAGAGGGACGGGAGATCGAAACGACCACATGGATTCGTGATCGCCATTTGCCCATCTATGTATTACCCGCCGAGGAAATCAGACAATTAGTTGGTTTCGATTTCCATCGGGGCTTTCTCGCCTCTGCGTTGCGTCCAAGCCTATTGGAATTATCGAAGCTTGATTGGTCTCAGATGATTCACCCGTTGGCTCTTGCGGTCTTCGGCGTTGCAGAAACCGAAAATCTAGGCAGCATGTTGAGAACTGCTACCGCGTTGGGTATCAGGGATATTCTCATGGACTCAAGGTCGGCTGACCCCTATGCCAGAAGGACAGTTCGAGTCAGCATGGGAAACGTGTTCAAGCAGCGTTTCTATCGATTAGATGATCCGGTAGAGCAGTTGAAAGAAATGGCTAATCAGACACAACTGCGAACGGTTGTCACAACGCTCGGCGCGGGAGCCTCATTGTTGCAAGACTGGCAAGCGGACCATCGTCCCGTCGTGCTCGTTATGGGAAATGAATCAACGGGGGTCGATTCTGCCATCGAGGCAATCGCTAATGAACGAATCACAATCCCGATGGAATTTGGTACCGATAGCTTGAACGTATCGGTAGCCACCGGAATCTGCCTTTATTCTCTTGTTCATGCTTTTCGTTCGTTAACGACAGGATGAATCGGCAATTGTTTCCGGTTTGCTGACGCCGTATTACCCATCAAGTCGCGGCCGATCGATCGAATTGAATAGAGAGTCCGGACGCCTGCGACGAGTAGGTTCGAAACTCATCGGACCTCACCGAACACATGAGCGGTCACGGTGCACTTTCGGCATCGAAAAGTTTTTGAGGATCGGCGTTCTCGATGCCACGAGGGGAAATAGCCTGAAAACAAGGCTCGTTACAGTACATCAATGGATTCTGGCATGAGTAACTCTGCACCATCCAAGAAGCTGACGAGCGACTTGGCTCGGTAGGGTTGCTGTAGCTTGCGAACAGCTTTACTCTCGATTTGACG
>Ga0255779_1004005_pt1 | contig 14449 bp, 10 predicted proteins | sample 011ome_21_FD_179977 | JGI IMG/M metagenome (GOLD analysis project Ga0255779, IMG submission 179977) | Coastal salt marsh microbial communities from the Groves Creek Marsh, Skidaway Island, Georgia - 011508AT metaG (version 2) | ecosystem: Environmental > Aquatic > Marine > Intertidal zone > Salt...
GCAAGTTGTTTGTTGCCCAGGATGTCTCACTCAACGCCAAGTTGGTAGTGACCGACGATACAACATTAAATGGCAAATTATTTGTTTCGAATGACGCATCATTTAATGGACATATATCAAGTGGTGACATTAGTTGTAATATATTACAAGTGAGCGAGATAGTAAGCACCGGAGTATCTAAACAATTAAACGTAGCTAATCTCGGGGTAAATGGGGATGCTATAATCAATAACACACTTAGTATTGGTGGAGATGTCTCCATGAATAAGAACGTTGATATCTGTGGAAATTTGGTTATTCGTGGCAATTTATCAGTATATCAACAAGAAGATACAACTATCATTAAGACGACTGTAAATACTTATGAAGTTCTTGCTACGAAAGATATTTCATTGAACGGCAACTTGGTAGTTTCCGCAGATGTGTCATTGAATAGCAAATTAATGGTGATGAAGGATGCTTCCCTGAACCGCAAGTTGTTTGTTGCTGAGGATGTCTCCCTCAATGCCAAGTTGGCAGTGACCGACGATGCAACTCTCAGCAGCAAGCTCATTGTCATGAATGATGCTTCCTTGAACAGCAAGTTGTTTGTTTCCCAGGATGTCTCACTCAACGCCAAGTTGGCAGTGACCGACGATGCAACTCTCAGCAGCAAACTCAATGTCATGAATGATGCTTCCTTGAACAGCAAGTTGTTTGTTGCCCAGGACGTTTCCCTCAATGCCAAGTTAGCTGTTACCGCGGATGCAACTCTCAGTAGCAAGCTCATTGTCATGAAGGATGCTTCCTTGAACAGCAAGTTGTTTGTTGCTGAGGATGTCTCCCTCAATGCCAAGTTGGCAGTGACTGACGATGCAACACTCAGTAGCAAGTTGTTTGTTGCTCGGGATGTGTCATTGAATAGCAAGTTGTTTGTTTCCCAGGATGTCTCACTCAACGCCAAGTTGGCAGTGGCCGACGATGCTACACTGAGCAGCAAGCTGATCGTTATGAAGGATGCTTCCTTGAATAGCAAGTTGTTTGTTGCCCAAGACGTTTCCTTCAATGCCAAGTTAGCTGTCACCGCGGATGCAACTCTTAGTAGCAAGCTGATCGTGATGAAGGATGCTTCCTTGAACAGCAAGTTGTTTGTTGCCCAAGACGTTTCCCTCAATGCCAAGTTGGCAGTGACCGACGATGCAACTCTCAGCAGCAAACTCAATGTCATGAATGATGCTTCCTTGAACAGCAAGTTGTTTGTTGCCCAGGACGTTTCCCTCAATGCCAAGTTAGCTGTTACCGCGGATGCAACTCTCAGCAGCAAGCTCATTGTCATGAAGGATGCTTCCCTGAACAGCAAGTTGTTTGTTGCTGAGGATGTCTCCCTCAATGCCAAGTTGGCAGTGACTGACGATGCAACACTCAGTAGCAAGTTGTTTGTTGCTCGGGATGTGTCATTGAACAGCAAGTTGTTTGTTTCCCAGGATGTCTCACTCAACGCCAAGTTGGCAGTGACCGACGATACAACATTAAATGGCAAATTATTTGTTTCGAATGACGCATCATTTAATGGACATATATCAAGTGGTGACATTAGTTGTAATATATTACAAGTGAGCGAGATAGTAAGCACCGGAGTATCTAAACAATTAAACGTAGCTAATCTCGGGGTAAATGGGGATGCTATAATCAATAACACACTTACCGTTGGAAATGGCATAGATTTATCCGGAAATCTTGACATTAATGGCAATATACATGTATCTGGCAGGATTGCAACCCCCGGATTATTTGAGTTATCTGATTATCGTATAAAAGAGAATGTGCGCCCATTAACGTTATATTCTTACACAATTGATAAATTGCGACCAGTAGAGTATTATAATATTCTAACCAAGAGACACACACTCGGTTTAATCGCACACGAGGTCCAAGAGCAGATACCATTTATAGTAACGGGTGAGAAAGACGGGGAAGATACACAATCGATTAATTATAGTGGATTGATCAGTGTATTAATACATGAAATGCAAGAGCTAAAAGATACTATAAGAACGTTATCATCTCGAATAGAAACATTAGAAAAACAAACTGAGCATTAGATATATCTATAACAATGCAACTAAAAAAATATATGAATAAATATATAAATGTCGATAGCAACTTTGAAACGCAAGAGCCAAACAAAATACAATAACATGAGTGTAGGTCAATCAGGTTTTTCTATAAGTGGTACTCACCGCAATCAGGGTTATGTAGGACAAACGAGCCTATCTCGTTCTCTACCTAAGACATTAATGCGTGGTAATATTGTACGAGGACATGGCGGTTGTTGTGGTACATACACGGTTGGCCCGATTGTTCAATCAGGTGTTACCTGTCAAGAGAATTCATCGGTTGTAAAAAAATCATCATTAAGCACATCGGGTATGTTAAGTACTCGATATAAATGGGCGCGACGTCCTCAACCATATGCAACGGTAAAGCCGGACAATAATAACAATATCAATGACCAAAGCGATTATGTAAAACGATTAGCAAAAAGAACGATTTCTGACATTAAAAAGGGTAACGACGCAAATAATACTAATTGTACCAATTCAGTAATTGCAGTAAAGGGGAACTGTGCAAATTACGACACTAATATAAAGAAAGCCATCTGTTTAACTGTCAAACCAGAGAGTGACTACTTGCCTATTACTAATGGTGAATACATAATTCAATTAAACGATAATTGTACAGAAAGTGATGTGAATATTCAAACTAGTATATCTAGACATCCGTTCGCGGGGTTCAACTAAAAATTGAATATAACAATGAATAAATAATATAGTCAACAGAATATAGTATTTACTATGCCATCTAACAGCTCAAATACAACGGAAGAAGACCCCATATTGGAAGAATATCTTTCCACCCTTACACCAAAGGAAATACAGGGATACAATATTGCCAAATCCCATCTAGGAATGACATATCAATATGACAAGACCATCGGGTTCATCGAGTGGCAGAAGAAGAAGCAAGAAACAACTCAGAATACAAATTAGATAGTAGGGCGGTTCTTAAAATCTTTATAACTCAATACCTGTTTTTGGAGCGTCGTTTCTGCCGCCAAATTGTTTAATAAATTTGAATTAAATCCATTTATTGCATTAACATTCTTCTTGGGTTTATTAATAAAACTGTAATTCGATATCTTTCCAACACATACAAACTTATTTCTATGGTAAGTAATAGTTGCAGTAGGGGCATCATTCGTGTCTTTTGATGTGGTCATAGTAGGTGTACCCCCCTTCTTTTTTAATTTTGCAAATGGTGCATTCTTCATGTCTATACCATTGCCTTTACTTTTACCATCAACATTCTTCTTCTTTTCGTCATCTGTAAAGAGACATGTTATTAAGGGAGATACTTTATCCAATGGAATTTCATTATCCACAAACAAATCTATACAATGGAATTTCGTTACGTATTTCATAGCCGCTGCATTTAGTAGCGGATATGGCATACTACTTGTGTCACAATAATATGCAAATGCCAATTTATAAGGATCATAGTACATGATTATATTACCGCGAGGTGTATTTTCAAACATTATCCGTCGTTTCCATTCCGTTTCGAGATGATTGTCCTCATCTTTTATGGTGGCCTGGTACTCTTTTTTGGAATAAAATTCACTGCTAGTATTAGTATTCAACGAATTACTATTATTTTCATTGTGTTTGGTTCCCTTATTCAAGAAAGTAGCCTTAGATTTGACAATATAGTCGTCTGATTTTGATAATACACTACCGATTTTAGGTAGTTGTTTTGGATAAATTGCCTGATATATGCGATACAATAAAAAAGGACTGTTACATAGTACAAAAAGTGACAGACCCATTTTATTAGACCCAAGTATGTTTTGAATTGCGAACGACATTGATATATTATGTATAATAGTTTGGTTTTATGCTGTTTGTATAATGATTGTTGATAATATATCTATTTGTTATCTGCTACCTCAGACAAACGGAGTGTAACCAAATCCTTGATTTCTGTATCTAAAAATGGGACTTCAATGCGTTCATATGTTTTATACACATTATCTGGATGCAAACATACCAAACACAGTTTGGTAACACGTTTACCGTACTTCTGTTCTAGTATCATTTTGTATACATTTAACTGTAATGCATAATGCCAGAAATTTGTATCAGGCAAATGCGAAATACAGGAAGTCTTTGCAAATTTGCCAAACTGTGTTTCATGTTGAATTTCTTGACACCGCTTCCAGTCATATATTTGGAGTGTACCGTCTGGATTTTCAAATATCATGTCAATCGATCCAGATAGTTTCAGTTCCTCATGGTAAATCATCCATTCTGTGCGATATGGGTTGAGATCACTGAAATCGGATAGAAATTGCTTGAAATATTGATATTCGACACTGTTATTAGAGACAGTCATATTATTATAGTGACATTCAATATCATAATGCATCTTGGTACCAGCACCTGCGGCACTATCTCGTTTCTTGTCCCACATATTTTTAATATCTTCCCTGGTCATTTTGTAATATTTATAGGTGGGGTCGGTTTCCCATTTTCTGCCGTTAAGAATGTTTGTAATTACGGCATCGGCATCAAAATCACTAAAATGATGATGGTTCCATGTTGTGACGGAGGTAAAGCCTCCACGATCACCACATACAGTGTATATATGAGGTCCTTCTTCAAACGTAATGTTCTTGTCACGTTCGTGCTCATTTAGGTTGGCTAGATAGGTGGGAGGCTCCATAGTAGATGTATCAGTGAATTCAGTCATAGTTAGACGAGTTATTACATTTTACAGATATAAAAAAATATATTCAATTTTACGCAACTACTGTCCATATATCTAGACAATATCGTATTCTACTACTGATTTTAAGTTCCTTCTCACCTGATTAGCAATATGTACTCTTAATTTGTGGAAACGAGTATCATCCGTCATCTTACCACCGAGTATTTGTTTATAATAATTGACATACATTTCACTATATTCTTCGTTTGTTTCAACCTCTTTTTGATGAACATCGTACCAATGTGTTTTAAAATCATATGAGAACTGATTTGATATGCGTCGAAGATATTTATCCAAATCCGCGTTTGTAATCTTCATCCAGATTGGGTCATCGGAAGTGCCTTCCTCCCCATTTTTCTTTTTGTATACGTAAATAATCGACATGTTAGTATCAAATGCGCAAATCGGCAATTCAGATACATCTGCCTTCGAGATCGAATTATCAAACAATGCAATCAGACCTGATAACAAGTCTTGTTTAAATACTACATCGAGATAGTTCTTTACATTTGGTAGTATACTGTTTCTAATCCAATCTGACAATGTTATCGATGGAGGGGCAGACTTACATTTATCATTTAACCAGTCTAGTGCACTCACCTTACCTTTACTGTACCGTTTTAGCTTCGAATTTTCGTTTTCAAGTTTGGTTATTCGCACCATCATATGTTGCATTAATTGATACATATCTTTCATAGATGGCAATTGTTGCGTAATATCAATGTCGTGTTCTCGTTCCTTAGTAGATTTATGTAGAAATTCACAGCACAAGACATGTCTGTCAAAATTAAATTTCTGATGGAACTGCTGTTGACAGTACCTACAATTATGATATTCGCCGCGTTTTAGCATGTTAGTATATTTTCTATAATATCATCTATATAGACAACATTTCAATTTTCTAATGAAAATGGTATTTAGTACAAATAAGTCAACCAGAAACGTCCTAGTTGGCGATGAAATCAAATACATTCCAATAAATACGTCCGTGGAGAATATACAACGACAACGATCCATGTTTTCTGGAAATATGTTTGAACGTATAAAGGGGACAAGAGAATGTGAAAGTTGTAAAGGAAGCAAATAATTTATCATAACTATTTATATTACTATACTCATGTTGAGCGAATTGTTCTCAAACAAGAAAATATGGACAATCTTAATGACATTGTTGTTGTTGTTTACAATCGTGACTGGATTAAAATGCATGGGCCTATATGAAGGAATGACATCTGGACCTGATGTAGCCGAAGCAGTACCCACTGTTGCTAGTGAAGAAAAACAGATTGCTACTAACTATAATTTTTAGTTGATTACTACATATCAATAACGTAAAAGTATATATAATTTATCCTAATAATTATATATAACACAATGAGCCAGTTCGATAACAATGATTTATTTTTAGAACCTAAAACCAGACAATATGGTAGTCATATGGTAATGACAAATGTACACAAACCGACTGCACGTAAATTTATCAATATCGACACCAGGTTTAGTGACGAATATAATTATTTAACAGTAGCAAACTGCAATTTAACACTTCCTGAACGGATCAATGACGTGAAAAGTATAACCGTTTCCAGTATGGAATTACCCATGTCATTTTTTAATATATCTTCCAGTCTAGGTAACAATAGTTTACAAATAGTCGAGAACAACAATACACATACAATTGTTGTTCCTGACGGAGAATATGATGCTACTACACTAACTGTCAGTTTAAATACACTGGTATCTACTATAACTGGCTTATCCAATACTTCTTTCGTTAGCACCGACAATGTAATTTCTATAACATCTACTGGTTTATGTACATTTAATTTTGCAGTAACGGACCAAGGTGTTCCGGATAAATACAATGTAAAATCCAAACTAGGATGGATGTTGGGTTTTCACAAAGTCGAGTATGAAATAAATGGTACGGTTGTTGCAGAATTTAAGGCAGATTTAAATGGACCTCGTTACTTGTATTTGGCTCTTGAAGAATTCCACAACGGGAACAAGAATTCTTTTATGCCATCCGTTGCATCTGGCTTAGTAAATAAGAATATTATTGCACGCATATCATTGGATAAATCCAAATATGGTTTTGGTACCATATTGCCGGCAAACAAATTAAACGGTCTTTTGCTAAGCGACAATCGCAATTATTCTGGAAAAACGGATATACATAAACTAAACTTACAACTCTTAAACGAGATAGGAAACCCTATATCATTGAATGGATATGATTATTCATTGTGTATAGAAGTCGAACACGAGTAAGAAAATTGAATTCATAATAAAGTAGATTTGAATTCAATAACAACGCACAAATGACGGAATTTACAAAATCATTGGAGAGTTTTAAATGCAGTGATGGCGAGAACACGTCTAGTGACATTAAGACAATATCTACCATAAAAACGACAGTAACACCGAAGCCATCTTTACTGGACCTCGACGAACTATCCCCCGAACAACGAGATGCATACAAACAATTTACAAAAGGAGAGAACCTCTTTATAACGGGACCGGGTGGGACTGGTAAAACGCGTTTAGTAAAGCATCTAGTAAATTATGCGAAATCTATTAATAAAAAATACCAAGTATGTGCAATGACTGGATGCGCCGCTGTATTATTGGAGTGTAATGCTCGTACATTACATTCATGGAGTGGTATCAAATTAGCAAAACAGTCGAATGATGTAGTAGTTTCATCGGTGTTAAAAAACAGAACATCGTTGAAAACATGGAAATCGGCTCAATGTCTAATATTAGACGAGGTTAGTATGCTATCAAAAAAAGTGTTTGAGATTATAGAAGAAATTGCTCGATACGCGAAACGAAGTTCGCTTCCTTTTGGTGGTATGCAAGTTGTATTCACTGGCGATTTCTTTCAATTACCACCGGTTGGTACATATGGCGATAATGACACAAATAAATTTTGTTTCGAAACGCCTACGTGGAATGCCGTATTTAAACCACATAATCATATTCAATTGAAAACAATGTTTCGTCAAACGGACCCGATGTATATTGAAATTTTACAACAAATACGACGCGGAGATTTGGAAAATGATAAAAAGGAGCTTATTCAAACCTATGTAAACAGAGAGTATGATGGAGTAGACAACAATGGATGTATCCCAACAAAATTGTTTGCATTACGGTCTAAGACTGACTACGTAAACTCGATGATGTTTCAAAAGATAAAGGAGAAGGAATATGTATTCGATGCAATATGTAAGTCTGACTGTACGAATTATTTGGATACGTCAAAACCATTTACAATGCAGGATACCCAAAATTGTAAACATGCATCCGAAAAAGATATTGAAATCGAAACGGATTATATGTTAAACAACTTACAAAGTAATAGAGTGTTACGATTAAAAAAGGGTGCAGCTGTAATGTGTACAGTTAATCTGGACATGGATAATTCGATATGCAATGGTTCGCAAGGTGTCGTAGTGGATATAATCGATACATGTAAACCTCCATTACCTGTTGTTCGGTTTTCGAACGGAGTGACCAGGACTATTCAACCTAAGTTTTGGCAATCAGAAGAACTACCCAGAATTGCCATAGGACAATACCCACTATGTTTAGCATGGGCATTAACAATTCATAAAATCCAGGGTGCAACACTTACAATGGCCGAAATGGATATTGGGCAAAGTATATTTGAATATGGACAAACCTATGTGGCATTGTCGCGAATTAAGTCACTTGATGGTTTATATCTGTCTGCATTTAATAGTTCCAAGATCGCTGCAAACCCCAAAGTAGTGGCATTTTATGATACTATACCTGAATTAGATACACCGACTACTGATACTACTTCATCACAAAATTCACTAGATATAGAAGAAGATTATACCGAAGACAGTAATAAAGTAGATAAGGAAAATACTATAAAGCTTGTCAAATTATAATACTATATTATATAACGTGATAATGGTAGCAGGTAGTATTTTGCCTATTGCAATACACAATAACAAAATATATTTTTTATTTGGAAAAGAAAATCCACTGGAAGACAGTGCAAAGGGGTGGTCTGATTTTGGCGGTAGAGTGGAAAAGGGAGAGACACCATATAAAGCCGCAATGCGCGAAGGATCGGAGGAACTAACCGGATTTTTAGGTGATAGTAATGCACTGAGAAAATTAATAAAGAAGAACGGAGGCGTATATGAAGTAGTTCATAACAATTACCATGTACATATGTTTTTACTGGACTATGACGAGAATTTACCAAGATATTATAATAATAACCATCACTTTCTCTGGAAAAAAATGGACCAGTCTATTTTAAATAAAACCAGTTTGTTCGAAAAAATCGAAATTGATTGGATAACCCCCACTGATATGAAAAGAAGACGCAACATATTCCGACCATTTTATAGAGAAATAGTTGACGTGATATTGGCGGACATAAAAAACATTAAAGAATTCATAACGTCACGACCACATTAGTAATATTTTAGTAACATATTTACTACCTGAAAGAAAACGTTATACCATACAAATTAAAATACACGCCAAATGTATATAAGAATATACATATGGCAAATTCATGGAAGAAATATGGTGGAATATACAAATCAGATAAATACAATAGCATTGGGGTGGGAACCATGGTTGCAGATCAGGTATTAATACGACAACGTGTGATTACTAGTTCTCAAATAGCAGGATCATTGTACGTTGGAGAGAACATGAACATTGAGAATGATATAGATATTGGTAATAATGCAAAGATAGGTGGGAATGTAGACATTGCCAATAATACAAATATTGATGGGGGTCTTATTGTTTTGGACCAATCACATCTCAATAAGGACGCATATATTGGAGAGAAATTATATTTTAACGATTATGACAACAAAGACACAGATAATAATTATGTTGCATACGTGACTGGAAATTCAAAAACAGGCAAAATTGGTATTGGTACAATGACACCGAGAACATTTCTCGATATAAACGTCTCTAACTCTGAATTAAATAGCGGTCAAGGTGATAGTATAGTAGGTGATACAATAACGGATGTATTAACGGTTCGTAACAGTAACAATCGAATACGTAACATTATAGCACAAAATGTACACAATTCGGGCGTTGTGGTCGATACATCAGGAGACATAGCCTCTATTGAATTTTACCAAGGAGATATTAGTGATAACACTGCATTAACTCCTTTAAAAATAGTGGCAAACACATCAAAAGAATTATTGACCCTACATAGTAAAGACAATTACATAGTTTCAACCAATGACAGTAAAATCAATACCGAGAATAACCTTATTATTACTACTAGTAATATTACCAATATTAACTCAATTGCAACCATCTCTAAGAGAACCAGTAACGAACAGTTATTAAATGGGACAATCACTGTCTATGACAATAGTGCATCTGTATTTTTATATGATTACTATAAAGAACCATCTGCTAATTCGGGCAATGCTATAACAGTTGTATCCGAAGATGCAAGTTCAAACGCCTTTGTTAATATAGTTACGCCAAATAACAATGGGCTATCAATTGGAGGAGGTGCATACCCCCGCGATAAAAATCGTACTATGGGAACAATCGGAATACTTCAGTCCGATATATCCTATATACCAACACAAGTTATCGTGTCAAACAATGATCCGATTAAATATAAGACATCCATGGGTATTAATACATATTGTCCGGAATCAAACAAATACGTTATGGATATAAACGGCCCAACCCGTATTGGAAACGGAGAAATACATCATTCCTATACTGCATCGTTTCAAGGAACCTTCGCAAAATTCTTAAAACAAGGCCAGCAAAAACGGTTATTTGGTACACTCGCTGGAACGCCTTATGCTAGTCAATTGATAGATAGTGAAGTGCAATATTCATACAATATAATTACTACAATTGATGGTGGAACAACATGGAATATTGTCGATTTATCAAACAATGTTTTTTCTACCTCACAAACATACGATACAATATCCTCATTTCCTATTGACGACACAAATATATTTATTATTAGTTCCACTGCAAAACTAGGACATGTAAATACTAGTACAAATAAAACGATTGCAACTGAATACAACAACCCGCCGACAGAATTTAATACGTTATATGTGTTACAAACCGATACAACATATAAGTTACTAATTGGCGGAAGCCTTACCAACGGCAACGGCGTAAAAACATCTGTATATTATTACTATGAGGTAGATAAAACCGGAGTTATATTTGAAAGTGATCGAACAACACCAACAAATAGCATCGATGCGCATTGTTCGGATATTAAGGGTAGCGATGGTATAGATGATATTATATTTGTAGTAGGAAACGGTATTGAAAAAATTAACTATGCGAATAGCATACCTTTATCCGTATCATACAAAAACGATGGTTCATACAACTCAGTTAGCGTGTATGATGCAGATTATATAGTAGCAACCGGCGCATCGAACGGTAATTCAGTTATTTCATATACATATGACGGTGGGAATACATGGAATAACGCAGATACATCTGCGTTTAGTGTAAATCATTCATATCCGGGCTTTAATGAAAACGAAGAATATACTTCATTTTCTATTAAAAGCATGGATTTGTTTGACGAGTACCGAGGCTTTGCGACGGGAATTATTACCGATGCCAGTGGTGAACATGTATTATTTATTTATACCACAGACAGATCAAAAACATGGAATAGAGTAAATCCGAAAACTTTTTATTCTTCTGGGCTTGGTCACCTATTAGAACATACGACTGTAAATAGTATTCATATGACAAATGATAATGAAATTGTAGTTATTGATACTATTGGGCAGGGAATTCAGCAGACATCTACCATTCCATTCTATTCTGGAAAAAGTAGTATATTGCGGTGTTTCTTCCCCAACATATTTAATACGTATTCTAACCAAGTTGTAGATGTAAATGGTGGTATGAATGTAGACGGAAAAATAATCCAATTTTAAATCATTCAAATAGAACTATCGTACAATAGTTAGTAAATAAATCTAAAAGATATATAAATGAGTTTGTGGTTAGATTCAAACAATTCTAATAAATTTAAACAGAGTTACTTTCGAGATTTTGTAGATGTAAGTGGTGATATTAAGATACGAAATGGTCTGTCATTACAACTATATAACAACAATTCTGATAGTACATCTACATTTAGCATAAATTCAAAGGAAATAAATATATATGACGGGATTAGCTCTTACTATGATATTAGTAATACCAAGTTAATCTATATAAAAGACTTGTCTGAAAATGTACAAGACCGATTGACCAACTTAACCTATAGAACAAAATATATAGATAGCGATGTCAGCAAAGTATTAATCGATACAAACCTAATAATCAATGGCGATAACTCCTATAATGTTGGCATTGGCAAGAACGATCCGTCCGTCGTCTTAGATATTAGTTCGTCTGATGCAGTACGTCTACCATATGGTACCACTGATCAACGCCCTATTACAACCGGTGAAGCCCACAAAGGTTATATTCGATATAATTCACAGCTTGATCAATTCGAAGGATATGGTGCAGGCAATGCATGGGGGTCGTTGGGTGGGGTAGTTAACATTGCCCAGGATACCTATGTCAAAGCCGGTGAAGATGAACACGACAAGGAGCTTCTTTTCTATACAGATGGAGTTGAACGAATGCGCATAGACGCAACCGGGGATATTTCAATGAATAATTTGTATGTAAGCAATGATGTATCCTTAAATAGCAAGTTATATGTACAAAGTGATGCGTCATTCAATGGACGGGTCGATATATGTGGTGAGTTTTATGCGAATTACCCGGAAAAATCGATACCGGGTACTGCTATATTAGGCGAAGTATCTATTTCAACAATCAATGTAGAGAACAATGCATTATTGCTAAGTGATCTCACCGTAGGAGGTAACACAGTATTAAACGGACCTGTTACAATTAACAACAACGCCGATAGTCATCTAATTGTAAAAAGTGACGTATCGTTCAATTCGAATTTGACAGTGAGTGGAGAAGTATTATTTCACTCGGATGTGTCTGTAAATGGTAATTTTACTGCAAAATATCCTATTGAATCTATCCCACCAACTGCAATTATGGGAGTAGGTAGTGTAGATGGTGGGATCAATGTGGGTGTATATATATCAGATGAAGTTAAATTCGATGACGGATTTGTCATTGTAAAGGAGGATAAAGATAAAATTAGCTTAACACCATACGGTATTTTTGTAACAGACGATGTTACCTATGACGAAGACGATTTTGCCATTTTTAAAGAAAATAAAGTCCCAACTGTAAAAACCGATCTGAACTTGTCTGGCGATTTGTTTGTATATGACAATGCCTATTTGAATGGCAATACATTTATAACGACTGTATCAGCGGAGGATTATAGTAATGCAGCTGCTTCAACGATATTTGTTAAAAGCCAAAATTTCATACACAATGATGCATTAATGAGACAATTTATATCGTAACTACTGTTTTAGTGAATTAATCTATTACAATAAATTATTTCACTCGATTTCTTTTCGTAACATTTATTATAGAATGTCTAGTTGGTTAGATCTTTCTAGTACGTCTAACTTATTCAAGTCTGCGTATGTCAAAGGTTTTGTTGATATAAGCGGAGGAGACTTTATTGCACGCACAGGTAATTTATCGATTGCTGGGGATACGTCGTTAAACGGAGATCTATATGTTAATGGCAAAACTACCTTTGATAATGCATTTGTACTTAAAGGCGAGACAACCTTGTTGTCTGACATTGATTTATATGCCGATGCTTCATTTGGTGGATTATTAACTGTAAAAGATACAGCAACATTTAATTCTAATTTAGTTGTAATTGGTGACGGATCATTTAATAGCAAACTATGTGTTGCGCAGGATGTGTCGTTTAATTCGAAATTGAACGTTACGAATGATACTACACTAAACAGTTTTTTGATTGTTATGAAGGATACTTCATTGAACAGCAAGTTGTTTGTTGCTCAGGACGTTTCATTGAATGCAAAACTATACGTCACAGATGATGTTACTCTTAACAGCAAATTGGTCGGTTTGGGAGATGCATCGCTGAACAACAACGTAAGTATCGGTGGAGATGTATCCATGAATAAAAATGTCGATATTTGTGGAAATTTGGTTATTCATGGTAATTTATCAGTATATCAACAAGAAGAGACAACTATTATTAACACGACTGTAAATTCCTATGAAGTTCTTGCTACGAAAGATATATCCTTGAATGGTAATTTGGTAGTTTCCTCAGACGTTTCCATCAATTCCAATATAATGGTTATGAAGGATGCTTCTCTAAACAGTAAGTTATTTGTTGCCAAAGACGTTTTCCTGAATGCCAAGTTGGCAGTGACCGACGATGCTACGCTGAGTAGCAAACTGATCGTCATGAAGGATGCTTCTCTAAACAGCAAGTTGTTTGTTGCTAAGGACGTTTCCCTCAGCGCCAAGTTGGCAGTGACCGACGATGCTACGCTGAGCAGCAAACTGATTGTGATGAAGGATGCGTCCTTAAACAGCAAGTTGTTTGTTGCTAAGGACGTTTCCCTCAGCGCCAAGTTGGCCGTGACCGACGATGCAACACTCAGCAGCAAGCTGATCGTGATGAAGGATG
>Ga0255779_1004008_pt1 | contig 14443 bp, 23 predicted proteins | sample 011ome_21_FD_179977 | JGI IMG/M metagenome (GOLD analysis project Ga0255779, IMG submission 179977) | Coastal salt marsh microbial communities from the Groves Creek Marsh, Skidaway Island, Georgia - 011508AT metaG (version 2) | ecosystem: Environmental > Aquatic > Marine > Intertidal zone > Salt...
AAAAATTTGCCGATCCGCTGGCAGTTCAGCGCGTCTCATATCCATTGATGGCCCTGATGCTTCCCTTAAAATGCCCAGTGGCGAGATTCGTATTGTTAAATCCAACTGTCGTGCAACCATTGGTTCGGTCGGAAACGGAAATCATCAAAAAGCCACTATCGGAAAGGCTGGAAGGAATCGCTGGAAGGGCCGTAGACCTCGTGTTCGTGGTGTTGCTATGAATCCGGTAGACCATCCAATGGGTGGTGGTGAAGGCAGAACTTCGGGTGGTGGTCATCCATCATCCCCATGGGGTCAGCTTTCCAAAGGCTTCCCAACACGTAAAAAATCTAAACCATCGAACTCTATGATCATTACCCGTCGTAATGGTAGAAGAGTGAAGTAATTTTGTTATGACAAGATCAATAAAAAAAGGCTTCTTTGTTGACCCTCACTTGATGAAAAAGGTCCAACAAGCTCAAGACAAAGGTGACCGCAAGCCTATAAAAACATGGTCGCGTAGATCCACTATCACGCCAGATTTTGTTGGCTTAAATTTTACTGTGCACAATGGAAAGAACTTTTTACCAGTCTATGTAACTGAAAATATGGTAGGTCATAAACTTGGTGAGTTTTCTGCAACTCGAGCATTTAAATCACACAACCCGCACACCCAGAAGTAACATGGAGATTAAATCTTATTCTAAATATATGCGGATTTCTCCCAAAAAAGCCCGAGAAGTTGCCCGCATCCTTCCTGGCCGTAGTGCAACGGAAGGTGTGTCTTTGCTCAAGTATATCCCTCGAAAAGCCGCCCGCATGTTAGACAAGACCTTGAAATCAGCGATGGCAAACGCGGAAAACAATGCAAATCTTAATGCTGATGACCTTATCATTCGTGAAGCAATTGTTGAGGAAGGCCCTGCGTTGAAAAGGTTTAGACCCTGTGCAAGAGGTTCCGCTCATCCTTACAAAAAAAGAATGAGTCACCTCCGTATTACTTTAACCGACGAAAAAATTTAAGTTATGGGTCAGAAAGTAAATCCAATTGGTTTTCGTTTAAGCGTCCGCAGAAACTGGAGTGCCCGGTGGTACGCCAATAAATTTGATTATTCAACCTTCATGGAGGAAGATAATTTGATTAGAGGTTTCTTGGAAAAGAAGCTGCGATATGCTTCGGTTCCCCGAATTGTTATTGAACGTGCTTCCACAAGGACTCGTGTTACAATTTGGACTGCCAGACCGGGTATCGTTATCGGCAGAAAAGGTCAGGAACTTGATTCTCTTCGAGATTCTTTAAACCGCGTGGTTGGAAAAGAAGTTCGTTTGGAAATTCAGGAAATCAAAAAGCCTGATCTCGTGGCATCCTTGGTTGCCGAGAGCGTAGCCCTCCAACTAGAACGCAGAATTGCTTTTCGTCGTGCTATGAAAAAAGCTGTTCAAACGACTATGTCTATGGGTGCAGAAGGGATTCGTATTCAATGTGCAGGCAGGTTGGCAGGTGCAGATATTGCCCGGACTGAACAGTTGCGTGAGGGAAGAGTTCCTTTGCATACGCTTCGAGAAAACATTGATTACGGCTTAGTCGAAGCCAATACGGTCTACGGCATCATTGGTATCAAATGTTGGATCTGCTTAAAGGACGAAGATAAAATTTTCTAAACTCTTAGTATTATGCCAAAGTTATTACCATCTCGTACAAAATTTAGAAAGGTTCACAAAGGTCGTATCCGTGGATCTGCGTCTAGGGGAAATACTGTTGCTTTTGGTGAGTTTGGGATTCAGACCCTCTCCCGCGGCCGAATGACATCCAACCAAATTGAAGCTGCTCGTGTTGCAATCAACAGACATCTTAAAAGAAAAGGCAAGGTCTGGATACGTGTATTCCCTCACAAGCCTGTCACCAAAAAACCTGCCGAAACACGGCAAGGAAAGGGTAAGGGGCCGGTTGACCATTGGGTTGCTGTAATCAAGCCCGGTCATGTCTTATTCGAAATTGCAGGCTGCTCCTTAACCTTAGCTAGGGAAGCCCTTGGTCTTGCGGATTCGAAATTGCCCTTCCGCTGCCGATTGGTAAGTCGCGAAAGAAGCTACTAATTATCTTATGAAAATGTCAGAGATCAAAGACCTTTCTGTCGCAGAAATTGACAAGAAACTTCGTGAACTTGGTGATGAACTTTTACAGTTACAGATCCGCAAGCAGACCGGCCAAGTAGAAAAGCCTCATCTTATTAAAGAAATTAGACGAGACCGTGCACGTCTTTTTACTCAACTACGTACATCCAAGTCCGCGTCCTCCTGAGACCCCTATTTATGAACAAAGAATCTTCAAGAAATGAACGTAAGCAATTGATTGGTGTGGTTCGCTCCAAGACTGGTGATAAATCCATCAAAGTTGTTTATGAATATAAAACACCCCACCCTCTTTATAAAAAAGAAATTAGGAGAAAAACAACTGTTCATGCACATGATGAAGAGAACCTATCTAATGTGGGTGACAAAGTAAGGATCATGTCTACCCGCCCTCTTAGTAAAATGAAGCGCTGGCGTGTAGTTGAATTAGTTGAAAAGGCACCCGTAGTTTAACCGTCATGATTCAATTACTTAGCAGATTGGAAGTAGCCGACAATACCGGTGCTAAACAAGTTCGCATGATTAGACGCATTGGCCAACTTAAGTCAACCGCATCGGTGGGTGATATTATTGTGTGTCATGTAAAAGAAAGCTCTGTAGACGCTTCCGTTAAAAAGGGCAGTGTTGTCCGTGCAGTTGTTGTCCGAACCAGGGCACCAATGAGAAGAAGAGATGGCAGTTATTTACGATTTGATGAAAACGCTTGTGTGATTGTCAATAATGATGGCTCTCCTAAAGGTACTCGTATCTTTGGCCCTGTCGCTCGAGAGCTTCGCCAAAAATTCATGAAGATTATTTCTTTAGCTCCTGAGGTACTTTAATTATGGCTATTAAACTTAAGAAAGGGGACGAGGTAACTGTTATTGCTGGAGACCACAAGGGCAGTAAAGGTAAGATTCTAGAAGTCATTCGTAGTAAAAACCGGTTACTTATAGAAGGTGTTAACCTTGTTAAAAAGCATGAACGTAAAACACAGGATAACCCTCAGGGCTCGATCGTCGAAAGGGAAGCACCCATTCATGTGTCCAATGTGTCTAAGAACAGCTAACTTTAGGAACCACTAAGATGTCAGAGCTAAAAAAAGTTTATTTAGAAAATGTAGTCCCTTCTTTAATGAAGAAAATGGGTTACAAAAATATTCACGAAGTACCCAAAATTGAAAAGATTGTTTTAAACTCTTCTTTTGGTGCGGATATGGACAAGACAGGTGTTGCAGATTTACGCAACGATATTGCCAACCTTTCTGGACAAGCCCCTGTCATTGTTAAAGCCAAAATCAGCGTGTCCAACTTTAAGCTCAGGCAAGGAATGCCAATCGGGGTGAAAGTGACTTTAAGAGGAAACCAAATGTGGGAATTCCTTTATCGATTAATTGCCATCTCTCTTCCTAACATTCGTGACTTTAGAGGAGTTCGTTCCAAACTCGATGGTCGTGGTAATTACTCTCTTGGTATTACAGATCACAGCATCTTTCCAGAAATCAATGTGGAAAGGCAAAGGGTGAATGTGGGTCTTGATATTTGCATCACCACCACAGCTTCCAATGATGAAGAAGGGAGAGAATTGCTTCAACTTTTAGGAATGCCTTTTCGCAAACAAACAGTTCAACCAGTTGAGCAAGCCGCATAATTCAAAAACTTAATTTCTATGGCTAAAAAATCTGCAATTCAAAGAAACTTAAAGAGAGAACGTATGGTGGCTCGTTTTGCTGCCAAACGTGAGGCTCTTAAAAAGATTATCTCTGACCCCAATACTAGTGAAGAGGATTTCTATGCTGCACAAGCTAAGTTAACTAAACTTCCCAAAAACTCTTCCCCTGTTCGGCTAGTCAAAAGATGTTCTCTAACAGGTCGTCCGCGCGCCGTTATCAGAAAATTCGGATTATCACGAATTTCGTTCCGTGAACTTGCTTTGCAAGGAAAAGTCCCCGGAGTCATTAAGGCTTCTTGGTAACCACTACCCCCTTTAAATATGTCTATACACGATACTATAGGAGATTTTATTACTGTTATTCGTAATGCTGGTCTCGCAGGTAAGGATAAATGTTCTTATCCACACTCAAATTTACGTGCAGGTATTGCAAAAATACTCAAACAACGGGGCTTCGTTTCCGATTGTCGAGAGTCTGATAATGAAAACGGTTTCAAGGTACTTGAAATTGATCTTAAATATGTCTCTGGCAAACATGCTATCAAAGGAATAAGCCGTGTCAGTACACCAGGTCGTCGCTCTTATTGTGGGTACCGAGAAATTCCAAGTGTTTTGGGTGGGCTAGGTATATCTATTATCAGTTCCCCCAAGGGAATTGTAGATGACAAAACCGCCAGAAAAGAAAAGCTTGGTGGTGAGTTACTTTGCAGTGTTTGGTAAGGATTTATTATGAGCAGAATAGGAAATTTACCAATCAACATACCCGCCGGTGTCGAAGTATCAACAAATGATGGTTCGGTTCGGGTTAAAGGACCCAAAGGAGAATTGATCCAAGAGTTGAATGACTCTGTAACCTTAGAAATCTCTGACAACGAGGTCGTTGTTCGTCCAATTGATACCAATCGCCAAACACGGGCACTTCAAGGAACCATTCGTTCTTTGGTGGCTAATATGGTCACTGGTGTGGTTACTCCATACAGCAAAGACTTACTCATTGAAGGAGTTGGCTTTCGGGCTGCCGTAAAGGGAACGGAGGTTGGTCTTGAGTTGGGATATTCGCATCCAATCAATCACCCTATTCCTGAAGGTGTTTCTGTTACCGTTGCCGACAATGTAAAAATACATGTTGAAGGTGCTGATAAACAAAAAGTTGGGCAGTTGGCTGCCGATATTAAAAGTTATTATCCTGTTGAGCCTTACAAGGGCAAAGGTGTTAGAATTCTCGGTCAATTTGTGCGGAGAAAAGAAGGCAAGAAATCCGCTTAACCTATTTATATTATGAATCTTGGTAAGAAAAGAGAGCTTTTACAGAAAAGACGTTGGCGTATAAGAAAAAAAATAATTGGTACAGCTGCACGACCCAGGCTAACGGTTAGGTTTACTAACAAAAATATTCACGCACAATGTATCAATGATGAACTTTCCTCTACATTGGCAGCAATTTCAACGAACGAAAAGGAACTCAAAAGCAGTCTTCCAAACTTATCCGGATCCGAAAAACTAGGAGCAATTTTTGGCAAAAGGCTCAAGGACGCTGGTATTGATACCATCGTTTTTGATCGTGCAGGAAGGAAATATCACGGCTGTATTAAGGCTTTTGCCGAATCAGTCAGAAACGAAGGACTCAAATTTTAATTTATTATGCCTGATACAAAAAATAAAAAGTCTAAAGCTTCTGAGAAAGTTACCTTAGACGAAGAAGAGCTTTTCGAAAAAGTTGTCCATGTAAACCGATGTGCCAAGGTAGTAAAAGGTGGTCGTCGTTTTAGTTTTGCCGCCCTCGTGGTTGTTGGTGATCAAAAAGGAAATGTTGGTTTTGGTTACGGGAAGGCACAAATGGTCCCAGACGCGATTCGTAAGGGTACTGAACAAGCCAAAAAATCTATGCGTCCAGTTTCTCTTGCTGGCGAAACCATACCCCACCCTATTCTTGCAAACTTTGACGGCGGTAAAGTCCTGCTCCGTCCAGCAAGAGAGGGAACGGGTATCATAGCAGGTGGTGGCGTACGTGCAGTTTTGGAAGGTGCTGGTATTAAAAATGTACTTTCCAAATCCTTAGGTTCTAACAACCCATTATCTGTCGTTGGAGCTACCATGAAGGGGTTATCTGATCTTCGCTCTGCGGAAGAAATTTCACACATTCGTGGCGAAACAGTTAAAGGCCCTAACTTCACTGCTACAGCATCAGCCTAAAATTTAATCGAAATGAAAGAACACAATTTACCCAAAGGGGCTAATCAGGAAAAAAAGCGGTTAGGGCGAGGTGAAGGCAATGGTCATGGTAAAACTTGTTGCCGTGGGCACAAGGGTGCAGGTGCCCGTGCTGGTTATTCCCTGCGTGCTGGTTTTGAAGGTGGGCAAATGCCACTTTATCGAAAGCTGCCCCAAAGAGGTTTTAATCGCACTCGTTTCCAATCAGACATAGCCATCGTAAATGTTGGAGACTTAGAAAAACTTTCAACCGATAAAGTAAACCTTGAAACGTTGAGCAGTGCTGGCTTGATTCGCCCAAATGCCAAAACGGTCAAATTACTTGGCACCGGTGATGTTTCCAAATCTTTTGCAGTGGAAGTTAACTTTTCCTCTGCTTCTGCTACGAAAAAAATAGAGGCTGCTGGAGGCTCAATCAAACTTGCCTAAACTGCCATGCTTTCTGCATTCACCAACTCTCTTAAAATACCTGAATTAAGGCAGAAGATTTTCTTCACCTTAGCTCTTTTATTTATTGCTCGGGTTGGTGCGAATATTCCTTTGCCTGGTGTAGATCCTTCACCAATCAAAGAATTTTTCGAATTACGGGAGCAAACAAGGACTGATTCTGGCAGTAATGACATTTTAGGGTTTTACAACATGTTTACGGGTGGTGCCCTTCTCAATGGTGCCCTCTTTGCATTAGGAATCATGCCTTACATTAGTGCATCTATCATTATGCAATTAATGGGGGCTGTTTTTCCTCACCTAGCAAGGTTGCAGCAGGAAGGGGAACCAGGTAGGCAAAAAATATCCCAATATACCCGTTACTTAACGATTTTGATCTGTTTGGTTCAAGGCGGTCTACTCGCAGTGGCATTACGAGATAGTCCGGGCAGTCTCATTATGGGATTTAACCCTGCTGAGCTCGGATTGGACGGACAGCCGTTGGGAGATATTGTCGTCTCCTCATCTCCCTCTTTATTTCTTATCAACTCAATTGTCTTCCTGACAACAGGATCTCTTATTCTTATGTGGCTGGGTGAGCAGATAACCCAGCGGGGGATCGGGAATGGTATTTCCCTGCTTATAACTGTGGGTATATTAGCTGACTTACCCAAAGCCTTAGCTGATGCTTACTCGCTTATATTTTTAGCTCCTGCGGATGATAATTTAGTTATTATAAAAGCTATTTTGATGATCGGCCTGTTTTTATTGGTTGTGGGTGGTATCATTGCTGTTACTCAGGCTCAAAGAAAAATCCCAGTACAATACGCCAAGAGAATGGTGGGGAGAAAGGTGTTTGGTGGGCAAAGCTCCTTTTTACCTCTAAAAGTAAATTATGCAGGGGTGATGCCAGTTATATTTGCGAGTGCGATTTTAATGTTTCCTGCTCAACTTCTTAGGACTCTTGGTGCTGCTATCGCGGACGCACCTAATGAAACCAACTGGGCAATAGACCTTGCCAATGCTTTCGCTGGAAGAGGTTGGTTCTACTATATGGTCTATGGGGGCTTAATTCTCGTATTTAGTTATTTCTGGGTTTCAATCATGTTTAAACCTGTTCAAATAGCGGATGATTTGAAGAAGAATGGCGGTTATGTTCCTGGTGTCCGTCCTGGGGAACATACAGCCCGCTTCTTAGATTTTGTTATGACTAGGCTTACTTTAGCAGGAGCGGTTTTCCTGACCATCATAGCCGTTTTTCCTGATTTTATATTTAAAACTGCCAATGTTTCCTACAATGTAGCAACCTTTTTTGGGGGTACGGGCATGTTAATCATTGTCGGAGTTGTTCTGGATACAATGCGCCAAATAGAAACCTTTCTCTTGCAGAGACATTATGATGGTTTTCTCCGCAAGGGTAGAATCCGTGGCCGTTCAACAACTTCCAACCGAGGTATTGAGTCTTTGGAATTAAAAGATTTCGAAGCCCAGTGGAGACCACTAATTATTATTTCTATCGCACTCTTTGCTTTTGGACTACTTGCATACTTTTTTAAAGGAGCTTAACACTTAAAACTTTTTATTACATATTACCATGGCTAGATTATTAGGAGTAGATATCCCAAATCGTAAAAAAATCGCATACTCTTTGCGTTATGTTTACGGAATTGGACCAACTAGAGCCCAAAAAATTCTTGATGATACCGGAATTGATCCCGACAGAAGAACTCAGGATTTATCCGAGCAAGATCTAAGTTTGATTAGTAACTACATCATCGACAATAAAATCATGGTTGAGGGTGATTTGCGCCGTCAAATTACTAACAATCTCAAGCGCCTCCAAAGTATTCGTAGCTACAGGGGATTAAGACACCAAAGAGGGCTCCCTGTTCGCGGACAAAGAACCATCACCAATGCGAGAACTCGTAAAGGTGGACGCAAGACAGTCGGTGTTGTACGTAAAAGCTAGTCAAAAATATCCATTACCAGATTCATGAGCGAAGACCAAGACAACCTAGTTGAAGAAGTTAAAGAACCTAACTCTTCTGATGAAAATGCTGCCCCTGCTGAACCAAAGAAGGAGAAGAATGTAGCAACACCCGAAGCAAAGGAGGAAGAGAAACCTGTTAAAAAAGAAGAAACAGCAGCCGACCTTCTTGGTGCTAACATTGAACAAGTCAAGGTTCGTAAAGCCAAAGGAAGTAAAAATATAACCTCTGGGATTTGCTATATTGTTGCGACCTTTAATAATACAAAAGTTTCTTTCACTGACATTAAAGGGAATGTAATCTCTTGGTCTAGTTCGGGAAAATGCAATTTTCGTGGATCGAGAAAATCTACTGCATACGCTGCTCAAGTGGTAACCCAAGACGCCGGTAAGGTCGCTATGTCTCATGGAATGAAAGAAGTTCTTGTGAAGGTGAAAGGTCCTGGAATGGGTAGGGATTCTGCGATTCGTGCCCTGCAAAGCTTGGGCTTTAATGTATCTTCGATCATTGATGTCACCCCTGTTCCTCACAATGGATGTCGCCCGCCTAAAAGACGTCGTGTTTAACCCGTAAATTTTTTAAAAATGTCACGCTACACTGGTCCAACTACCCGCATTAATCGCCGTTTTGGTATGGCGATTTTTCCTGCTAATAAGTCTTTCGAACGCCGCACCTACCCTCCTGGTCAACATGGACCTAGTTTTCGTAGAAAAGTAAGCGATTACGGTGCTGGTTTGCTTGAAAAACAAAAACTTCGCATGATGTACGGCTTAACTGAAAAACAGTTTCGCAATCTCTTTCAAAAGGCCAAAAGAAAACAGGGGATTACTGGAGACAATTTCCTTTCCTACCTGGAAACAAGGCTGGATAATGTGGTTTATCGTCTCGGATTTGCCAAGACTCGCAAATCTGCCCGACAGTTTGTCAATCATGGTCATTTACTGATCAACGGTCATAAGGTTGATATACCAAGTTACCAAGTATCCGTCGGTGACGATATTACGGTTCGTGAAAAAACTTCCTCCCGGCAGGTTGCGACCCGTAACCTTGACGGATCCCAATACAATAACACTCCACCCTGGTTGGAAGTTAAAGCTGATTCTTTGCAAGGAACCGTTTCAAGAATGCCCCAATCAGATGAGTTGGAGCAAAGCATTAATGTACAATTGGTTGTAGAGTTCTACAGTCGCTAAATTTCAAATTATAATCATAACCGATTCATACCATGGCTACTAGACTTGGAAAATTCGAACTACCTAACCGCCTCATTAAAGAGGAGGAAACTGCTAACGATAAGTTTGCAAAATTTATTGCCGACCCTTTTGAAACCGGCTACGGCCACACCATTGGAAATGCATTCCGCCGCGTGCTCCTCAGTTCTATCGAGGGCGCTGCTATTTCCTCTCTTAAAATGGATGGTGTACAGCATGAGTTTCAAAGCGTGGATGGTGTCGTTGAGGATGTGACGGATATAGTGCTCAACCTCAAGAAGGTTCTCATTATCAATCATAAGGCTGAAAATGCTGTCATTACACTCGATGTTGAAAAAGAAGGCACAATTACAGCCGGTGATATTTCCCCATTGGAAGGAATCGAGATCATCAATCCGGAACAGGTAATTTTAACAACTGATAGAAAACAAAAGGTGTTTGCTGAAATGGATGTTACCGTAGGCAGAGGCTTTTGTTTGGGTGAAGATAGCAAGCAGGACAACCAACCTATTGGCATGATCAATGTGGACGCCCTTTACAGCCCCGTTAAATTAGTCAAATACGATGTGCAAAACACACGTGTTGGTCAAATGACTGACTATGATAAGCTGATTTTGGAAATCCATACAGATGGCAGAATCACACCTGATGATGCGTTAAAACAATCGGCAGCAATCCTTCGTCATCACCTGGATGTATTTGACCAAATTAGCGAAGAGCAAATTGAGTTTGAAAGTAATACAAAGCAAGTAAGTGAAGAGCAAAATAGGCTCAAAAACTTGCTCAGCATGAGTGTAAATGAAATAGAGCTCTCTGTAAGAGCAGCAAATTGTTTAAACAATGCAAACATTACAACGGTTGGAGAGTTGGCGACCAAATCGGAACCCGAGATGCTGAAGTACCGAAATTTTGGTAAGAAATCCCTTAATGAGATTAAAGCCAAACTCGAGCAGCTTGGACTTTCTCTTGGCATGAAGTTTGAAAACAGGCTTTTAGAACCTGCCACCAATTAATTACCTATTTATTAATTTATCCCCATGAGACACCGTAAGCACAATCATCAGTTGGGCGTAAAGTCTGCCCACCGAGTTTCATTGGTGGCTAATCTTTCCTGTTCCCTAATAGAACATGGAAGGATTAAAACAACTTTGGCAAAAGCAAGAGCTCTCCGGCCCGCTATTGAAAAAATTATAACTTTAGCGAAGAAAGCTCATGTTACCGATGATGCTGCTCGTAAAGTCCATTACCGTCGGCTAGCGATCGCGAGGTTAAGAAATAAAAAAGCCGTCTCCAAATTGTTTGATGAACTTGTCGATCAATTCGCTAGCCGCAACGGAGGATATACTCGCATATATAAACTTGCTCTTCCCCGCCTTGGTGATGCCGCGGACATGGCATTAATTGAATTTGTAGAGGAATTACCCAAGAAAAAATCTTCCAAAAAGAAAGCCGCTAAGAAAAAAGCTACAACTGCAGCTTCGAAAGAAAACCCATCGGATACTCCTACATCTGAAGAACAGCCAGAGGCGGTTGAGACTCCTCCTACCGATGAGGCACAGCCCAAAGCATCGGACAGTAAAGAAACCCAAGAGGATCCTAAAAGCTCTACTAAATCAACTGAGGAAAGTACTGAACCAAGTTCTACAACTGAACAACAGTCAGAAAATTCAGAAGATTCTTCTGAAAACAAAGCCTAGTTTCTTTGTTTACAGTCCAATGCCTAGGCCTTTCTTGTTTGGCCTAGAAATTCATGTATGGTTCTTTTTGAATCTTAATCGAATGGGTTTGCGAGCTTTTTAACTAAGCTTAAGTTAGTTTCTTTAAACCTTTTCTATTTATTATGCCGCAAACTATATTGGTTTTAGATTTCGGGTCTCAATACACTCAAGTGATTGCCCGCCGCATTCGTGAACAGAATGTTTACTCCCAGGTACTTCCTTTTGATACCCCTTTTCGTTCGATTAAAAAAATCAATCCGGTGGGTGTAATATTGTCTGGAGGACCGGCAAGTGTTTTATCCAAGGGAGCACCCCTTCCTGATAAGAAAATATTTTCGCTCGGTGTACCGGTATTGGGAATTTGTTATGGTTTGCAATTGATGGGAAAACTACTTGGCGGAGTTGTAAAAAAATGCGAATTACGCGAGTATGGCAGAAGCCAATTAACTGTTAAAAAGGCGGGGAAACTTTTCTCTGGTTTACCCAAAAACCTAACAGTTTGGAATTCTCATGGCGATGCACTGACCGAAATACCCAAAGGTTTTCGTGGAATTGCCAGTACGGAAAACTCTGATTTTTCTGCGATTGAAGATGCTACTCGGAAATTTTACGGGTTACAGTTTCATCCGGAAGTTGAACATTCCCAAAATGGTGTGGAAGTGCTTAAAAACTTTCTTTTCTCCATTTGTAAATGTAAGGCCGATTGGGATATGGGCGACTTCATTGAATCTTCGGTCAAACATATCCAAGATCAGGTTGGAAATAAAAAAGTAATTCTCGGGTTAAGTGGAGGAGTTGATTCCTGTGTTGCCGCTGCTCTTATTGATAGAGCCATAGGCGATCAATTAACTTCGATATTTGTAGATAATGGATTGCTCCGCCTAAATGAGCGTGAAGAGGTCATTAAGCTGTTTCATGAACACATACCAGGTAAACTCAAGGTAGCTAAAGCAGGTAAACTTTTTTTGGGGAAATTGAAAGGTGTTACCGACCCGGAGCGAAAGCGAAAAATTATCGGAAAAACATTTATCGAGGTTTTTGACAATGAAGTTAAGAAACTTGGCAAAGTAGACTTCCTTGCTCAGGGAACTTTATATCCAGATGTAATCGAAAGTGTTCCCATAGGAGGTAACCCAGCAGCTCTGATCAAGAGCCATCATAATGTGGGCGGTTTGCCTGAAAAAATGCGTTTAAAATTACTGGAGCCTTTGAGGGAGTTATTCAAAGACGAAGTACGCTTGCTCGGTAAAAAGTTAGGACTGCCAGATCATGTGATCAATCGGCATCCGTTTCCTGGTCCTGGTTTAGGTGTTCGTGTCATAGGAGATTTAACCCCCAAGAGGCTTAAAGTTCTTAGGCAAGCCGATGCTATCTTTATCAGCGAATTAAGAAATTCAGGCTGGTACTCAAAATTATGGCAGGCATTTTGTGTATTTTTACCGGTACGCAGTGTTGGAGTTATGGGTGACGAAAGAACCTATGAAAATGTAATTTGCTTACGTGCTGTTACCAGTAGTGATGCAATGACTGCAGATTGGGCAAAATTACCCGACTCGCTTCTTCGAAAAGTATCAAGTAGAATTATCAATGAAGTACAGGGAGCAAATAGAGTTGTGTACGATGTTAGTTCCAAGCCACCAAGTACCATCGAGTGGGAATAGGCAGTGAATTTATCTTTCGAAGAATATGATGCAAATCTTCTGCATAAGTTAAATGCATTCATACCCTCTGCTGGGTCTGATGATTCAATAACCGCTACAGTATCTAAAATCCTCTTCGATGTCCGAACGCGTGGTGATGATGCTGTTATCGAAAAAACTCTTCAGTATGATGGTGTTTCGCTAAAACCAAATCAATTACGTGTTTGTAAAGAGCAATTGGATGATTCACTCCATTCTCTTTCATCTGCTCAGAGAAAAGCACTTGATGATGCGATTTCGAATGTTTCTCTTTTTCATCAACAAAGCTTTCCTGAAAATTGGTTAAAACCCAACCATCACGGAGGTTTGGTTGGCGAGCGATATTATCCGATCAAGCGCGTTGGTATTTATGTCCCCGGGGGCCAAGTCCCTCTAGTCTCGACTGTCATCATGACAGTTGCCTTGGCCAAAGTGGCCAAGGTGCCAGAGATTGTTGTAGTAACTCCGCCAGGAGAGTCTGGTGAAATACATGCTCCCCTTCTTGCCGCTCTGAAACTGTTGGAAGTTGAGGAAGTCTATAAAATTGGTGGTGCTCAGGCAATTGGTGCGATTGCTTACGGCACAAAAAGTATCCTTCCGGTTGATAAAATTTTCGGTCCTGGTAATGCCTATGTTAATGAAGCGAAAAGGCAGGTATTTGGGCAAGTGGGGATCGATCTATTGCCAGGTCCAAGTGAGATAATGGTAATTGCAGATGAATCGGCACAACCCCAATTAGTTTCAGCGGCTCTCCTAGCTCAGGCAGAGCATGGTTCTGGCAAAGAAAAAATTTATTTCTTATTTCAAAACCAAGAACTCTTTCAACCAGTTGTTCAAGAAATTGAGAAGCAGTTAGGTGAGTTAAGCCATGAACATGCCATTCGCGGAGTACTAGAAAATGGTTTTATGGCTATCCACCTCCCCACCAAAGAGAAGATTTCGGAGATTGCGAATTTTATAGCTCCCGAACATCTTGAGCTTCAGGCCTCCGAGGAAAATTGTGAATTCTATCTTTCTAACATAGCGACTGCAGGTGCCTTTCTCGTTGGTCATCAAACGGCTACATCACTAGGTGATTTTTCCGCCGGGCCAAGCCATGTCTTACCAACAGGCCGGTCATCTCGTTTCTCTTCTGGGTTGCGTTTGCATGATTTCTTGCGTCGAAGCAGTGTAATTCGGTACGACCAAGAGTCCTGTCGTATTGCGGCCCCAACCATTGATGAGTTTTCCGCCATGGAAAAACTAGACGGTCACGGCAAAGCTCACCAACTTAGGCTAGCCCCCAATTAACCCTCTGATAAATGATCAAAAAAGGGGTCCAGGTTACCCAAAGATTGCAAGGACATGTTCCCTATCTGCCCGGAGAACAACCCAAGCACCAGTCCAAGGTAATCAAATTAAACACCAATGAAAACCCCTATCCTCCCAGCCCTCTGCTGCACGAAAAG
>Ga0255779_1004013_pt1 | contig 14429 bp, 20 predicted proteins | sample 011ome_21_FD_179977 | JGI IMG/M metagenome (GOLD analysis project Ga0255779, IMG submission 179977) | Coastal salt marsh microbial communities from the Groves Creek Marsh, Skidaway Island, Georgia - 011508AT metaG (version 2) | ecosystem: Environmental > Aquatic > Marine > Intertidal zone > Salt...
TTGCAGAAAAGTAACCGCCGAAGAGATAAACTCCCTTAAAGAATACTGGTCCAATGAAACAAACGAGGACCTGTGCCATTATTTTTATTTTCCTATTGCAGACCCATATGCAACCAAACAACTTTTATTGGATAATTACTTGATAATGGAAAAGGAAATTATTAAGAGAGATATTGACTGTAAAAAAGATTATAGGAATGTTTTCTGGTATAGAGGAAAAGACACAAAAAGCATGTTGAAAAAGTTACTTGAAAGATATTCAATGCCATATTCCTTAGATGATAAAAAAAATGGATAAAAATATATTACTTTTTTACAAATAATTTATATGCAGATAAAACAGTTTTTTGATAAAGAATCATCCACTTATACATACTTAATCATTTCAGTTCAAAAAAATGCAGCTATTATTGATCCGGTCTTTGATCAAATCCCAACATATAGCAAGCTGATTCATGAGCTAAATATAAACCTAGATTACTCTATTGATACTCACATTCATGCGGACCATAGATCTGCTTCAGCTCAACTCAACAATGATTTTGGATGCACAACCATCAATGGAAGCAAAAAAGCAAACTCTTCCATGCAAACGATTTGCCACCATGAAGTTATTTTTTTAGACGAAATAGAAATAAAAGCAATATTTACACCCGGACATACTGACGATTCATTTTGTTTTTTAGTCTCAGCAACAGAGCCAAATATAGTTTTTACTGGGGACACACTATTGATAAGAGGAAATGGAAGAACAGATTTTCAAAATGGAAATCCTGGTGAGTTATATGATTCCATTACAAACGAACTTTTTACATTAGATGAGCAAACGATTGTTTATCCTGGACATGACTATAATGGAAACACCTCATCTACCATATTTGAAGAAAAAAATTTTAATCCAAGAATGGCAAATAAAACCAAAAAAGAATTTATTCAAATAATGAATTCTTTGGATTTGCCTTCCCCAAAACTTATGGATGTTGTAATACCGTTAAATGAAAACAGCGGACTAGATATTTAGTAGCACACAAAATACTTATGGTCTTGAATCAAGCAAAACAGTTTTTACATTCATGGAAAGAAGGGGTGATTGAGATAGGAAAGACTTATCTTGATGGCGCAGACTATAAAAAATGCGCAGAAGAATTTCTATCAACGCACTATGCTTTTGCCCATGATAAAGTCTTGTTTAAGCCAACCTTCACAAAAGAAGTAATATTTAGAAATTCACAAGAACAAGCCCTGTCTTATTTTGTAAAAGGCGATATAAAAGAAGATAATGGATTTGCCTTAAAACCCTGGGAAGCAATAGAGTTGGTTGAGCTTAATGTGCTACCAGAAAATAATTTTATAATTGCAATGGGCGCTTTAAGTTTCAAGCCCTATGATTCAGATGCACAAACCTTAGTTGCATTTACCTTTTTACTTGCTAGTTACGAAGGATTGTTAAAAATTAAAGCTCATCACTCTTCTCCAATTTTGTAATTTTGCAGATACTAGAAAGTGCCATTACAAACAAAATATTCCAGTACAATCAATGAGCGCTAAAAAAGCCCATGCTTTTTTACTCAATACCGCAAAAAAGGAAAAGCACCATGCATTTTATAAATTCATGCAAAACACAGAGGTTATATCGATAAAAACAAGAATAGATCCCTCGCTATCATTAAAACATTTTTTAGCCAAAACCATCATTGGTCAACAGGTCTCCACCAAGGCGGCGCAGTCTATTTGGCAAAAAGTAAAACTTGTTTTAGATAGGTGCCAATCACAGATTACATTAGAAAGTTTAAAAGATTTGGGCTTATCAAAACCTAAAGCATCCTACATTTTTGGAATCATCAGAGATGAAGATATTGAAAAAATGACAATCGATTGCTTAAAACAAATGTCCCTAGAAGAACTTACGGAGTTTTTTTTAAAGCTTAAAGGTGTAGGTCCATGGACTTTAGGAGTTGTAAGAATGTTCTATATTCAAGATACAGATGTTTTCTTAGAAGGCGACCTTGGAATCAACAAAGCGCTGATAAATTTTTTTAATTCCAAGACTTATTCTGGGCATCACTACTCTCCATACAGAACCTATCTTTGCCTTTATTTATGGAAGAGCCTAAACAATGTCTAAAATTTTTACATCAAACAAACAAGCTGGTCTCAAAAACGCAATACCCTTTGTTATATAATTTTTAAATGCTTATAAAACAAATACCTATTCGGAATAACTTGCGCAATTACATGTATCTATTGGCATGTGAAAAAACTTCTTCAGCCATAGCTATCGACCCCTTGGATCATGCATTATGTCTTCAGACGGCAGATCAAATGGGCTGGAAAATAAAAATCGTTGCCAACACCCATCATCATCATGATCACATTGGCGGCAATGGTCCTGTGATCGCTGCAACTGGCGCTGAATTGGTTTCTCACAAAGATGCCATAGATGCCATTCCTGATGTAGATAGAGGTTTGAGCGCTGGTGAGGTGTTACATTGCGGTGAGTTTGGTTTAAAGGTTATGGATACACCCGGACATACCATGAGTCATATTTGCTTATATTTTCAAGGAGACACCAAAGAGCAGCCTGCATTATTTTGCGGGGATACATTATTCAATGCCGGGGTGGGCAGATGTGATTTTGGTGGTGAGCCAAAAACTCTTTATAAAACTTTTGAAGATCAAATTTTTCCCCTTGCAGACAATGTTCGAATTTTTCCGGGCCATGACTACATTGAAAATAATTTAGAGTTTACCCTTGATAGAGAGCCTGATAATGAGCAGGCCTTGTTGCTGCGTGAAAAGTTTCAAAATGGTCTCAATGCCGAAAGTTTTGTGAGCGACATAGGCTTGGAAAGAGAAATCAATGTCTTTTTTAGGTTGAATTCAGCTCAGGTTAGAGCAGGCATTGCTGCGAGCTTTAACACAAGGCCTGAAAATTTAGACAATGAAAAAACTTTTATAGGTTTGCGAAAACTGCGAGATAATTGGTAAAAAATAAGACTTTTATATCTCAAAGCATCTGATGAATTGCTTGCAGTTAGTGAGTATCTCAAATAGAATCAGGTTTCTTCTAAATCATGAATACTCAGCTTAACTCAGATAAATTCGCAATGGTGCTATCTTTTATATGTGCCTTGCACTGTCTTTTTGTTCCATCATTTTTAATTCTAAGCTCTGGGTTTCTGACCATCTCAATAGATAGCACGGTTATGCATCAGCTATTGTTGATACTTGTAGTTCCAGTAAGCTTGTATGCTTTAATTGCTGGATATAGAAATCATAAAATATCTTGGGTTCTATTCTTGGGGGCATCCGGTTTAGTTTTTTTGTTTCTGGCTGTGCTTCTTGGTCCTAACATCCTAGGAGAATTTAATGAAAAAGCATTAACCTTAATAGGCTCATCCATTATTGCTTTTTCGCATTTTAAGAATTATCAAGTTTGTAGAAAACTTGACTGTGCTTGCCACGATTAGCTATTTGTTCATCAGTTAAACACCATAATTTATAACACCATGAAAGATGCAATAGCAGTTTTCAATGAATGGGCTGAGCTCAATAAAGATCTTGGAATGGAAAGGGGTCATGCTGATGCTGTGACCGAAATGCTAGATTTTGCTTTGAAAGAAAGGCATAGAATCAATAAGAATTTCACTTTTTTAGATTTAGGCTGTGGTAACGGCTGGGTAGTTAGAAAAGTTATTAACGACCCATTATGCAAAAAAGCTCTCGGTATCGATGGCGCTGATCAAATGATTGCCAATGCAAAAGCCCGTGGAAACAAAGAGGATTATATTCTTACCAACATTCATGATTATGAACCTCAAAAAAAATTTGATCTCATTCATTCCATGGAAGTTTTGTATTATTTAGAAGATCCAGAATCCATATTAAAAAAAATATTTAATTCATGGCTTGCCAAAAAAGGGCGGCTAATCGCAGGAATAGATCTCTATTATGAAAATAGAGATTCACATAGCTGGGAAAATAAAGTTGGAACAAAAATGTTGATGTTACAACAAGCAGAATGGATAGAAATCTTTATGAGAGCTGGTTTTTCTGATGTTAAAAGTTGGCGCGCAAATCAGACCCAAGAGTGGACCGGTACTTTAGTATTAACAGGCAAAAAGAAATAAACTTTTTCAACCAGCTTAAACAAATGCAATAATTAAACTTTAGTTTTACAAGGAGTCGCTGATGAAAATATCTCTCTTATTTTTTGTAACAATCTTTTTAATTTTTATGCAAGGTGAGGTTAAGGCTGATGATCATGATGCCATGAATTTAGGTCAAGTAGCCCATGCCTTTGGGTGGAACTTTGAAGAAGCTGAAATTCAAACAGAAAAGGTTGCAGAAGGTCTTTATGTGCTGTTTGGGGTAGGTGGCAATATAGCAGCCTCCATTGGTGATGATGGAGTTTTGATTGTTGATGATCAGTTTCCTCAGGTCATGGATAAAGTTCAGGCAGCAATTTCAAAGGTTGGAGGCGGAGCCGTTGACTATGCTGTAAATACTCACTGGCACTTTGATCATGCTGAAGGTAATAATGCTTTGGGTCCCAAAGGAACTAAGATCATAGCCCATGCTAATGCTCGAGTAGATATGGCAAAAGGAGGACTTATCAATATGGGAATTGCCAAATATAGACAACAACCCTATCCAGAGAAGGCTTTACCAGTATTGACATATGATCATGGTATGCAGATTCATTTTAATGGCGGCGAAATTGATTTAAAAAACTTTGCATCAGCTCATACCAATGGAGACACAGCAGTTTTTTTTAAAAAACAAAATGCAGTGCATTTGGGGGATGTTTTTAATAACGCTGGGTATCCATTTATTGACGTTGGAAGCGGAGGCAGCATTGATGGGATGATTAAGTTCTGTGAAGACACGCTGAAACATATTAATGAGAACACCATAGTGATTCCTGGGCATGGGCCTGTTACGAATACAGCGACTCTAAAAAAATATATTTCTATGTTAAAAACAGTTCGCGCAAGAGTTGCCAAATTAATCGAAGAAGGAAAAACGTTACAAGAAATAAAAGACGCAAAACCAACAGAAGATTTTGACAAGGTCTATGGTCCTGAAACCCGCTCGCTTGGTTTCATTAACAGAGTCTTTACCAGTTTAAGTAAATAAGATTTACTAATTTTTTGAAATCTTTAAAAAAATGAAAAAAATTTTCCTCTCAACATACATATGCATATTTCTAATTTCTCAAAACCTGCATGCAACACTTGCCATCAATGATGCCACCACCCATGCAGAAAAAATTGTATTGGGCTCAGGTTGTTTTTGGGGAGCTGAAAAAGGATATGAATCCTTGCCAGGAGTTATAGATGCAGTTTCTGGTTATGCCGATGGTAAGGGTGTTCGAGCTTCTTACAGGGAGATAACCAAACTTAAAAATAAGTTTAACAACAACAATCATGCAGAAGTGGTTGAAGTTACTTATAACAAAAATGTCATTTCCACCGAAGAACTTCTCATGCATTACTTTGAATCTCACGATCCCACTCAAGTCAATCGACAGGGCAATGATATTGGCACCCAATACAGATCTATTATCTTGTATTCAACACAGGAGCAGAAAAAAATTATTGATAAGGTGCTTAATGCTTATCAGGCTCTTTTATCAGCAGCCGGTTATGGACCCATTGCAACCTCGGTTAAACCAATTGAAAAGTTTTACAAGGCAGAAAAATATCATCAAGACTATATAGCAAAAAATCCAAATGGTTACTGTCCTGATCACTCGACGGGGATTAAATTTATAAAAAAAGATGAAGTACCAAAGATTGATAACTCTCACTTTTTCAACGGAAAACACATATTAGTTATAGAGGCTGAAGGCTACTGCCCTTATTGTGAAAAATTTAATGCCGATGTTGTAAAAAACTATCATGGCACTATTCCGCTGGCATACAGACTAGCCAGCCAGCTAGAAGGGCTTCAAATTAAATCACCCACATGGGCTACTCCAACGATTATCTTTATTGAAAACGGAGAGGAGGTTTTTGGACATCAAGGCTACCTCGGCCCCAAGGAGTTTTATCAAGCTCTAGGTTATTTTAAGCTTGGAGATACAGAAGCCTATAAGGTTGCATTTCAGCAGGGTACAGATGCTAGGTTCTGCAAAGAATATGAAATTTTTAAGAATACCCCAGATGGTGTCTTTATTGACAAATTAAGCGGAGCTCCCTTGTTTGATACCAAGGATAGATTTAATTCTTCTACAGGCTGGCTTTCATTTACCGCTCCAATAAAGGGATCAGTTTACACCAAGCCAGATAACAGCTATGGGATGAGAAGAACTGAGATAAGATCGGTAACCTCAGATATTCATTTAGGGCATGTATTTCCAGACGGGCCAAATGGTATGCCAAGATACTGCATTAATGCCACTGTGCTTGAGTTTAAGCCGAGGAAAGACCTAAGTTAGCTTAAAAAGTTTTTGACTTCTCGGGCTAGGGGGTTATATTTTTATAACAATGAGCTACATTAATAAATTAATATTTAAAATCAGCCGCACACAATCTCAACCAATGCATGCTCTTGTTTTGGCCGGCTCATTTTTTTTAAGCATGCCAGTTTTTTGCTATGACACAGACATACAAAAGTGCACAGATATAGTCGCTCCAGATGAAAGACTGCGTTGCTATGATGCTATCTTTCAAGAAAAAAAATTAACCAAAGATTCAACAAGCCTATCAAGAAATCAAGAAGCTAAAACAATAGACCAACAAAAGGAAAATGAATATGGCCTAGAAAAATCGACGGAAGATTTTTCCATTACTGCAAAAATAATCAATGTAAACAAGCAAGCAAATTTCAAAATTTATATTACTCTAGACAATAAGCAGGTTTGGCGAAGCGTAAAGGATTTCTATGATCGTGCACCAGTAAGAAAAGGAGAAACAGTTTCTATTTCTGAGGGTTTTATGAGTGGATATGTTATGAAGGTTGAAGGAAAGAAAAACAGCTTAAGGGTTAGGAGGATAAAATAAAATGGAAACTAAGATTCCACCACCAATAGTCACTTTGGTTTTTGGGCTGTCTATTTACTTCACCCGAGGCTTTTTTCCAATGATTGAGTTTTCTTATTCTGCTTATCTTGGATTGTTGTTACTTTTTTCAGGTTTGTTTATTTTAATATCGGCTGTTAGGTTATTCAGGAAAGGTAAAACTACAGTAAACCCTATGAGCCCAGAGCAAGCAACAAAGCTAGTCACCGATGGAATTTTTAATCATTCTCGAAATCCCATGTATCTTGGTATGGGTTTTATATTAGCCTCAATGGCTGTTTTTTTTAATCTTTTAGGCGGCATTATCTTTACTCTAATGTTTTGTGCCTACATAACAAAATTTCAAATTATCCCCGAAGAAAGAGCTATGAGAGCCTTATTTTCTTATGACTATGATAAATATATAAAATCAACCAGAAGGTGGTTTTAATCAAGCAATAGATCTCAATGAAAAAAATGTTAGCAGGCTTGTTGTCTTTCTTTGTATGTGGAATACCTCAGAATATTTTAAGCCAAGGCCAGGAGTTCAATGTGGAAAATGAAATATATAAAGTTCTTACCCTTGATGAGTGGGAGCATGCACAGAGAGCAGAAGTAATAGTTACTGAGCTAGATAAAAAAGACGGTTTTGTTCATCTCTCTACAGCAACTCAACTTAATGCAACCCTATCTTTGTATTTTGCAAAAGAAGAATCCGTTATGTTGCTTCAGGTTGATCAGGCAAAGATACATGATGGAATAAAGTATGAGGCTCCCATTCCTCCTGGAAGCAGAACCAGCTCATTTCCTCACTATTATGGAGATTTAAATATTAGTGCCATTTCCAATATATGGCATTTAAATCGCGGCGCTTTTGAAATACCAATTGAAGTGATGCTTCAGGCAGAGCAAAGCGCTAAACCTTAATGCTTTAATATAGAATTAAATTTTTTTGGAGAAAATATGAAACTACTTTTTACATCGATGTTATTAATATTTACCATGTCTTTTGCAGAAGCCGCCCATCATGATCATAAATCTGTCGAGGGCAGCAACCCATTTATTCTTATTGCAAGAATCCATGTTAAAGAGGGCATGGTAGAAGAATATCTTGATATCGCGAATGAGGTAGATAATGCTGTTGAATTAAGTGAACCCGGCATGCTATTTCATAATTTTGATGCTGACCCAGACGATCCTCTTGCTTTTACTTGGACAGAAGTATATTCAAACAGCGAAGCATTCATCAAGCATGACGCTAATCCTCCGGTTCAAGAGTATGTTAAAAAACATTCTGAGCTGGCTGATGGTTTTACCATTGAGATTTACGGAAATGTTTCAAAAAAGGTTATTGAGACCATTGATCGACTGGGCGTTCCCTTAAAGCACTTTAAAACAACAAGAGTGGGTTATGTGAGAGAGAAAAATTTCAAAGAGCACTGAGTTTAATTAGAAGCCAATGAAAACTCTCCATGATAAAGAATGTGCGCTGAGATGGACGACCGAAATTGCCCCAGATATTTTTGTTGATGGTATACATCAAGGAATGCTTTTATCCATCGAAGGGATAAAAGCTGTTATTTCGCAATGATCTGTAACCTCTGCAGATCTAATGCTGCCTCAAGCTTTAAAACCCTTGATAATAAGATTTATTGGAGTTGTGAAGTTTGTGGGTGCAAGTATCTTGATAAGTTGTATCTCGTTAAGCGAGAGGAAGAAGAGCAGCGATACCTAGAGCACAATAATGACATCAAAGATAAAGCGTATAGATTATTTCTTTCAAAGCTTTCTGATCCACTTAAAGAAAAAATATCTCTTGGTTCACATGGGCTAGACTTTGGCTGCGGAACAGGTCCTGCCTTAGCAGACATGCTTACTCAAGATGGTTACGAAGTCTCTCTATATGACCCATTTTTTTATCCTGATAAAAACGTGCTATCAAAGCAATATGACTTTGTAACTTGCACAGAAACCGCAGAGCATTTTCATAACCCTTGCAAAGAATTCAATAGGCTTGATGATTTGCTAAAGCCTGGAGCATGGCTGGGCATCATGACCTCATTCTTAACTTCTGATGATGAATTTGAGAATTGGTATTATCGAAGAGATCCAACGCATGTAACTTTTTATTGTGAAAAAACTTTTCAAGTGATAGCTTCTCAAAGGAACTGGAAATGTGAAATCAAATCAAAGGACGTCGTACTTCTCCAAAAAAATTATGGTTAAAGCACCCACTTCTTTTAGCCAACGCTTAAAATTTATTGGCCCAAGTATCATTGTGACCGGAAGTGTTGTTGGGAGTGGCTCAATAGCGCTTTCGCCATTGCTGGGAGCTGCAACTGGCTTTGCTTTGTTGTGGTGGCTATTACTAAGTCTCTGGAGCAAACCGCTAATTCAGGCTGAAATTAGTCGCTACGTTATAGCCACCAACCAGACTTTTTTGGAATCTTTTTCAGATATGCCTGGGCCAAAAACAAATCTTAGAGAAAAAAAAGCCTCATGGTTAGTTTGGTTCATGTTCATTGGTGTCATTCCATCAGTTGCAGGCATGGGGGGGCTAGCAGGCGCCGTAGCTGAAGCAGGGCATCTGATGATACCAATACTTAGCACTGAAATATGGGTTGCAACCGCATGCTTTATCACATGGTTTATTTTGTACCTTGGTACCTATGAAACGTTGGAAAAAATTTTACTTGGAATGGTTGTCTTTTTTTCAACTGTCACTTTAATTATTGCCATCTCAATGCAAGCAACTCCCTACGCAATTTCGGGGGCACAAATTTTAAGCGGTCTTACATTTTCATTTCCATTTGAGCATGCTGCCTTAGCTCTTGCAGTTTTTGGTTTCACTGGGATTAGCTACGGAGAAATTATGGCATACACCTATTGGTGTATAGAAAAAGGCTATTCCAAACATAACGCCGATCAAAATGAAGTTAAAGCTTGGATCAAGGTAATGCAAACCGACGTTTGGGCAACTGTTTTTTTTGTGACCATAGGTACCCTTCCATTTTTTCTTCTGGGCGCAGCTGTCTTGAATGCTCTGGGGCTTTATCCACCTCCTGAGGGTGACATTGTCCAAACTCTTTTGAACATGTTCACTTCAATTTTAGGAACATGGGCTAAGTGGTTTTTTATCCCTCTAGCCTTCTTTGTTCTATTCTCAACCTTGCTTTCGGGAACAGCAGCCTTCACCAGAACAATTGCAGATTATTTCATCTCAATGGGTCTTGTTGCAGAAAAAGAAAATACTCGCTCAAGGCTAATTAAAATTATTGCATTCGCCATCCCCTTGTTTTCAGCATTTGCCTATTTCTTATTGCCAAATCCAATCACTCTTTTGTTAATTGCTGGTATTTGGGCCGCTCTTGGATTGCCAATAATTAATATTGGTGCCTTATATTTAACAAGCAAATTAGATAAGGAATTGCAGCCCAAGAGAACAACTAAAACCATCTTATGGATATCTTTAGTGCTTCAGGTTTCAATGGCAGCGCTGATTTTATACAGCCAAACAATTGGTATCAGCTAACATTTCATTTCAAAAGCCCGCTTTATGACATAAAATGCACGACTGATTTAAGAGATAGCAGATGAGCAAGCAAAACAATAAAAGATATTTTATCCACCCAGAGGGTTGGAAATTTGCAGCAATATTATTTGTAAGCTCCATGATTCTTCTGTACTTCTTTATGGCAACAATCATCGCATCAATTGGTTTTCTCCTAACATTTTTTGTTCTATGGTTTTTCAGAGATCCGAAAAGAATTACCCCGCAAGATCCAAGTTTAATTATTAGTTCCGCTGATGGGAAAGTATGTTTGATTGATGAGGCCTATCCTCCAGAAGAGGTATCCATGCAGGATAAAAAGATGAAACGAATCTGTGTCTTTATGAATGTATTCAATGTTCATGTTAATCGAAGCCCAGTGCAGGGAGTAGTGGAGAGCATCGTATATAAAAAAGGGCAATTCTTAAATGCAAGTTTAGATAAAGCAAGCGATAAAAATGAAAGAAATAGCCTTGTCATAAATACTAACAATGGCACGACAATCGTTGTTGTTCAGATTGCTGGATTGATTGCTAGAAGAATCTTAAGTTTTGTTGCATCAAACCATCAGCTGAATCAAGGCGAAAGGTTTGGGCTTATTCGGTTTGGCTCGAGGGTTGATATTTATATGCCGTTGGATGCAATAGATAAATGTAAAGTTGGAGATAAGGTTGTTGCAGGCGAATCCATTTTAGCTTCACTAAAATAATAAATGAAAAAATTAGACTTTAAAGTTCTGCTTCCAAATGTTATTACCCTAACCGGCCTTAGTTTTGGCTTGAGCTCAATTAGGTTTGCTATTGAGCTTGATTTTAATTTAGCCATTATTTGTATTCTATTTGCTGGGGTATGCGATGTATTAGATGGGATGTTAGCAAGGCACCTTCAAAGTGAGTCTGATCTTGGAGCCCAGTTAGACTCTCTTTCAGATTTTCTAAGCTTTGGAATCGCTCCAGGATTATTGATTTACATGTCTATTTTTAATCAAGATCATGGCATTGGTGCTTTTGCCGCCCTAGCTTTTATTATATTTTCTTGCTTAAGGTTAGCTTTATATAATGTGAGGTTAGAGAAATCGAAGACAGAAGATGGCGAGCCAGAGCACTTTTTTAGTGGTATCCCCACCCCTGTTGGAGCAATTTTAATTCTGTTGCCACTTACTCACTCTTTTATGGGTTACAACTGGGCTTATGAAAATCTTAATTTTGTAGCAGGCTATATTATTTTAATAAGTGCTTTATTGGTAAGCAGAATCCCAACTTTTTCCATAAAAAGAAAGCAGCTTATCATAAAATCAAAACTTGGTTTTTTAGTTATATTTTCTTTAATAGCGCTTAGCATGATCAATTTTTTATGGTTCACCATAAATATTTTAGCGTTAATATATTTATTGACCATACCTGCATCGGTGCTGGCTTGGCAAAAAGGATCTAAATAGCAGCTCCGTTTTGTTGCGCGGAGCTAGTTTATTTATACATTTTATTTCTACTTTAAACGCTTTATAGTGTTTTAAATATGAAAGCTTTTCTAAAGATTACTGCATATTTTTGTATAGCAACCACCCCAATTCAAATTTTTATTGTTGTATGGGGAATACAAATCGTGTTTTCCTCTGATTACGACACTCTTTCATTATCAAATATAGAATTTATAAAAAACTATTTAACATTTGTTCTCCCAGTCGTTGATTGGTTTTATGAATGGTTTTGGAATCCTTGGCTTGATTTCATATTTTCTCTTCCCTTGATCATTTCTCAAACCTTTAAAGCTATTATTAGCACTTGGCTTGGTTTGTGGATACTAAAAAAAATATGACAGATTCAATTGCAACTCTATCTCAAGAAGGCAATATTTCAATAATCAAGCTCGATGACGGCAAGGCAAATGCTTTTTCTTACGCGATGCTTGAAAAAGTTAATGAGCTTTTAGCTGAGGTGCCAAGGGATTCAGGAGCGCTTGTTATTACTGGGCGGGAAGGGATATTCTCAGGTGGATTTGATCTTAAAACATTGGCAACGGGAGATATGGAAAAAATAACTAGCATGGTTCAGCTTGGCTACCGAATGCTTTTAGAGTTATTTTCATTTGATAGGCCAATTGTCGCAGCCGTCTCAGGACATTCAATTGCCCTAGGATTATTTATAACTTGCTCAGCAGATTATCGAATTGCTATTGATGGCCAATATCTATGCCAGGCAAATGAGGTTCGTAACAACATGGATATTCCTATGCAAATCATGGAAATTCTCAAAGCCAGAGTAAACAAAAAATATTTTTATTCAGCTGTTTATCATTCAGATGCTTATTCGGTTCAGGACTCTATCGAGGTTGGTTATATTGATGAGGTGGTTTCTGAAGAACAGTTTATGGACAGGGTCATGGAAAAAGCAAAAGAGTTAGCAACACTTCCACATCCATTCTATGCAAATACTAAAAAAACAGCTCAAGATGAGGTGAGACAAAAAATTGCAACGAGCATTGAAAAGTACGAAAATATTATCGGCATCAAAAAATAAAGCCAGACACTTAAATAATACCGATCATTTCAAATGAGTAAATACAAAATATTCATCCCAGAGCATCTTCGAGCTAACAGACCTAGACCACTTAGGTGGCTTGGAAAATTTGTAATGAAAGTTACTGGCTGGAAGACAACTGGCCATCTTCCAAGGGATGAGCGCGTTGTTCTTATAGCGGGACCGCATACCTCAAACTGGGATTTTGTTCTTGCTATATCACTGATCTTGAGTCTTGATATTAATCTTCACTGGATTGGAAAGCACACAATATTCAAAAAAGGCTTTCGAAGATTGTTAAGAAAAATGGGAGGTATTCCTGTAAATCGTTCAAACCCTGCAGACCTAAAAAATGAAATTAATAATGTAACTGAGAAATATAAGGGATTCATAATTGGCATCTCACCAGAGGGAACCAGAAAAAAAGTTGAAAAGCTTAAGTCAGGGTTTTTAAGGATAGCCAATGATACAAACAGTAAAATTATGATGGCTGGAATTGATTTTTCTAACAAAACTATTGAGCTTGGAGATTTCTTTAGTCCTTCCGGAGATGTAGATAAGGATCTTATATTTATAAAAGAATACTTTTCTAACTTTGTAGGGAAACGCCCAGAACTTTCGTAATTCTCTTAAAAACAATTATCGTATAAAGGATGTTAAAAAAACTATTTATCTCATTTTTTGTGATTCTAATTTTGTTGTTATCAATAGCATTATTTAGAACGCTGATGCATACAGCCGGTGAGACCATATTTATCGAAGAAGAGGGCAACGTTATTTTAATTAATGAGGCTCAAGCAATCAAAAATCTGGCCGAGTCTATTAAATTTAAAACCATCTCCTATCAGGAAAGAGAAAAATTTCCTCAGCAGGAGTTCGACAATTTTATTGCATGGTCATCAAGAACATATCCTGAGTTTCATCAGGCATTAACTTTGGAAAGGTTTGAGCACTCATTGCTTTTCAAATGGGAGGGGAGTGATTCTACGCTGGCACCCATTCTATTTGAAGGTCACTATGATGTGGTCCCAATTATTCCAGGCACAGAAGACCTTTGGGAAGAAGGGCCATTTGCCGGAACAGTTTCCGACAATAGAATTTGGGGCAGGGGCGCATTGGATGATAAAAGTGGAGTCATTGGCCTGATGGAAGCCGCTACGTATTTAATTAAAAATAATTTTCAACCAAAAAGAACTGTGTATTTTGGCTTCGGCCATGATGAGGAAATTGGTGGTAGCGGAGCAGCTTTAATAACAGAAAAATTAAGACAAGAGGGCATTCAGCTCCATTGGTCGCTTGGTGAGGGGTCATTCGTAAATAAAGGCTTTATTCCAGGGGTTGATAAATTAATTGCCCCAA
>Ga0255779_1004019_pt1 | contig 14420 bp, 11 predicted proteins | sample 011ome_21_FD_179977 | JGI IMG/M metagenome (GOLD analysis project Ga0255779, IMG submission 179977) | Coastal salt marsh microbial communities from the Groves Creek Marsh, Skidaway Island, Georgia - 011508AT metaG (version 2) | ecosystem: Environmental > Aquatic > Marine > Intertidal zone > Salt...
TGGATGTTAAACCACATGAACAAGGTTGCGACCCAACCAGAGAATATCTACCGCCATCAGTGGCGTGTGGGAGATGTCTTAGTTTGGGATAATCGTCGCACGATGCACTACGCTGTCCGCGATTACACCGAAGACATGCCAAGAAAACTCCACCGATGCACTGCGCAGGGTGAGATCCCCGTGTAGCAGGGTGGCACAATAACCCGAATATCAGTTTAGGGTGAAATGTAGGGTAAGATTTTTTATCGTTGAACAAATGCAGTACAAGCAATGACTTGAATTCGCTCGAGGCAGCCGCCCCCTCCACCAACCAATCAAGTAAACCGCCGATCCGAGACGCAAGCCCCTCCGTCCTGCGGCCCCACCCCCTCTAACCAAGCCCAAATCTGACAGACAAACGCCCTCAGTAACCCTTATTTTTATGTGGGGCAAAATGTGGGGTAAGATCCTGTGCAACCAAAAAAATGATTCATTATCAATGGCTTGAGTCTTCATTCTGCAGACACCCTCTCTATTTTCTCAATTTATGTTAATGACCTCGCAGTGAAGCCACTAGCATTTGTCGATGAAATGCGGCTGCCAATTGGAAAAATCAACACCTATAGCCTCGTGAAAATGCCGCAGGTACGCGCCTTTATGGCTTTTATCAGCTCTTAAAATTTTCCTTTTTTTAGCCGTTTCTTCCGAAGATACCTGTTCATTTTCAATTATCACACCGTAAACCTCCGCTGCATAATCCACACTAAATAATTCATTCATCGTATCACGTAGCACCTTATCAGGATCTCTATTTAACGGGTCACCATATCCCCCAGCACCTGCCTGATAATGAACAAACTCATCACCTTTTTTCATTGGTAAAGCTTCCATTGGACAGGCTGGCAAAAGTTTCTGATTTCCATCGGAATAAATAACATTCCAAGACGGCGTCCCAGGAAGTCCATCACTAAGCCCATAAGGTGGCACGGAGCGTCTATCAGAACGGACCACAAGCTCCGCTGCCTCCTCCAATAATCGATAGCCACGAACGAGAGCAACACCACCCCGCTGAGAACCAGGACCTCCAGAATTGGTGATGAAAGCGTACTTAGTAATTTCAATAGGCTGCCGACTTTCTAAAAGTTCGATAGGAGTATTGCCAAGGTTAGCAGCGGGGTTAGATATACCCTCCATTCCATCACTAGATGCGTTACCGCCCCAACACCCCATTAAACCACCCGATACCATAAATGGTTTATTGTTAACATCACGCCCAGCTATATGTGGGGCAGTAGATCCACCCTCATTGGCAGCAGGGATTCGATCCGGTACAATTTGTGTAAAAGCTCCCAACAAAGTATCGAACATTCTGAAACATATTATGCCCCTGGCACCACAAGCCGCTGGTTCAAAGGGGTTTACAATCGAACCTTTAGGAGCCGTAACTGAGATGGCACGCATGTAGCCTTCACAATTTGGCATTTGCGTTGCTATTGCACAGCGAACGCCAAGGTATGACATTGCGTGCGTTGTTGGCAGTGGCCCGTTAATCGCTGCTTTGACCTGAGGAGATGTCCCCGTCCAATCAATCTCTACATGATTTCCTGTAATATTCACAGAAACACAAAATTTTATTGGCTCTGGATTTTCTCCAACTCCATCAAGATAATCCTCATATGCATACCTGCCATCAGGTAGTTCAGCAATTTGTTTGCGTATAATTTTTTCTGCGTAATCGTGCAGTGATTCGCAGTGCTTACGAAATAAGTCACCACCGTACTTTTTAATAAGTGAAATCATTCCTTTCTCACCCGTGGTGCAGGCAGATATCTGCGCCCTCAGATCGCCCATCAGGCTCTCAGGCATCCGTGTATTGATCTTTATTAAACTGAGGATAGCCTCATTTGCTTGCCCTTTATCAAAAAGTTTCAGTATTGGAATTCTTAACCCTTCTTGAAATATTTCCTGTGAAAAAACTCCCATGCCACCTGGGGCAATACCACCAACATCGATCTGATGAGCAAGTGTTGCAACAAAACCCTCTAATCTATCTTGAACAAAAACAGGCTTGATCACATAAAAATCTGGCAAATGCATACCGCCAGCTTCATAGGGATCATTAAAAATAAAAATGTCTCCGGGTGACATATTACCGTGATAAGCGCCAATTAAACTTCGCATGGCGTGTGGAAATGAACCAAGGTGAACAGGCGTAGTAAGTCCCTGAGCTATTGTTTGCCCTTGGTGGTCACAAACCGCCGTTGAATAATCCATGGAGTCACGCACGATATTCGAGTAGGCTGACCTCATTATCACTAATGCCAATTCATCTGCTATAGATGCGAGGGCATTTTGAAAAACCTCTAGGGTTATGGGATCAACATTTGAAGTCATGACTCGCGCTCCCCTCTAGATACAATCAAGTTTCCTGATTCATCGACCTCAGCTTTCCAATTTGGGGGAACGACTATTGTGGAGTCATACTCTTCAATTATAACGGGACCCAATATATATCTTTCGCTAATATTTTCCCGTCCCGGTATGACAATGGTCTCCACTTCGGCAGAATTTGCCTCAAATTTAACCATTCTGCTCTCACGTTTAGCCGATGTGCTTTCGGCTCTTTCTAGATTGACTCCTTTTGGTTTTGACACGCGAGCCGAAACCTTAATACTCACAAGCTCTACTTGCTCCTCGCTTGATTTGTGACCATAGGTACGATGATGTTCTTCATGAAATCGTTGTGCCAACATCTCAGTTAGTTTAGGAGCATGAACATCAACCGGCACTGTCAATTCGAATGCTTGTCCCTTGTATCTTAAGTCTGCATACATATTGTTTGAGATTTCAATTGGGGAAAAACCTTGTTCAAGAAGTTGTGCTGATGCCTCCACTCCAAGACTATCGAAGGCGGATAAAACTAGATCGTCATCCAACTCACCGACCACACCAAAAAGATACCGGACACGTTCATTAGTAGTATCAGCAGCAAGCAATCCGGCTGCACTGAGTACACCTGAACGGGAAGGCACGAGAAACTTTGTAATATCAAGTTCATCCGCTATCGCTGCTGCAAGCACGGCTCCGTTACCACCAAAAGCAACAAGAGTGAACTCCCGTGGATCACGTCCTCTATAGGTGGAAACTGATTTTACCGCCCTCACCATGTTATTCACAGCGACGGTGAAAATGCCCATAGCAGCATCCGTAACTGAAAGGTGAAGTTTATCTCCAACTATCTGTTTTACATAGGAATATGCCTTTTCACGATTGATCTTCATACGACCACCAAGTAGACCTATTGGGTTCAGATATCCTAGTAATAAGTTCGCGTCAGTCAGCGTTACCTTATCTCCACCCAGGTCGTAACAAACCGGTCCTGGAAATGAACCCGCACTCTCAGGGCCTACCTTCATCAAACCACCATCATCAAACCAGACCACGCTGCCGCCACCAGCACCAATTTCTGATACATCGATGAAAGAAAGCTTTATAGAATAACCCGCGCCTTTCACAAGCTTGCTAGAGAGGTTTACCCCTGCACCTACCTCATATTCTGATGTACGAGAGGGTTCACCTCCCTCAACAATCGCAGTTTTAGCGGTAGTACCTCCAATATCTAGAGTTATGATTTGCTCCACTCCCGCTCGCTTGGCAATAGCCGCCGCAGCCACGACACCAGCAGCTGGGCCCGACTCAACAAAATAAGCTGGCAAATTCATAGCTGCACTATCACTCATTTGCCCCCCACCAGATTGCATTACGTACAGAGGGCTTAAAACTTTTATATCATTAAGTTGTTTTCGGAGTTGACCAAGATAACGACTCAGAACAGGGCCCAAATAGGCATTTACAACTGTCGTACTAGTTCGCTCATATTCTCTTATTTCTGGAAGAACATCGTAAGAACAGCAGACAAAGGTATCTGCAGGCATAACATCACGAATGATTTCTTCAACACGTTTTTCATGGGAGGGATTGATGTATGAGTGTAGCAAACAGATTGCAACTGCTTTTACACCTCTTGCTTTAAGTTTTAGTGCTGCGCTAACAACAGACGTCTCATCTAATTTGATCCTTACACTGCCATTTGCGGAAACGCGCTCAATAACTTCCAAGCGATCACGCCGCTCGACAAGCGGCTTAGGCTTTAGATAACTCAGGTTATAAAGCTCAGGAAATCGAACCCTCCGAAACTCAAGAACGTCTCTAAAACCTTGCGTAGTGATTAAACCAGTATGAGCACCTTTTCCCTCGAGGATCGCGTTAGTCGCTACTGTTGTGGCATGTACAACATCACTAATCTCTTCTGGATTAATTTGCTCTTCGTTTATCAGAGCCTCAATACCCTCAGCAACGGCTGACGCATAGTTCTCAGGTGTTGAAGATACCTTTTTTACCAATGGCGGTTTTTTGTCGCTAGTCAAAACTATGTCGGTAAACGTTCCTCCAATATCAACTCCTATACGACACCTGTTCACACTTTTTGACTTAATATATTGCTTCATTAGATATACCTAAAATACTGTTTTTTATCAATTTATATGAAATTTACTCTATATGGTAGATCAGATCTTTTGTAATACTCGATCGATAAACTCTTTTGCTCTGTCCGATTGCGGGTTGTCAAAAAAACTGCCACTCTCGTTTCTTTCAATCACCTTACCCTTATCCATAAAGACAACTTCATCTGCCACGTCTCTCGCAAATCCCATTTCATGAGTTACAACAAGCATGGTCATCCCGTTCCGAGCAAGATCACGCATTACCTGTAAAACCTCAGAGATCATTTCTGGATCAAGTGCAGATGTCGGTTCATCAAAAAGCATCAGCTTAGGCTCGAGAGCAAGCGCTCGAGCAATAGCTGCTCGTTGCTGTTGTCCGCCTGAGAGTTCATCCGGATATTTGTGTGCTTGATCTAATATCCCAACACGTTCAAGAAGTTTTTTAGCTTTTGCTTCAGCCTCATCACGATTTACTCCGTTTACGTATCGAGGCGCGAGGGTGATGTTGTTCATTACAGATAAATGTGGATACAGCTCAAAATGCTGAAAAACCATTCCAATATTGGACCGAATTTTTGACACGTTTTGCGCAGCTTTTAAACTCTGTCCGTCAAAAATAACATCGCCTGTATCGAAATCCTCAAGTCGATTCACACAACGAAGTAATGAACTCTTTCCAGATCCGCTAGGTCCACATATAACGACACAAGTTCCAGGCATAAAATCTATCGAGATATCATCCAGCGCCACAAAGTTTCCATATCGCAGCGACAAATTATTTATCTGTACTAAAGGTAATGTCATCCGACCTATTCCTTATTTTTTTTCGAGAAAAAGAGCCAAACGCGTGCCTGCAAAACAAATCACAAGGTAAACAAGCGCTGCAAAAAGGTAGAGTTCTACGGGGCGAACTGTTCGTTCAGCAACTAGTGAAGTGCTATGCAAAAATTCTCGCATTCCAATCACATAAGCTATCGTAGTGCCCTGAAAAACGATCACGCACTCTGTCACAAGTGCTGGCAGCATGTTGCGAAAAGCCTGAGGTAGAACAATTAAACGCATGGATTGCGAATAGGTCAAACCAGTTGATAAAGCCGCCTTTACTTGAGACGCACCAACAGATTGAATGCCAGAGCGCACAATTTCTGCAAAGTACGCGGCAAAGAATACAACGAATGCGATTAGTACAGTATGAAATTCAGGCAATGTTTTCCCGGTAATTAGCGGTACCAAAAAGAAAAACCAGAAAACAATTAATATTAGAGGATTACTTCGCAGCAAATTAACGAATATTGCAGACGGATATCTTATTGCGCGCCTGCTACTCACCCGCCCTATCGCAATGAAGCAGGCTATCGTTAAGCTGAAGACTATCGTAAAAACGGCGAGTTGGAAACTACGCATCAAGCCAAGCATTAGAAATTCGATATTGTCGCTTATTACTGAAAAATCCATGCCCAGCCCCTACCGTTTCCCAATTAGTCCGGGTATACGAAGCACATGTTCTAACCATCCCATGAAAATCACAACGGACGCCGTTGTAAGCATATAAGTCAATGAAGCCGCCGAATAAGCCTCAATGCCGCGAAAGGTATAAGCCTCAATAGTTTTCGCCGCGCCAGTAATTTCAGCTACTCCGATCGTAAGAGTAAGGGCGGAGTTTTTAAAAATAGTAAGAAACTCCGACGCAATGGCTGGTATCATAACTCGGAAAGCGTATGGGATTATTACATGGCGAAACGTCTGTACTTCAGTCAAACCAGTCGAGTACGCTGCAAGAAACTGCCCTTTCGGTATCGAGGAGATACCAGATCGTATCTGTTCCGCGATACGGGCTGCTGTAAACAGGGATAAACCAATTAAAGCTGTTAAAAAAGGAACGCCATCCAGTCTGTTCCATGCTCGCATAAAATCATCTGGCAAGAGCAGTGGAAAAACAAAAAACCAAAGAAAAAGCTGAACTAAAAGAGGAATGTTTCGAAATATTTCAACATAAGTAGTGCCGACAAGCCTTAACACGCGTGACTTAGCCATGCGTATTGTACCTATAAAAATTCCAATGACTAAAGCTAGCCCCCAAGCCATCAATGAAAGTTGAACGGTATTTGAAATCCCTTCAATTACCCAGCCCCAATTTGGCTCCTGCAGAAGGAGAGACCAATCAAATTCATAATTCATAGAGCTCTTTTCCCAAAAAGATGCGGACCCAATTTAATAACCTATTCATATTCAAGCTTTCCAAAAGCAGCGGCCATCCACGCGATACCTTTTTTGATCATTTCCGTGTCGCACTTAAAAACCATTCTTATATGCTCAGATCCATTTGGCCCAAAAGCTGAACCAGGCACAGTCGCAACATGACCTACCTCAAGAAGAAAATTACTAATGCCAGCAGGTGGGGCTTTGAATCTGCTGACATTCGGAAAAACAAAAAAAGTCCCATGTGGGACATGGCATGAAACGCCTGGGATTGAGGCCAACCCCTCAATCATTGCATCCCTTTGCGTCTCATAACGCTCGACAATATTTGCTATTGGCTGATTGCCCTCTGCAATACCCGCCGCTAAGGCAGCAGCAGCACCTGATTGCGAAAATGTCGAAGGGGCGGTCACTGCGTGAGTGTGAACCAAGTGCATTTTTTGTATTATATGAGCGGGCCCGACAGCCCATCCGACCCTCCATCCACCCATATTAAAAATTTTACTCATAGTTTGGATTGTAATAGTAATAGGATGCATGTTCGGAAGGCTGGCCAAACTTATGTGTTTACGCCCATCAAAAACAAAATGTTCATATGCCTCATCGACCAGAATGGTCAATCCATTTTCCCTTGCTGTTTTTCCAATTTCATTTAACTCATTTTTTGACAAACAATAACCGCTTGGGTTATGGGGATTGCAAATCAGCAGAACCCTTGTTTTTGCGGTGATATATTCCTGCCAATTTTCAACTGGAAAACGAAATCCATTTTCTTTTAATAATGGAATTCTTATTGGCCTAGCCCCAGCCAAACGAATTATTGGCTCAAACCCAAGATACCCAGGGTCCTCAACCAATACCTCGTCGCCATGGTCAACAAGGGTAAGTAACGCGGAGAGAATTGCCTCCTTGGCCCCTACTGTTACTAACACCTCAGTCTCAGGATTCACCTCTATTTTTTGATCTGTAAATATCTTTTTGGCTATTACATTTCGTAATTCAGCTAACCCGCGCGTATCGGAATAACTTGAACCAGAGGACATATTGATTTTTTGGATTGCTGCTTCTCGAGCGACATCGGGTGACGCACCTTGGTCTGAAAAATCAATTACCTTAACCCCTTCAGCACGAAGCGCACGCACTTTAGCGATAATGTCTTGAGAGATAGCAGGATTAATTCTTTTAACCCGATCAGCATAATTAAAATTTTGCATGGTATAGCTTTATAAAAAAAATTAAATTTCATCACAGCGCCCCATCTACTCCTACGCTCAACATAAAAAGGGGCTGAACAGAATAGGCAAGGCACAAAAACGTTTGCGCCTAACCTATCCTTGAACACAGAGTTATTTTATGAAATTTTCACTTTTATATGGGCATTGATCACTCAGGAGCCTTTGAACACCCGCTGATTGATTACGCACATATCCAGCTTTTGGATTTGTTCCCTGGAACCATTCATTATAGATCTCTCTATACATTCCAGTTTTTACCATGTAGCAAAATGCACCATTAACGGTATCTGCCCACTTACTATCATTGTTGGGTAAAATCATACCTTGATTAATGCAAAAAAGATCCGGTCCAGTAACCTCCCACTCGCTGGGGTCAGCAGCTTTCATTTTTAGTCTGTGGAGTGCATCATCGAGGGTTACATGAGCATCAGTTTTACCCTGTTGCAAACCAAGAAAACCGTTTGGGTGTTTATCAAATGAGACGATTTTAACAGGAGGATTGAATTTACCCTCTTTGTTCATTGTATTAAGCAATCTCTCCTCAATACTAGCTTTTGTAACACCTACACGCTTTCCGGCAAGATCATCGATTGACTTTATACCGCTGCCTACGGGCGTCAACTTCTTCACACAAACAGAGTTAACAACATGCGAAAAATCAACTGCTTCTTGACGTTTTAAGCTAATACCCGTTGCTCCCCAATTCCAATAGTTTGTACCATTTAAAATTAATGGGATACGCGTTTGTGGGGTAACAGCTTTAAGTGTGGCTTTTAATTCTACACCTGTCTTTTTAGATATCACATCAACCATTGCACGGCTCATCTCAACAGACCAGCCTGTCCAAGTACCGTCAGACTCAACGTAAGCATAAGGGGCTGTCGACTCCCGAGTACCTATAAAAATTTCTTTATTCTTAATTACTTTATCGAGAACACTGTCTGCTAAAGCGGGAGAACTGCTAACGTTAGTGCCTAAAGTCAAAAGTGACGCACTTAACGCAAAAAACATAAATTTTTTCATGGCTCTAATACCTCCTATCGTTTGATAAATCCATAAAACTTTATGATCAAATTAAGGTTTTCTATAACGCAAATACTTAAACTCAGAGTTGAGTTCAGTTTAACTCTTGATAAAAAATAATTTATTACTGATGATTTGAGTAGATAGCCAACTAACAGGTGAAAACATGGCCAAGGTTCCCCCATTACGAGCGCTTACGGTGTTTTTGGCAGTGGGCCGTTGTGGCACTTTCAAAGAGGCTGGCCGTGAATTAAACATAACTACATCAGCAGTCAGCCATCAAATAAAAGAACTAGAATTATTTTTAGGTCGTCGCATGTTTGACAGGTTTAATCGAGGGGTTAGATTAACCATGGAAGGATCTGCTTATTTCAAAATTGTCAACGACGCCTATTCAACTTTTGAGAAAGCAACTCTTGAGATGCTTGGCAAACCTTCCAGAGAAACTCTAACCATTCATTCCGGTATTAGCTTTGGCTTGCGTTGGCTGTCGCCACGTATTCAGCTATTCATGGATGATTATCCGGATATTGATATAAGAATCCTCACACCAACCGCTGCTTGGGGCGCCCGAAAGATCCCAATTGATGTGGACATCCGCTTTGGAATTCCGGATCTACCAGGAATGATTGTAGAGCCATTACCAGCCGAGACAATTGCGCCGTTGTGCAACCCTGATTTGCTTAAGGGTAAGCATCCATTGGAGAAAATTGAAGATTTAGTTAATTTCCGGCTAATAGACTCCGATATAAGAGCAGCAAGCTGGGCAAACATCTTTGCCGAAAATAAACTTGTTTTACCTATTTGCTCTCACATTAAATTGGGAAACACGTTACTCGCTCTAGAAGCAGCAAGGAATGGACTTGGAATAGCGATGGAGGGAGCATTACTCGCCCAAGAAGATTTACTGTCCGGCAGTCTGGTTATTCCTCCTTCATTAAAAAGACTATCAACAACCCAGTCGTTACGAAGTTTGGTCATATCAGAAGCAAAGGAGAAGTTGAGGCCTATAAGACTATTTAGGGAATGGTTCTTTGAACAAGTAAACAACGAAATGCACCAAAGCTTTTGACGGCCGTTATTTTTTAATTTAGCAGCAAATGAAACAAATTTTTGCTCGGAGACGGAGGTCCCTTCTCCCTGCCCCCCTAAATCAAGTCCAAATCTGATTGAGAAACGTCCACAGTAACCCTGATTTTTATGTGGGGTAAAATGTGGGGTAAAAAAATATGAACCCCAAAATTTATATTTTATACAATGATTTGAACTCGAACTAGGCAGACACCCTCTCCGCCATTTTCCTTATTTTTCATCAGTGTTGGCCTATTATCGCCTTATCCAGCGGTGGCGGTTTATGTGGCTTTATCTGCCAGTTGCGGTGACCGTCAAATCCTTGTTGATCTGACCTGATATGAATTTTTCCGGCAAATCTGTGACCGGAATTGGTGTGCTTGCCGCCACCTCAATCGAAAAGCCATTTTTGCCCTCAAGAAAACCAGCAACAGCATCAAGTATCTGCTCGCGTTCAGCCGGATAGGAAATCAGAAACAAGGTTAATCGTTGACGGATGATTGCATTCAACTGGCTTGCTGGCGGCGCCTGTTCTAATATTTTATCCGCCAGCATTCCATCGATATAATCAATCGAAACCCCTTTAAAAGAAACGGCTTGATTGAGTTCGGCAAGGGTTGTCAATGTGTCCAAGGGATCCTTTGCATTAGAGAGCGCCTTCAGTTTCTCAAAAGGAACATTTTCCAGACTAATTTTTAGCGTTAGATCACCAAACGCGGCAACATCCACGCCAAGAACCGTGTCATATGCGCTGCGGCTTACGTCATAATCACTTCCCACCGCAAGGCTCACCATCACCTCATCGGAACCCGTAATCTCTTCAGCGATTTGGGCAAAATCTTGGTTTTCCTGCGCGATTAAGTCGACAGGAACAATAAATTTTTCAATATTCAGATTTGCAGCCGTGACCAGACCGTCATGTCTAGAAATATTATCAAGGGTAATCGCCATCACACCCGTCCGCTTTTGGCCGGTATCAGCGCTTTGCACAAAGGCATCTTTCAGCTTAAATTCAGTGACACCTAAATATGTGCTAATCGCTTTGGCGCGCCCCTTAACGGTCAAAACCGAAGGGTCAAGCATCGTCAGATCAAGCGTCCGCAAAGACGCCGCGCCAATGCTTGCAGTCATGGTTTCGCTGCCGTCTTTAAGGGTAAATAACTTTACCTCGACATCGGCTATTCTTTCTTTTGAAACCAAGACTTTACCAGAAGTCAGATAAGCCAAGCTCTTGCCATCAGAAAAACGCAAATCAGTTATATGTAAATCATTCAAACCAAATCCATCACTCAGCCCAACCAACAAATCTTGTTCGCTGTCATAAACGAATGCTGTGACGATTTTGGAAAAATCAAACTTATTTACCGTTAAATTTCCAAGCTGAAAACGCGCTCGATCTTGGGCAAATCCATTGTCACTGACTTCAACTTCGCCAGCGATGGTCAGCTTTTGGATTTGACTATTTTTTACGCCAACCAAATCAAAGGAAGATGGCTTTAATGCCAGCTTTGGCTCACCCTTGTAAAAGGTCTCAAAACGCAGATCCGCAATTTTGATTTGCCCAAAAGCCAATCGATCTATTTGATTCGGAACCGACTTAGGGTTAGCCATTATCGATTCGACGATCGATTTTATTTGTGCGACATCAATATCATCGATAATCAAGCTTTCAGCCGTCCCATCAATGTTTTCATTTTTGGTTAAATAGCCTTTAAAGCGAATAGCATGGAATTCACCTGAGTATATCTCGCCATCTTTCAATTTTAAAATAATAGCTTGCGAAGACAGTTTAACTGACTCGCCAATTCTGATTGAAAATTCCTCGACCGTCGCTTTTTGTTCAAAGATGGTTGCCTTCACTGTTCCAATATCAACTGTGCTGGATGGCACGCTGGCTTCAAAATCTTTTTTGAATGCCTCAACCGCAAGTTGCGCAGCCGCATTTGCCCGGAGATCCATTAGATAATAACCGCCCGACAAGACGCCAAAAATTATGCAAGCACCAAGTCCGAGTTTGGTTAAGACATTCATTGCAACCGCCTTCTTTCTGCCACTTTAATAACAGCCTAGCACAATCTTACCACCATAGAAAAACCCCAACAAAAAAAGGTGAAGCCTTGGCTTAGGAATACTGCTTTCAAGGCAAGTGATGATACTGTTTAGAATTTTAAGAAAGCGATTTTTATATAAATTTCAATATTTTGTTTGTTTATTGAATAGATGCTCGTTATGCACGCAAATCACAGGATGGTTAGACCTTGCCAAGTGAGGCAATGTGGCTAAAGTCTAGGCAGCCTCACATTTGGACGGAACAATGGCTTGACCTATTTCACTGAGTTATTTGGCGCAATTGACGTTGCCACGCCATTCCTATTTTACGCTATTGGTTTCATCGCGGTGTTCATCACTGCGGTTTCAAAATCCGGCTTTGGTGGCGCCGTCGCACTGGGCATACCTGTGCTTATTCTGGTTACATCGCCCCGCGTTGCGTTGGCTGTCACACTGCCTATTTTGTTGATTATTGATATCTGGGTGGTGTTTTTTTCAAACAATAAAATCAATTACAAACTTCTTGTGATCATGTTGATTTTTGGTTTATTGGGGCATGGCCTTGGTTGGTATTTTTTCGATTACATATCGAACGCTGCGCTTGTCACCTTTATTGGCAGCATGTCGCTATTGACAGCTTTTTTATATTTCAAAAAACGGTTCCTACCCGTCAAAATTGACCTTGTGGCCATGCCACCCTTGCAAAACAGGCCAATTGCGCTTTGGAGCTGGGGCGGTTTTTGGTGCACATTATCAGGCATTGCCAGCTTTATTTCAGTTTCAGGCGGCATCCCGTTGCAGATATTTCTATTATCTTGCAAGGTGCCACGTACCGTCTTTATCGGCTCAGCAGGTGCTTTTTTCTTTATCTTGAACCTCACCAAAGTCCCGCTTTATTGGGAACTTGATATTTTGTCCAAATCGAGCCTCATTATCTCGCTATTGCTTTTGCCAGCGATACCTATTGGGGTGATTTTGGGGCGCAAAATTAGTGATTTGATGACTGATCAGCAATTCTATCTTTTATTACATTTTGCGTTGGGAGTTGTTGGTTTGCAACTTCTGGTAAGTGTTTACGCTTGATCAAAAACAACGTTTTATACGAACCGCTTTTGGCTTTCAGCATTCACGCTCAATCGCATTAACTTGAGGTCTGGACTTTGATTTTATTACTCGGCAGACTAAATAATCATCGAAATTAGGTGCAATCAAATGATCCGCAAACTTACCCTATTCTCTGTCTGTGCTTTTGAGATCGCATTGATCTTTTTTGCGGGGATACAGTCGGTCAGCAGCAATACATTTGAACCATTCGAGAATGGCGTTGGAATCCTCTGCAAAACCATCGAGTCAAAAGACAATCAAGAACCCTTGTTCTTTTTGTTTGCTGAAGATCGCCAAAGCGTATCCCGTCTGAGATTTGAAAAAAATCATATCCGGTTGAGCGAAACCCTTCGAACCGAGATCAGCGCAAATTCAATTTCTTGGCTTGACCGAGAAGGCTTTTCAAACACGCGCTATCAGCTAAACCGCACAACATTGGAACTGTCAACCAATCCCGGCAAACGCGCTTGCGAGGCAATGTCTGCAACATCCCTAAAGGAAAAAGCAGATGATTACTTATTATCCAGTATGAGTGGCAATAAGATTTAACCCACATTCATGATATCAGTTTCGATTGATTGAGATAATAACGGGATCTTTTATGATGTCTAATGCCATTGGAGTTGTTGCAACAATGTCGCAAATTTACGTTCATCATGAGATTAATTGCGCGCCACGGCATTGGTCAGAGGTTGCCGAACAAGTTCAAAATTCCAGCCATTTCGAAAACGCTGATGGAAACGCTTTTCTCTATGGGATCTGGCGAAGCCAAATTGGTCTTCCCCGCGATGTTTTAACGATGATTTCTGTTTGGCCAGATATGGAAACCGCATCATCAAGATCAGATGATATTTTCAACGGTTTGGGTTTCATAAAGAGCCACAAAACAAAATTTCTTGCCCCAACATTACGTCCAAAAACGAGCGAACCACCGGTGAAACAGGGAAATTATGCCTTTCGTTGGTTCGAAACCCCGAAAGAGAATCACGACAAATTTTTACAACTTTGCGAGGAGGCTTGGCCGTCTTTTGAAAGCAGCTTTGACTCGCAAGTAATTGGACTTTGGCGGCAACAACCGATTGAAGAAAATAGCGTATCAACCCTTTTGCTTACCCGAAGGCCCGATCTGTCAATGTGGGAGAGATCCAAAATACCGAAAACGATGGCAGAAAAAGCCACCCGCAAAAAACTAAGACGTCGGTATGATTTATGCGATCATACAGTTGTTTACACAACAACGCTGATCACCGCGCAT
>Ga0255779_1004046_pt1 | contig 14372 bp, 14 predicted proteins | sample 011ome_21_FD_179977 | JGI IMG/M metagenome (GOLD analysis project Ga0255779, IMG submission 179977) | Coastal salt marsh microbial communities from the Groves Creek Marsh, Skidaway Island, Georgia - 011508AT metaG (version 2) | ecosystem: Environmental > Aquatic > Marine > Intertidal zone > Salt...
TTTGGATGTATTTGATCCACTGCTTAGCATACTTCTCAGAGCGGTCGTCCTTGGCTGCTGCGCGAAATGCCTTTCGGGCCTCAGCGTAATCACCCAGATTGAAGTAAGCCATACCCAGCACCAACCTTGCCTGATCAGGACGCTTAATGCCCCCCTTCGCCAGACCTTTGGTGATGGCGTCAGCAGCCTTCTGATTCTGATCTCCGTCGAGATATACGTTACCCAGACGTGCAAACAGCTCTCCATCTTCAGAGAGAGAAGCGGCCTTCTCCATCATGGGAATCGCTTTTTTAGTTTCTTGAGCCTGACGCCAGGCAGAGCCGGCTAATTCGTAATTCTTAGACTTCTCTTCTACGATCTCGTCCTTGAATCCTTTCTCAATGACACGAGCTGCTGGGTAGGGAACCTCGGCCTGTAAGTACAAATACGCCATGGTTACCAAGTCGGTGCTCTTATCGAGAAGGTCTTGCTCGTAAGCGACTTCCATCATTGCCAGTTGACGAGCTTCGTCTTTCTTTTCTCCGTAGAGGTGACTCGCCTGAACCCAGTACTGCTTTTTAGGGTAGTACTTCAGCAACCACTCGAGGGTAGCCAAGGCGTTATCAAAATCTTCCTTATCAAAATATAGGAACCGAGCAAGGTTGTACCACTGCTCCTTTGGCAGCTTGCCCTCGTCCTCGTACATCTTGATGGCAGTTTCTACGTTTTTGAGCGCCTGATCGTAATCTTTTAGCTGGTAATAACCTTGGGACAGCAGGACATAGGCATTGGCGTTGGGTTTGTCAGTCATTTCAAACCATTTTTTCAACGCATTGATGCCCTGTGCCCATTGCTCCTGCACAAAGTACAGTTGAGCAACGGTGAAACGCGTATTAATTTCCATGGCCAAGGGAATATCAGGCTGCGCAATCACCTTGTTGTAGTAATCCAGCGCGCCTTTGTAGTCTTCAGCTGAATATCGCAGGAACGCAAAAAGATTGTAAACGTTGGCGAGCTCGTAGCTGTTGAGGGCGCTCTTGCCTTCTCCCGCAATCATGGCACTCAAAACCGCCTCTGCGGTTTTGAAATCCTTAGCTTCGGCCGCTGTCTGGGCCTCGGCTAGCTTCTCATAGACCTTGTTGCGCAGGGCGGGAGTCCGACGAGTCTCGCGGGTATCCTTCTTCTGGTCTTGTGCTGCCGCCTCGGAGACCAGAGATACTCCGGGTACTAGCTTATCCACACCTACCGCTGCAACAGAAATCGCCACAGCTAACGCCGACGTGGTGAAAATCCGAGTGATCATCTACCCTTTCCTCCGCAATCCGAGCTTATTTCTCAAGCTCGAAGGTAAACTTATTTTGCACGCCCGCTACTTCAATAGGCTCGCCGTCAACAACTCGAGGCTTGTACTTGAACTTTTCAGCCGCTTTGACTGACGCTCTATCAAAGATCCCTTGGGGTTGGCAATCAATCGCTTGAGGGTCGCGAATAGAGCCGGTCTTAGTGACGGTGTATTCGACAATGCAATAGCCAGTAATGCCTCGAGTCTGAGCCCGCCGCGGATAAATCGGTGCGACCTTTACGATAGGCAGATATTCACCATCACCCGATGACATGCCCGAAGCGCTCAAATTCAAAGAGATACTCGCCGTGGGAGCATTGTTGACCACACCCATGTCAACATCGGTGTCAAACTTGATAGGATCAAGATCCGGTGGTGGCTCTTCCGGATCCTCAACCTTCTCAGGCTTAACTTCCTTGAGATTAGTTTCGATCACTTTGTCTGGGACGACGATATCCGCAATTTTTCGCGCTTTCGTTGCCTCTTGCTGGTACTCGCGGTCAACCAACGCTTGCATGATGTAAAACAGTCCGATGGCCACCGGCACCGCCAGTAAACCACCGATAACAACACGAATTGAGCTACCCATTACCTATCAACCCTCATCGTCTGTCGAAATACAGGGGGGAGCCGTCAGAACCGGGCGAACCGTATCGATCAACTCTTCCACAGCAAACGCGGGCGTCTCCCGGTCAACCTGAATAACCACGTTTGCCTGCGGAGCCTCTTTTTTAGCCGCTTCTGCGGTGCGCAAAACTCGGTCTAGGGGCAATTTGCTCTTGTTGTAAAAAATGTCGCCGCGGGTATCCAACGCGAAAATAATTGTTCCGCGCTCGCAAGCCTCAGTGGTTGCAGCTTGCGGCTTAAAAATTTCAATGCCAGGTTCCTTCACGAACGACGACGTCACAATGAAGAAAATCAGCATAATAAAGACCACGTCCAGCATGGGCGTAAGGTCTATCTGGCTTCCGTCCTGCTGCGACGCAGCGCTTGGGCGGGTTGCCTGATCTCGCATACTCATTGCATCAACCTCACTTCTTGCTCGCCCAGTTGACCGCGCCTACTCCCGCTTCGCGAGCAGCATCCGCTACGTCAACCACCACACCTGACTTGGCACCCTTTTCCACCTTAACGGTCACGGGTGCTTCGGGGTCTTCAGCTAGCATGCGCTGAATATTTGCCCGCACAGCGCGAATATCAACGCGACGATTTTCCATCCAGATCTGATTATCAGCGGCAACTTCAACCAAAATACTCACCGCGTCGTTCGGATCTGATTGCTGGTTATCATCAGGTCGATTCACTTCAATACCGGCTTCCTTGACGAAGGAGGCGACAACAATAAAGAAGATGAGCATGATGAAGACCACATCCAACATGGGCGTCAGGTCAATTTCAGCGCCATCCGGTTCCTGCTGTTTCGCAATCTTGCGCATGGATTCTTATTCCTCTAGACGACGAATCAATGATCCGATGTCAGTTGATCCTCCAGAAGCTGTTGCTCCCGGTTGGCGATTCGCTGCAGATAGGTGTTGGCGAACAGTCCCGATAGGGCCGCCACCATGCCTGCCATGGTTGGGATGGTGGACTTTTCCACACCACCGGCCATCGACTTAGCATCACCACCACCGGTCACAGCCATCACGTTGAAAACCTCGATCATCCCGGTAACGGTGCCTAGCAACCCAAGGAGAGGGCACAGGGCAACACAGGTAGCGATGACGTTCATGTTTTCATTGATAAGCTCACGCCCACTGGAAACCAGCTTCATACGGATTTGTTTGGCGTTCCAGGAGCGGCGCTCAGGGCGCCCCTCCCAGTTGGACACCACGCGAGCCCTGTCCTGCTTCCACCCGAAGTAGAAGTAATAGGCGCGCTCGAAAATCAAGGTCCACATGAAAAAGACGAGGGCGGCGATCAACCAAAGTACGTTACCTCCCTTGTCCATAAAGGCGAGGATGACTTCAAAAACTCCCGACATAAATCGGACTCCTCTTCGCCTGTAAATTACTTACCGTGCTCTCGCTCGGCGTGCTCAGCAACGATACCGGTGGCCTGCTCATTGATGATGTGAATGATTCGCTGTGAGCGACCATTTACTATCGTGTGCAGCAGTACCGTTGGGATTGCGACCAGAAGACCCAGAACGGTGGTAACAAGAGCACCAGAAATACCGCCTGCCATAGCCTTGGGATCACCCGCACCGAAGATGGTAATCGCCTGGAAGGTGACAATCATACCGGTCACCGTACCTAATAGACCCATCAGCGGAGCAACGGCGGCAATGATCTTCAGCAGCGTCAAGCCTGCTTCCAACTTGGGCGTTTCACGCAGCACACCTTCGGCCATCTTCAGCTCTAGGGTCTCGGGATCCATGTTGGGCGCATCTTCGTGAATCTTAAGAACACGACCCAGTGGGTTGTTGGGATTAGCTTTGTCTGATTTCAGCTGGCTAGAAACCTTGGCTGAAATCGCGGTCAACGCTAACAGACGGAAGATCGCTAACAGGAAGCCGAACGCGCCAACTGCAGTGATAGCGTAGCCAACGTAGCCACCCTGGTGCCACCGCTCTTCAAGCGTAGGGCTATCGATGATTGCTGCCAGGAATGATCCACCGGTTGGGCCAGTGGGGTCGATGCCGAACTGGTGTAATCCACCGTTGGAACCGGCCAGCGCTGCAGCCTCGGAATTGAATGCACCGCCGGGCTGACGGGGCAATTCGCTCAGCTTACTGTTGTTGAAAGCGAGGTAGTTACCGTTAGTATCAATAACGTTGAAGGCGCCTACGCGAACAACTTCACGGTTGGTAATTTCTCCGGAAGGCGTAGCAACCTCCGCAGAGAACTTAGCAATTGAGCCTTGCTCTTTGATTTCACGCAGCATCTCGAACCATACGCGTTCGATCTCAGCTACGCTGGGTAGCTTATCAGAGCCGCTCATTTTGGCGATCAGGTCTTTGAGAAACACTTCGCGACCGTCGAACTGGCTGGAAACCAACGACACATCGATTTGTGATGCAAGGTCGCCGGAAGCGGCAGTCAAGTGACCAAATAGCTCTGAAAGGGTGCCCAACCGCTCTTTGAGCTGCTCCTGTTTGGCAGCGATAAGTAGCTCGTTGTTTTCAAAGGTTTTTTCCAAGCGAGCTGAACGCTGTTCTTGGCGAGTGCGCTCGGCTTCAGCGCTTTTCAACTCTGCGGCTTGGTTCGCCTTATCTTGTGCAAAGCGCTTCTCGCGGGCCGCATTTTCTGTGGCTGCACGTGAGCGGCCCTGCTTAACAAGATCAAGCAGTTGCTCCATGTTTTCTGCAGCAATTTCTTGAGGGGTAGGGCCAGCAGGGGCTGCTGGGGCTTCTTCTTGGGCTGTCGCACTGAAAGAAGCAAATGCTCCAATCACACACAGAGCCGAAGCTTTAACAAACTGCGCAGTCATCTTAGTTGGCCTCCGGAGCCGCTACGGGCATATTCAGCAATTCAATAGTGGCTTGTTTCTTGGCAATGCGAACGCCCTTGCGGACCGCAGTTGCATAATCACCTGCCGGCAGAGTTTCCCAGGACTGGCTGTCTTTGTTCCAAGCGCCAGTTTCTGCACCGTCAGTTGATTGGTAAACCAGAGACACTCGACCTATACGCAGGATATCGACTTCACGCTCAGTGCCGTTGATTTCGATAGTGTCGCTGTAAGACTCGATTCCGCGACCATACTGCAGCTCAATGGAGTACAGCTCTAACACCTGACGGAATGCTTCCGCGGAGGTAACGTCAGACCGGTCTAGGTTGTTGCGGACCGCTTCGATATTGCCCATTCGGGTATCGAGATCAAAGGGCATGTCCATTGCAATGAACTGCTCAAGACCATCGAGCATTCGGACCACCAGCGGCGGGATCTGACGCTGGATGACCGCAGCTTCGGCGATCGAGTTATCAATATCGTCAAGACGCGCTTCTTGGTTAGCAATCTGACGCTCTAGTCGCGCGTTATAAACCTTGAGGCCGTCAATCTGCTTCATGACCGTTTTGTAGTCAGTGAGCAAATCACGAGTCTCATCAGCCAACCGATCAATCTTGGCCTGAGAGGCTTTTGCTTCAGCAGTACGCTGCTTGCTCACGTCAATGATGGGATCGAGGGACTGGGCGGTTGCTGACGCTGCGACACCCAAGGCGCCGCCAGCGACGCATGCCGCGAGCAGAACAGTTTTGAATCGTTGCGTAGTCATGGGGTCGGTACTTCCTCTCGTGGACAAAAACCGTGGGACGGCACCCTAGGGGGCCTAATCTCTTTGGGTCACTGATTTATAGAATAACGCTTCTGATTGTTAGGTGAAATTTCCAGATGCGCAAGCTCAGGGAATGCGACTCTAACCGAGCAAATAACCCAAACGCAAATTCAATATTCTTGCGGGTGATAGCACACTTCCATAAAAACCAATAAAAATTCGATCTATTTCTTAAATATCAATGAGTTGGAGCTAGCTCTACCACACTGAAGTCGTGGCTATTGCGAGTGCCCGCAGGGGTATGGTTGCGGGACAACTCCCGCCACCCTGCGATTTGTGCGCGATCAAAAAATGCGTCTCCGCTGACGGTTCCGTGAACTTCCGTCAAGACTATTCGATCCGCCACCGGCAGAAAAGCTCGGTAAATCTCTGCGCCACCGATAACGCATAGTGCCGGCGCGCCATCGAGCAGAGCCTGCTGCTCCGCCCGCTTTATCGCGGCAGAAACCTCATTCACAACGACAACGTTAGGGTGATGCCAATCGGGATCACGAGTGAGAACGATATTCGTGCGTCCGGGCAGTGGACGCCCCACTGACTCAAAGGTTTTTCGCCCCATAACGATCGGGCACCCCATGGTAACGCGCTTAAAATGCTGAAGATCATCTGGCAAATCCCAAGGTAGCGCATTTCCGCGGCCAATAACGCCGTTTTCTGCCACTGCCAGTACCAGCACCACTGGCAGGGGGCCCTCAGTACCTTCACGGTCCGTGGGGACGACCATTACACCGCCACCGGAGCTGGGATACCGGGGTCTGGGTCGTATCCCTCTAGATCGAAGTCTTCAAACCGGTACTCGTACAGACTAGGGGGAGTGCGGCGAATCTTCAGTGTCGGTCGCGCTTTGGGCTGCCTCGCCAACTGGAGTTCGACCTGCTTCTGATGGTTGGTGTAGATATGAGCGTCGCCAAGGGTAATGACCACCTCGCCGATACCAAGATTGGCTTGCTGGGCCAGCATATGGGTCAGCAATGCCACCGAGGCGATGTTGAATGGCAAGCCCAAGAAGGTGTCGCTTGAACGAATGTATAACAGCGCCGACAAACAGCCATGGGTCACATAGAACTGATAAAGCAAGTGACAGGGAGGGAGGGCCATGCGCCCTGCCAATGCGTTCTCCTGGGGGGACAGCGACTCATCGGGCAAGTACTCCACATTCCAACCATGGAACAAGATTCGTCGGCTCTCTGGTCTATTTTTCAAACAGTCGAGGACATAGGCAAGCTGGTCAATGCTACCGCCATCCTTGGTGGGCCAACTGCGCCATTGGGCGCCATAAAGCGGGCCCAAATCACCGGTATCGGTTGCCCATTCATCCCAAATGGAAACGCCGTTCTCCCTGAGCCACTGGGTGTTGGTATCACCACTTAAAAACCAAATAAGTTCATTGACCACGCTCTTGAAGTGCACCTTTTTGGTGGTCAGCAAGGGGAATCCTTCATTGAGGTCGAAGCGCAGCTGACGACCAAAGACCGAGCGCGTGCCGGTACCAGTGCGATCTCCGCGGTCAACGCCGTTGTCGCGAATGTCCCGTAATAATTCGAGGTAAGCGTCCATGGAAATCCTCTGGGGCTATGAGCTCGCCCGCGCGGCGGTGCGACGGTAAGCATAAATCATGAAAACGGCGCCCAGCGCCAACATGGGTATGCACAGTAACTGACCTCTAGTCAGCCAACCAAAGGCCTGGAATCCAATATGGGCATCCGGCTCTCGGAAAAACTCTGCAATGAAGCGAAGCAGACCATATCCCACAAGAAATAGACCCGCCACTGACCAAGTGGGTCTTGGCCGTCGGCTAAACGCGTAAACCAAGACAAATAACAAACAACCCTCAAGGGCAAACTGATAGAGCTGTGACGGGTGTCGAGGGAGAGCCAGTGGATCTTTGGGAAATATCATCGCCCAGGGCACTTCAGCGGCGCGCCCCCAAAGTTCCTGTCCAATGAAGTTACCCAGCCGCCCCAGTGCCAGCCCAACGGGGGCTAGTGGAGCAATGAAGTCCGCCAAGCGACCAAATTCAATTCCATTGCGGCGACAGAAAATCCACATGGCCGCAATTACCCCAAGCAAGCCGCCATGAAAAGCCATGCCTCCCTGCCACACCTGAAGCAACCATGCCGGATCGTCTAGCAGTCGGTCCCAACCATAAAAAAGCGCATAACCCAAACGTCCACCGAGTACGATACCAAGCGCTGCGTAAAAAATGAGGTCGTCAATCTGATCTCGACGTACAGGGGAATCAACACGTCGACTCCGACTCACCGCCAATAACCACGCGAACAACAGCCCGCCGAGATAAGTTAACCCGTACCAATGAATTTTTATTGGCCCGAGTGCAATGGCCACCGGATCGATCTCGGGATACGCAATCATTTGGTCAGTCCTGACTTAAGCGGACATAACGCTCAAGCCCACGCTGCTCCATGAGCTTGTCGACTACCGCGCCAACCTGAGCGGGGGAATGAAGGTTAGACACGTCCTGCAGCGCCGTCATCGCATCTGTCAGCGAAAGGGAACGCAGGACCTTCTTCACCCGCGGCAGATTGGCCGAATTCATCGATAATTGGTCGAAGCCCATTGCCAATAATAAGGGCGCGGCCCGGGGATCGCCGGCGAGTTCACCACAAATACTGACCGTCTTACCCTCGGAGTGCGCGGCGGCCACAATATCTTGCAACGCATTGAGAACCGCTGGATGAAGTGGGTGATAGAGATCAGCAACCCGTGCGTTATTGCGGTCTACAGCCAACAAATACTGGGTCAAGTCATTGGAGCCCACCGAGAGGAAATCGACTCTCGCCGCTAGGGCTCGCGCTAGATACACCGCCGAGGGAACTTCGATCATCACACCAATGGGGGGCATAGGCTCGCTATAGCCCTCACTGAGAACTTCGTCATGGCAGCGCTGAATTAGCTCCATGGCCTCCTCAAGCTCCTCAACGCCAGAGATCATGGGTAGCAATAGACGCAAATTGCCCAATCCCTCATTGGCCTTGAGCATGGCACGAACCTGAGCCAGAAAAATCTCCGGGTGGTCCAGAGTTACCCGAATCCCGCGCCAACCCAAAAAGGGGTTGTCCTCCTTAATGGGGAAATAAGGCAGCGATTTATCACCGCCAATATCCAGAGAGCGCATGGTAACGACTGATGGAGCGAAGAGTTCCAATTGCTCGCGATAAATCTGTCGCTGCTCTTCTTCGCTGGGGAAGCGATCGCGCAATAAGAAAGTCACTTCCGTTCGATACAGGCCAACGCCCTCCGCGCCATTTTCCACTGCATGCTGTAAATCCGCCACGATGCCGGTGTTGACCCAGAGGGGAATGCGCTTGCCGTCGAGGGTCTCTGCAGGCTCATGCCGCAATGTAGACAACTCTCGTGACAGCGCACGATCTTCATCCACCAACTCCTGAAAGCGCCGCAACGCCTCTGGGTGGGGATTGATGTATATCCGCCCGTTGTAGCCATCCACCACCAACTGGCGGCTCTCGAGGCGGTTGTAGGGCAGATCGGCGGCACCCATGATGGCGGGAACACCCATACCGCGAGCGATAATTGCGGCATGGCTGTTAGCGGAGCCACGCAGAGAAACCACGCCGGCGAGCTTTTCCCGCGGCACCTCACCCATGGCGGAGGCGGTGATCTCCTCTGCCACCAGTATGGTCTGGTCAGGCCATACTCGATGCCCTTGCTCCTCATCCTGAAGGTAGGTCAGTACCCGGGTTCCCAAGTCTCTCACATCCACCGCGCGCTCGCGCAAGTAGCTGTGCTCCATCCGTTCAAAATGCCGGATGTGCTTGATCATGACCTGACTTAGGGCGCCTTGAGCCCACTCCCCTGCCTTAATCAAGGCCGCAACTTCGCCCCCCAGAGTCGAGTCATCAAGAATGTTCAAATAGACGCCAAACAGCGCGTGATCTTCGGGGGAGAGCTCATCTCTTAGGTTTTCTGCGACCACCTCAATATCATCGCGGACTCGAGAAAGTGCTCCACGAAATGCCCTCAGTTCGGCCTTCCGATCACTGGCTTTTCGCGACGGCACTGCCGTTAGATTGGCGGTGGGAGACACATAAACCCCGGTGCCTATACCGATACCGGGAGAACCCGCGATGCCCACAATGCGCGTGACTTCGTTGACAGGAGTGTCCATCGCAGTAGCGGCACCGGTCACTTCGGCATGGGCGATCATGCCCGCCAACTGGGCAGATACCGTGATTAAAAACGCTTCTTCGCTATCACTAAAACGACGGGTGTCGGACTGCTGCACTACCAGCACGCCAAGCAGATCACGCTGATGAATAATAGGGGCGCCCATGAAAGAGTTGAAACTCTCCTCGCCTAACCCCGGCACAAGCTGAAAACTGGGATGGGCCATAGCGTCATCTAGATTCAGCAGCTCACCCCGAGCTGCAACCCAACCGACTAAGCCCTCGTCGCGACCGAGAGAAAACTGACCCACCTTGTCGGGATTCAAACCTTCGGTGGCACGAAATACCAGGCGCTGGTTAGCCCTGTCCTTCAAATAGACAGTACAAACGTCAGTGGCCATCGCCGAACGCACTTCGTGAACGATCATGGCCAAGGCGCGCTCTAGGTCGTCCGCCTCGTTTACCGACTGGACGATTTTTCTCAGTATTTCGATCATTGGGTCATATTACACGCACATGTGGCTTGCACATCAGCCTGAGCGGCGTCGCCTCCTTTTGGGCATAAGGGCCGGCAGCAATTCGGTCAGCGCATTGCGGTAAACCTCGCGCTTGAAGTCAACGACGCCACTCAAAGGGTACCAGTAGTTGACCCATTGCCAGTGGTCAAACTCAGGGTCTTTGTGGGCATCCACTCGAACGGCGCTATCATCAGCGTTGAGCCGCAGCAGAAACCAGCGCTGCTTCTGCCCGACGCAAACGGGCTGCTCGTGCCGACGGATATATCGAGACGGTAATCGATAACGCAGCCAACTCTTGGTGCGACCGATGATATCCACGTGCTCCGGTTTGAGTCCGACCTCTTCATCTAGCTCGCGATACATGGCCTCCTCAGGACTTTCACCTGCGTGAATACCCCCCTGGGGAAACTGCCAAGAATCGCGACCGCCTATGCGCCGCCCCCACAGGACAGAGCCCTCGGCATTGCTGATAATAATGCCAACATTGGGCCTGAAACCCTGAGCGTCGATGACTCTCTCTACCGCTGCGACTCCCAACTAAGTTACTCCCACTCAATTTGATAACTAACTGACTGTTCTCGACAGCATAACCGGCGTTGTTCAAGATTGCGCGGCCCGATATGCTGTACCACCTCGTTCGGGCGCACCCAGTGCGCATCGTCACCCCAAACTTTACTGGTATTTAACGATTTTGGCCCTCGCAATTTTTGATCTCGATAACACGCTCATTGCCGGTGATTCTGACCATCGTTGGGGTGAATTTCTCTGTGCCGAGGGTTTAGTCGACGCAGAACAACACGCCCGTGAGAACGATGCGTTTTATGAAGCCTACCAACAGGGCGGCCTCGACATCCAAGCCTATTTAGCTTTCGCGCTGGGCCCGATCTCGGGGATGACCGAAACGGAAGTCGCCAATCTGCAAAGCATCTTCATGTCAGATTGGATCGAACCGATGTTATTGGATGAAGCATTTAAGCTTTTGGACAAGCACCGAAGCGCAGGCGATGAACTGCTCATCATTACCGCGACTAACACCGTGGTAACACGGCCAATAGCAGACCGATTACAGATTTCAACCCTGATAGGTTGCGAAGCAGAAATCCAAAACGGCCGCTACACCGGACGGAGCACGGGCGTGCCCACATTTCAGCAAGGCAAAGTGATCCGCCTCAATGAGTGGCTATCTGAGTCCGGCCAGGTAATGGATGGGGCATGGTTCTACAGCGACAGTCACAACGACCTGCCGCTGCTAGAAAAAGTGGACAACCCTGTAGCGGTTGATCCCGACAAGAAATTGCTGGCAGTAGCCCAAGAGCGCGGCTGGCCCGTCTTAAGCCTGCGCTAGCATCAGGGGTTAATCTTCCTCGGCACAAAATCCCGCGTATTCATCAGCGGTCATTAAACCATCAAGCTCTGAGGGATCCTCGGGCTTTAAGCGGAAAAACCAACCGTCGTTGTAGGGATCGCTATTAACCAGCTCGGGCTCATCCTCCAGCACATCGTTGGCGGCAATAACTTCACCTGAAATGGGGGAGTAAATATCCGAAGCAGCCTTCACGGATTCGACAACACCAGCTTGGTCACCCCCTGCGAGCATGTCTCCTTCGTCAGGGGTTTCGACGTAAACCACGTCACCCAGCGCATCCTGAGCGTGCTCAGTGATGCCCACTGTAACGGTCCCATCCTCCTCTAGACGAGCCCACTCGTGGGTCTTGGCATACTTTAATTCGCTGGGGTTTTTGCTCATGAATAGCCTCATCAAGCTTAATGTGGATAAAAATAATCTGTACTGAGCGCCAAAAATATCCACCGCAATGGGTTATGGCAAGCTGCCCGCAACAAATTTCTGCTATTCACCCTCTGCGAGGGCGTTACCGCAGGGCTTGAGCCGCCAGCCAATGCTTCAGCGGGGTAAGTGAATCAACCCAGTTTAGCCCCAAATTCCTCGCCACACGCAGCAGCGGTTGTTGACTGCCAAAACCTCGCTTGAAAGCCTCCATCGCTGCCATCATGCTCAAATTATCGCCCTTTCGTTGGCGCTGATAGCGGCGTAGTACGGCGGGATCACCATGGTCTAGCCCCTGGGCCCAGGCGTGCAGCACCTCCCGGGCCAATACCTCCACGTCCTTTAGGCCCAAATTAATTCCCTGTCCTGCCAATGGATGAATGCTATGTGCAGCATCCGCAATTAGCGCCACCCGCGGCTGGGTATAGTCAACGGCGTGGCATTGATGGAGAGGGAAGCACGCCCGGTCGCCAACGCCCACCACTTCCTGGCCGCTACCCGTGAGGGCGAGATTAAGATGGCGCAGGAACTCATCATCATCTGCGCCGAGGCGCTGTTCCACCACTGAATTATCGAGGGACCAGACAATGGAACAGAGTCTCGGATCAGCCAAGGGCAGGAGGGCTAGTGGCCCAGTGCTCATAAACGCCTGATAGCAGACTTGGTTATGGCTGTTTGCAAGCGCCACCGTGGCGACAATAGCGCGCTGCTCGTAACTCCAAGCGCGGGTGTTAAAACCCAGCAGCTCCCGCACGCGGGATCGGGCGCCATCGGCCCCAACCAAAAGCTCCGTTGAGAGCTGCGTCCCCGATTGCAGCTTCACATTGACTGAGGCGCCAGGCCTTTGGTCTGCTTTTGTCCCAGACGCAGGAGCTTCAGCGTTTCTTCCGCCACTTGGCTGAGTGTCAACAGTGGCTAATGGATCCCCCCAATAAAGATCCACTTTACGCTGCTGCTCTGCACAAACCACCAGTGCCTCTGTAGTCACGCGATTCTCAACGATGTGCCCCAACAGGGGGATGCCCATGTCGGTTGCGCAAAACGCGATTTGCCCCGTGCCATCGGCATCCCACACCCGCATGCCCGAGTAAGGTGCCACGCGCTTTTCAGTCATTAGAGGCCATGCGCCAACAGATTTTAGTAATTCCTCCGACGTCGGGGTCAACGCGCTCACACGGCGGTCCCAAGCATTTAGATTGATCGGCGTGGCCCCAGCGGGAACAGCTTGATCCTCCTGTGCTGGGGTGGGATTGGGACGATCTCCAGCTTCGACAACCGCCAGTTTTAAGCCGTCCAATGCGAGTTTATTAGCGAGGGCCAGCCCTGCTATCCCCGCCCCAACAATAATGACGTCGTATGTTTGAGCGCTCACGCGGAGAGCCCGTCCTGTGACCAGACCGGCGGTATGTCGAGACCCGTACCTCGTCGCGCAATGCGTCTGCGCACAGGTGCCACCAAATCTAGAGCTGCCAGCGCGGCATCTCGGGGCAGATCTAACATCACACCGCGGCGATTGAATAGCGTTGCCAGCAAGTCCGTGGCAGCCACAGTTTGCGCCTGATCATCCCGCACTAAGGCCACATAACGCTGCAACGTATTGAGATCACCCACGGATCGTTGGTCTTTCACTGCCTCGATAAGTACCCGCTGCAATGTGGCGGCGTCCCTCAATGACAGATTGAGCCCCTGACCTGCCACGGGATGAATACCATGAGCTGCATTGCCTGCCACTAGAAAACCCTGCCGAACTTGCTCCCGCGCTAAATTACGATCTAAAACCCAGCCAGACCGCTTGCCCACGGCTGCAACTGGGCCAAGCCGCCAACCGAAAGCATGCTGCACCGCCGCGGCAAAATCGGCATCCTCAGCGCGCAGCATGTGCTCCGCTCTCGCGGATGCCATTGACCACACGAGGTTAAACCGTCGATGTCCTGGCTGGACGCTTGGAAGCGGCAACATGGCCAGCGGCCCCTCAGGGGTGAAGCGCTCATAAGCCAGGTGAGTTTGATCACCGGGGAAGCTCACGTTGGCCACCACAGCTGACTGGCCGTTTGCTCGTCGGTCGACATCGACACCGAGCCGACTCCGCAGTGTGGATTGATCGCCATCTGCAATAATCACCAAATCAGCCGACATTGCACCGCCCCGAGCCAACTCAACACCTGTGCCACCGGGCTGAGTAGCCAAGGAGGTGACCTCGGCGGGTGCTATTAGCTCTATCCCCAGCTCGTCGGACTTAGCTTTCAAAGCGCGCCCAAGCGTGTGATTCTCGATCACATATCCGAGGGGCGCCTGTCCAATGTCCTCGGGGGTAATCAACGAGCTGCCA
>Ga0255779_1004067_pt1 | contig 14308 bp, 7 predicted proteins | sample 011ome_21_FD_179977 | JGI IMG/M metagenome (GOLD analysis project Ga0255779, IMG submission 179977) | Coastal salt marsh microbial communities from the Groves Creek Marsh, Skidaway Island, Georgia - 011508AT metaG (version 2) | ecosystem: Environmental > Aquatic > Marine > Intertidal zone > Salt...
CCAGTTGGAAATGGCCAGTTAGTAGTAGGATCTACTTGAATTGGTTCTGCATAGTTAGTTGTTGAGCTGAATAGATTTTTAATCCAATTAAACATTTTTTAATTCTCCTTAAGGATAAGTATTTACAACAAGGAGAACTGTTATGATACAAAAGTGGATTGTCGCAAGACTTAAAGAACGTACTACACTAGACGGTGCTATACTAATTGGTGCAGGTGTTGCATTTTTAATTTTTAAACCTATTGCAAGTTTAGTAGCATACGGTGCTATTGCATACGGTGCGTGGACTCTTTGGAAAAAAGAAGATTGATAAATTGGTAGTAACATTAACTCCGGCAGCAAACGTACAGATTAGTAAATTGTGTCAAGAAAACAATTGCTATGCTATCACACTAAACCTCAAAGGAGGTGGATGTGCTGGCTTTGAATACGAATGGGGTACTGCACAAGTAGAAGACCTTGGTCCAAATGACTTTGGCGTTGAATGTGATATGGGAATGTTTGTAGTCGGCGCTCATAGCATAATGTATCTACTAGGTTCAGAAATAGATTATACAAAATCAATTATAGGATCTCAATTTGAGATTAAAAATCCTAATGCGCAATCATCCTGTGGATGCGGAGTTAGCGTAAATTTTAATATTTAAAGTTTGCCAATTGGCATAGAACTACTAGCGCTCATGTTCCAAACTTGTTTGCGCTCTACACCTTTCTTTTGTGCAAATTTCTTACTATCGCAGGTCTTACATACGTGAAAGTAGTTATTACTTAGACGTTTTGGATCCATACTTCCCCTAGCTCTCTCAAACTCTACATCACAACAGTCGCATCTTAATACAACATAAGTGCAGTTACGTGTATATTCGTGAGTTTTTCCGCACTTTGAATTACGAACGTGTTTAGTTTGTTTTTGAAATTCTCTCATGAACATAACGTATTTACATTAAGATTACAAAATTAAATTATAAATACACTAGCAGCAGCAAACCTATTTGGAGTAATTATAAATGGCAAAGCAGAACATTGATATTGGCGTAGAAGGTAATGACGGTACAGGCGATAGTATTCGCGAGTCATTCCGCAAAGTAAACGAAAACTTTCAAGAATTATACGCAGTATTTGGCATTGGTGGACAAATATCATTTACTGACCTAAGTGATACTCCTAACACATACGAAGGAAACGAAAATAAAGTTCCGTTTGTTAAGTCAGACGGTAGCGGAATGAATTTTCTTGAATTAGCATCAAACAATGCACTAGACGGTACAACTGATACTATTGGTTTTGATTTTAGTGTAGACGGAAAGTTAATTTTACAACAATTAGTTTCAAGAGTTGCAAACGATCCAGAGCCAACATTAGGCGGACCGTTAAACGCTGCAACACAACCTATTGCAAACGTAAGTGTATCACAAGCAGCCATTGATACATTTAACTCTGTACACGGAACAAATTTAACAACAAGTGCATTAGTTATTGACAAGGCATTTGCAGATAGAAACTATCAAGAAAAATCTGTTGCAGGTGGCGGACTAAGACTACCTGATGAGCCAGCTGATGTAACTCAATACACTCTTACTGCTACTGATTTAAGTCTTGGACACATGGTTGTTCCTAATCACGGCCTTATTGAAGCATTTAATGGTGCTGCATTTGTGTTCCGTACAACTGGAACTGCTCCATTTGGGGTTGTAAACGAAGGCATTTACTACGTAAGTATATTTGATACTGATAATATTTCTTTATACGAAACTGAAGAAGATGCAATTAATAAAACAGGACGTATTCTTTTAGCAGGCGGAACTGGTACATTTACAATTACTGATGCTGCATATGATCCTACATTACCTGGTAATTGGTTAGATAACGTTGCAATTCCACGTAAGAGTGCAGTTCGTCGCCAAGGCGATAATATGACAGGTGCTCTTAACTTGTTTGATCACCCAGGAGAATTAAAAGGAACTGGATTACCAAATGGTCCAGATGATTTGCAAGCAGCTACAAAACTATATGTTGACAATGCTGCTTCGTCAAGCCAAGTTAACTTGTATGTTAGCACATCAGGTAATGATTCTCAAGAATTTACACCAGACGGTAAAGAAGGTCGTAATCCTTCATATGCATATAGAACTATTAACGCTGCTGCCCGTAAAGCAGAAGAATTAATTATTGCAGCAGATTTTGAACCAGGTCCATATATGCAGACCATGTCATTCAATGACGGCGAATCTCTTGCTTTAATTGCTACAGCAGGTATTGAATCTCCGATAGCAGGACGTAATAATGCAAGAACACTGATCCTTGCAAACAAAGAATTTATTGCAAAAGAAGTCACTAGTTATATTAATTTTACATATCCAGAATTTGCTGGAACATATAATGAAGAAACTTGTCAACGTGATATAGGTTATATACTAGAAAGTGCTACATTAGATGCACTACTAGGAAATAACGCAAACTATCTATCACGATGGAGTGGTATTAGATACTATGCAAATGTTAGTGCGCAAAAAGCAATTGGCTCACAGCGTGTAGAAACTATTGCAGGTATTGAATATGCTAAAGCTCTAGTTCAAGATTATATTTTAACAAACACAGCAGCACCTACATATCAAACTAGAGTTGAACAATATATAGAACCTGCTATTGCACCGGACATACAAGCAGATGATGCTATTTCAGCAAAGTTTGATATTGTTTTAGAAATAATTGCAAATGGAGTACTAGATGCTCCCGCAGTAGTAGACGGAACAACTACTTATAAAATTAATATAAGAAATGGTAACTTTGGTTTTATTGATCAGGCAAACCCTGCAAACACTGATATCATTCCAGGTAAAGTTGTACGAGGTAAGAACTCAGGAGCAACTGCACGTATTATTGATTACAAATACGAAGCAGGTCCACGTGCTGTAAGTTTACCAGAAACTGACGAAATTGAGGTGCAGCTACTAAAACCAATCGAGTTTGAACCAGGCGAAGAATTAGAATATGGTAACCTTGTACGTGAAACACAAATTTCAATTAGAGTTGAAAGCGGAATCTATTATGAAGATTATCCAATTCGTGTACCAGCAAACGTAAGTATCAAGGGCGATGAATTCAGACGTTGTATTATACGTCCTAAAAATCGTGTGTCACAGTCGCGCTGGGCGAATACGTTCTTCTATCGTGATGCAGAATTTGATAGTCTAGTACTTGGTAAAAGTTCAATTGAGACTATTAATTACGAAGCTCAATTAGATGCATCAAGAGTTCCAGGAACATATACTGTTTCCGATTTTACTACTGACAAATTAGGACATTCAGCAATATTTGAAGTTACAGTTGACACCTTTGGGTCGATTGCTAACATAACTGTTACTGATCCAGGCACTAGTTTCCAGGTTGGTGAATTAATCAGGATTGAAGATAATATTTTAGGTGACGGCGGCGCAGCACCTGTACTATTTACAATTACTAAAGTTCCAAACGGTATTCAGTATATAAATCCATTAACAGGGTCAGTAGATGGCTATTTTGGTTATCACTACTTAACGCAACCGGCTGCGTTAAAAAATACAGGTCCAGGATATGAAAACATCGGTAATTGGGAAACTGCTTCACTCGTATTAATAGACAATAGAGAATTTATACAAGAACAAGTTGTTAACTATATTGAAACTACTTACCCTGCACTTATTGGTGTTTACGGGCGTGTAAAATGTGCAAGAGATGCTGGCCTAATTGTTGATGCTCTAGTAAAAGATTTACGTGCAGGCGGCAATGAATTTTCATTAGAAGCACAAGGCGAATACTATGCAGGTGCAGTCGAAGCGGGCACTGAAGTCGAAACAGTTGCCGGTATTAACCATATCTATACATTAGCTAGTGATTTAATATTAGGCCAAGAACCTACTACATTGTATGGTCCAGGCGGCGATGTACCAACTAGTGAAAACTTAACATATTCCGCAGACTTGTTTAACGGTAATGCAGATCCAGATTTTTGGACAACTAATGTAACTTACAGATTAGGCAATGTTGTTAAATTTACCGCAGCAGGTATTGATCGTTACTATACTCCTACTAAAGAGCATGTATCAGGTTCTGTGTTTAATGCAGGCGAGATTGCAAGTTTCTGGAGGGAAATTGACGGACCAGATACAGTAATTGAAAATTTAATTTCAACTGTAGTATTTGCATTTAATGTAGAATACAATCCTCCATTAAGAAACACCGAGATGGATGTATTCTTAACTAACGATGCAACTATGATCAGAAACTTAACAGTTCAAGGTCATGGCGGATTTATGCTTGTACTTGATCCAGAAGGGCAAGTACTAACTAAGTCGCCATATATTCAAACTGGTTCTAGCTTTTCACAAAGTGCAAACAAACAAGCATTCCGAGGCGGCATGTATGTTGATGCCTTTGTAGGTAATAGTGCTGTACAAGTTATTGAACGTGTCGACGGCAGTCCATTCCGATTAAGAATTCAAAGTTTAGGAAGTCAAGCAGAACCACAAGGCTTGTTTGTAAGACGACCTGAAACTCCATGTGCGTTCTATATCGACGGACGACGTTTCCAGGTTAACGCTGTATCGCAATACGATCCAGACTTTGGTACTGCTGAACTTATTTTATCACCGAACTCAAACAGTGGACTAGGATTTAGTGGTATTACAAGCACGTTAGCAACTGGTGTTAACTTGGACACTATTGGAACATTCCAATTTGATGAAGAAAAATGTGCAAGAGACGCTGCCTTAATTTTAGAAGCAGTAAGCTATGATGTTGCAATCGGAACAAACTATAATTCTGTAACAGCCGGTCTAGCATATCAACGTGCAAATGCATACACTGTGCAAAATGATCAGAAAGCAGAAACAATTGCAGCTATTGGAGTTGCTAAAACAGAAGTTGCTGCATTAGATGCAATGTTAGCTGATTCAGCAGTACTAACTCGATCTGATGAAGGCTTTGACGAAGTTATTGATATATTAACTAATGGTGTAGTAAGCACTGACACATCTGCAGATGCACTAGTATTTCCACCACCAGGGGTATTACCAACTCCAGATGCAGACGATGCTGCATTAAGATTGCAAGCAAATAGAGATTTCCTAGCAGCAGAAGTAGTTGCATACGTTGACTTTAATACTCCTCCTGCAGGATATGATGATGTTAAGTGTGCAAGAGATGTAAGATATATTGTTGATGCATTAACATACGATATTTTATATGGCGGTAACAGTGCTACAATTACTAATGCAAGAGCATATTTTGTTGGAACAACAATTGATCAATTACCAACAGATCAACGTACTGCAACAGCAGCAGCGTATGCACATTTAGCAAGTGTTGTAAATGATCTAGTAATAGGAACTCCAGTAACTCCTACAGCAGGTAACTTACTAACTCCAGCAGTCGGCGGCGCCGATGCAACTGCTACCGAAGGAACACAACTACAAGATCTATTACAAATTATCGAAAATGTAGTAACAGACGGAACGCTAAACAGATTACCACAAACAATAAATCCAGATGTATCTTGGGCAGGTGGTAATTACATAGCCGGTCATTTAGCAATTTTAACTAATACAACACGAATTGTTCAAGTAACTGTACAAAGCGTTAATGCACCTATTAATATTACACTACAAACAGCTGGTAACAGATCTATCCTAGGTAACGACTTTACACAGGTTAACGACTTAGGTTACGGTCTAGTTGCAGTAAACGGGGCGCTATCTGAAATGGTGTCAATGTTTACATACTATTGCTGGGCAAGTTATTATTCGAAGAATGGTGCTGAAATTAGATCACTAACAGGATCAAGTTGCTATGGTGAATACGGTCTAATTGCAGAAGGTTCTGATCCAAACGAAATTCCAGATGCAGTTGAGTTGTATGAAGATATGGTACAACCAGGTAAAACATTTACTGCAAACGTTATTTTAACATTAACAGATCCACAAATTATATCAGCAGGCGAAATACTTACACAAGCAGGATCAGGAGCGTTTGGTACAGTTGCAGTTGATACTAGTCAAGTAGGTGGTTCAAGAACTGTATATCTAACTGAAATAGATGGTGCATTTAATCAGTCTGGAGAATTGACAGGAAGTACTCTTGGTGCATTGGGCGCAGGCAGCGTGCCTACAGACGTTGACTCAACAAACTATAGTAACGCATTACAAACATTATCTGTATATGTATACGATATGAAGGATGTGCCATCTAATAGATCTGAGATCGATGTTTATCATCCTGGTCGTCCTGCATTTGCTCGATATGAAATTGCAAACGTTGAAAAAATTATTCCAACCGTAGGGTCTTACTTAAATGTAGGAACAGATATTACTACAACATTTGTTGCTGGGCCAACTCCAACAGGAACTCATGCAGGAGCAATATTTACAGTATATAAAAATATAACCGACGGTTATACTGCTACTATTGAAAACGGCGGTACTGATTATGCAGTTGGAGATTCAATTGTAGTATCAGGAGCAGACTTAGGTGGTATTGATAGTACTAACGATTGTACTATATTGATCGAGGCTGTCGATGATGGGTCAGGTGCAATTACAGAAATTACTGTATCAGGTGTTATATCAGTAGAAGCTACAACACCTATGTTTAGTAATACAGTTTATAAATTAAACTTCTCTACTAGTGATGCACAATACAGTACAAATGGATTGTTGGAAGCCATATCATTTAATGTCATTGTTAACTACAGACGTAATCAAACTCATATAATTAGTGATTTGGCTCGTCCGGATGTATTAACAATTCGTCCAAGTACTGCATTAGTATGGAACGAAAATCCAACACAAGTATATAGAACTATTTCGTTCTTAACTAGTAACAGTATTGGAGATGAACTTCCGGCTAATACATCACAAGCAGGAATGGATGAAAGTTACGATTACATCAGATTGATAGTTGACAGTGCTGCTGCACAATCTACTGATCTTGCAGGCGCAGGAACTACTAAAGGTGCTACTGCTGGCGACGTTAGACTTGCAGTTCAAGCTATTGCTGATGATAATGAAATATTTAGACTTAACAATAACCTAAATACTCCAGCTGCAAATAGGCCAGACGGATGGACTACAGCTACACTAACTCCACCTCCAATAATGACGTGGGGTGGTAAAAAACATTATGTATTTAACTATAGAGGTGTTAGTGTATTAGGCGTAGAAGTTCCCCCTGCAGAAGATAATGATTATGCACTCGTTGATCTCATTGATATTGATACTATTAATCAAACAGATGCAACAGGTATTGCAAGTACTGTTGTATTAGGAAGTGAACTAGTAACAATACGTTGTGGTTTGCAAGCAGGCGCAGTTGGCGATGTTACGGTTAATATTAGTACATGCCGTGCTACAGGACATGACTTCTTAGATATCGGTACAGGCGGTTTTAACAAGACAAACTATCCAAACGTTATTTTTGGTGAACCAGCTGAGAAGAAAGAAGCTAACGAAGTTGAAGAACGAGGCAAAGGTCGTGTATTCTTTGTAAGTACAGATCAAAACGGTATCTTTAAAGTTGGACGCTTTTTCCAAGTTGACCAGGGAACTGGTACAGTTACATTTAGTGCAAGTATTGCACTGTCTGACGTTGACGGCTTAGGCTTTAAACGTGGTGTTGTTGTTACTGAATTCTCGACAGATACTGCAATGACTGATAACGCCTCTGATACAGTTCCAACAGAAGGTGCTGTACGTGGTTATGTTAATAGACGTTTAGGTTACGATAAAAACGGTGTGCCAGTTGCTAACAAAATCGGTCCAGGTGTTCTTGCTCCTAACGGTGCAGTGCCAATGACTGATAATTTGAACGCAGCAGGCAATACAATTACAAACTTGAAAGCTCCGGTAACAGCATCTGATGCTGCGACCAAAGCCTATGTTGACGAAGGTTCAGCATCTGCGGCGGAATTAAAAGATCTTAGAAGTTTACAGTATAATGATGCTAGATATGCTGACGGGCAACTAATTATCGGAACTGGATTAAGAAAATTAATTATATTGTCAGGTTCTATAGTAGGCGGTCCGTTTGAAGCAGGCCAGACTATAACAGGAACAATTACGGGTGCAACAGGAACTATTGTTGATGTACAAGAAGGACTATTCAGTATTGAAGGTAATATTACTGAAATTATATATACTCCTTTAACTAGTGTGTTCTCAATAGAAGATGTTATTACAGTATTAGGCGGAGCAGAAGGACAAGTTGCTGACGGACCAATTGACGAGTGGGCTAACGGTGTATTATCTAGCAGTAGTGATATTTCAGTAACAACAACTAGAGAATTAACTATTGTTGGATCAGAAATAACTGATAGATATACTAGTATAAACTTACAAATTAAACCGAATACTATTGTTAATGCAGATGTATCAGGTATTGCTCAAATTGCACAAAGCAAATTGAATATGAATGCTGCAACTACAAGAGTAGATGCTGTTGGAATCGGACAAAGTGACTTAGGTCTTGCATCGTTTGATGATACAAGATTTACTATTACAGACGGTTGGGTTACTGTTAAATCAGGAAGTGTTCCTTTAACTGATATTGAACTTATACCAGCTGATACTGTTGCAGGACGTAGTGACACCGGTATTGGTACTGTTAGTGCTGTACCATTTGCTACAGTTATTGAAAACGGATTAGGACTAGCAGATGGTGACTTTGTATCTGAAATTAGTTCAGTATTTGATCCGGGCGAAGCATTAATCAAAACTAGCGACGGTACATATGGTATTTCAAATGTTACTAAAACAGGTGAAGTTAATAGTATTGTTAAAACAGATGCTAATGGAAGTATTCAAGTTAACTCGCTAATACTAGGTGGTAACAGCAGCTATGAAGTGTTATCACTTAACACAACTGAATTAGTATTCAAAACTCCGTCACAAGGTGTTATACTAACAGCAGTCGGTGGAACTGGCGGATCAACTCCAACTTATCCAGACTTACAAATTCCAGGTAGTGTTAACATCGGTAGTACAGGTGTTACACAATCAGTACTACAAGGACTTTCAAACTTTAACAACGAAAAGCGTCTTGCTGTAGATTGGATATACTCTAGCTTTATGGAAGCAGCTAGTGAAAAGGGAACAGCATCAACTGGTATTGCATTAGGTGCAGACACTGGTAAGACAATTGCAGGTGAAGTTGGCATTGTTACTGGCGACAGTGGAACAAGTTCTAGTGTTGTACCGTTTATCTTTAGTAGTGCTGGTGCAAGACCAGATACTGACAATACTTACGATATTGGTACTGCTACTAAAAAGTATAAAGACATTTATGCAACATTATTCCGCGGTACTGCAACTGAATCATATTACGCTGACTTGGCAGAGAACTATCTTGCTGATGCAGAATATGCTCCAGGAACAGTACTAGTATTTGGTGGAGATGCAGAACTTACAGTAACTACTGAAAAAGGTACACATCGTGTTGCTGGTGTTGTTTCAACTAACCCTGCACACTTAATGAACTCACACATTGAAGGTGAAAACATTACTGCGCTAGCACTACAAGGTCGTGTACCATGTAATGTAGTAGGTCGTGTTGCTAAAGGTGACATGTTAGTTGCAAGTGCTATACCTGGATATGCATGTGTAGATAACAATGCAAAAGCTGGTACTATTATTGGTAAAGCATTGTCTGCTAAAGGCGATACTGAACGTGGTACAGTTGAAATTGTTGTAGGTAAGCACTAATGGAAAAAAATAAAGTTGATAAACTAGTAAAGGACGGTGTTAAGGCTAGCACCGACCAAAAAAATACCCAGGAAAGGCAAGTAATTGCTCATGCTGGAAAATTAAGAGTACAAGTAGGAATGGGGAAACCAAATGGCAAAGCAAACAATTGATTTAGGATCAAGTGCAAACAAAGGTGACGGAGATCCGTTGCGCACAGCATTTACAAAAGTTAATTCTAACTTTGACGAATTGTATGCCGCAGATGATACCTTTATTAGTTTAACTTCATTAAAAGCAGTAGTTGCAGCAAGTGCAGACTTTGCCGACTTCCAAGCTAGGATAGCAGCACTTTAATGAGATACGATAAATATACTAAACGGGATACAACAAATGGCAAATAGATTTCCACTAGTACTAGACACAGCAGACGGTAATAAAATTAAAGAAATCCCGGCAGGTGATAACCTTGATTTAAGAAATACAAGCATTGTCGACGTACAAAATATTAATGCACTAGGCACTATTAATGCTGCGTTTATCACAGTAAACGGACAACAGTTAGTAGCACAGCAGTTTGCTGACTTAACTGACACTCCAGCAACATATGCAGGTTCAGAAGACTTTTTTGTTAAAGTAAATGCAGCAGGCAACGGTCTAGAATATCGACCGCTTAGTGATTTAGGTAATATAGATATTGACACTGTTACTGTTACCCAAGACATTATTCCAGCAATAACTAATACAGGTAATGTAGGAACTACAGATAATCAATTTAGTTCAGTTAGGGCAAATGATTTAATCGGTAATTTAAGATCTTTTAACGGAGTAATGGTTTTTGATGCTGTTACAGGATTAATTTCTTATGGAGCATTACAAGGTGCTCCGGAATTTTTATCAGAATTTGAAGATGATATCGGATTTTTAAAAACTACTGATTTAGACGAAGCACTTGATGGTCTGTTTAGTGATGCAGCTTTTGTAACAGACATACAAGGAAGTGTATTTGCAGATGATTCAACTACGTTAGTAGATGCTGTAGGCGGTGTCATTCGCGGTGATACTGAATACGTTGGTACTGGATTTATTAGAGGCCAGAATATTGTTATTCTTGCTGATAATACTATTAGTTTAGGTGAAACATTAATAACTGCAAATATTAATCCAGATGTTGATAGAACTCAATCAATAGGTACTGTTGATAGCAGATTCGGCAATGGATATTTTGCTACATTTAATACAGAAATCTTAGAAGTAGAATCGATCAACAATGGGTTAGGGTTAGGCATTGGTATTATATCGTCTACAACTGACATAGAAATTAATGCAGGTAATAGGGTTAAAATAACTGGTGGAGTACCGTTTAAGTTTTCAAGTGCAACTGCTACTGAACTATTAGGAGTAGCTGGACAAAATGGTGATGTAATTTATAATACAACAACTAACCGTTTACAAATGTACCAAGGTGGTGCATGGAAAGATGTAAATGGTAATGTTGAAGCAACTTCAGGTACGTCAAACTTTAATGATGTTGTAGTAGCAGGTGACTTAACTGTACAAGGAACAACTACAAGTATAGATACAACAAATACTACAATTACAGATAATGTTATTGTTCTTAACAACGGTGAAGTAGGCGCAGGTGTTACAGCAAGTACTAGTGGTATTGAGATTGATAGAGGAAGTGAAGCTAATAAAACATTAGTTTGGGACGACAGTGTTGATAAATGGACTGTAGGTGCAGAGACCTTTGTTGCTGCTACTTTTGAAGGTGACTTAGCCGGTGATGTTACTGCAACAGATGTTCAAATAAACGGTGCAACAAGTAGAATTACATTTAACAGTTTAACTGCTCCTGAAATTCGTAACACTGATGGTACAGTTAAAGTTGTGATGTTTGGAGAAGATTATAGTCCGGGTACGGCACAACTATTTGTAGAAGCAAATGATGTTTGGTTGTATTCAGACTTACTTGTAGAACAGAATACAGTAGTTAAAGGCAATGTAACAGCAGCAGCATTTAAAGGTACATTTGTCGGCGATGACAGTACAATACTCGTAGACGGAGTAGCAGGCAAGATTGTCGGTAATGTTGAAACTACATTTGGCACATTTACTAATGGTCTAACAGTTGAAAACATTTATGCAAGTAATGAAGTCGGTGTAAACATTGGTGCAGGCGGTTATAATAATCTAGTAGTTACATCAGGTAAAGTTACAGTCCAGAATGTTTATTTGAACGCCGAAGCAGGTATCGAATTTGGATCAGCTACTGGTTACTTTACCGAAGTAGCAGAAGATGGTAACTTATACATTAAAGGTTCAAGCACCGACGGAGATATTATCGTTAGAACCAACGCTAGTGGACTTGGGCAATACGACTTTATATTTGGAAAAGATGGTAGCTTAACATTACCGGGAACAGTTTCAGGTGACTTAATTGGTAATATCGATAATACTACATTAACAATAGGTACAACAGACGCAACAACAATTGAAATAGGTAATGCAACTAGCACAACTACGGTTGTTGGTAACTTTACATTGCCAGATGCATTAATTGTAGGCGAAATTACAGCAGATGACAGTATCTCAATTACTACAGCAACCGGCGACGGAAATGCAATTAGTATTGGTCCACAAGGTACAAACACATTTGTTAATTTAACTGCTGATAATATTAGATTCTATGGTCCGGTGGTAACAGAAATTGATGCATCAGCTGGCGTTAAAGGATCTGTAACTGGTTCTGATGATACATTGCTTGTAGATGCAGTAAATAGCATAATTCCAAGTGCTAATGTATCAGGAACAGAAGCAACTAACTGGAATACTGCTTATGGTTGGGGTGATCATAGCACAGAAGGGTATCTTACTGCAATACCCGGAACATATGTACAACAGGGCGAGCAGTTTGTTGGCGATCTAACAGGTACGGTATTTGGTGACGATTCAAGTGTAATGGTTGATGCTGTTAATTATGCATTTATTGGTGACACTATGACACTGAATGTATTGACTATAGAGCCAGCCGAACCAGTAAACGGTATGATGGCAATTGCAGATGGAACAACTTGGGATCCGACACTTTCAGGTGTAAACACATTAGTAGTTTATCTCAATGGTTGGAAACAGATACAAACAGCATAATTTAGGAAAATAAAAATGAGCGAAAAAGAATATATTGTAACGTTAAATAAAAATGTAGATTATGCAGCATTTAATCAAGAAATGATTGCTACTACTGGAGCAGGAGACATTCCGTCTCGTTCTGTAGTAGTTGCAAATGCAAGACCAGGAAGTCAGCGTAACACTCATTATATGCTTACTGTTGAAGAGGCCGCAACACTTGCTGCTGATTCTAGAGTACTTGCTGTTGAATTGCGTCCTGATTTAAGAGATGATATTCAACTTGTAAGACGGGCAGTGCAAACTGGAGATTTTTCTAAAACATTAGAAGACCGTGGGTTTTTTATAAACTGGGGTCTTCGCAGAATTAACGAAGAAACTAATCCATACGAAAACGATGCTGTTAACGGAAATTACAATTATACATTAGACGGTACTGGTGTTGATATTGTTATTCAAGATAGCGGACTGCAAGTAGATCACCCAGAATTTCAAGATGCTAACGGTGTAAGTAGAGTACAACAAATCGACTGGTATGCCGAAAGTGGTTTGCCAGGTACTATGCCAACTGCTCATTATACAGATTATGACGGCCATGGTACACATGTTGCAGGCATTGCAACAGGAAAGGTATATGGCTGGGCTAAAGGTGCTAATATTTACTCAGTGAAGGTTGCAGGGCTAGAGGGTCCAACAGATCCAAACGTAGGTATTCCTGTTGTAGACTGTTTTGACATTATTACAGCATGGCATAATGCAAAACCAATTGATCCAGCAACAGGATATAAGCGTCCTACTATTGTTAATATGAGTTGGGGTTACGGGGCATTATATACTGCCCCTACAGCGATTAACTATAGAGGCGTATCACATACAGGTACTGAAATTGACGAAGTAAGTGAGTTAAGTGCATATGGATTAATACTAATAAATTCAAGCACTCCGGGATATTACAGATCGCCGGTAAGAATTACGTCTGTTGATGTTGATGTACAAGAAATGATCGACGCCGGTATACACGTTTGTATAGCAGCAGGAAATAGTTATCACAAAATTGATGTTACTGGCGGTGATGATTATGATAATAACCTAACCAATGACTTCTCTGGAACAATTTATTATAACAGAGGATCAAGTCCGTTTAGCGAGGAAGCAAATATCGTAGGAAATATTGATTCTGAAATTAATGAAGATACTTTAGAACAAAAAGCACTAAGCTCAGAATCAGGGCCAGGAGTAAGTATCTATGCGCCCGGAACAAATATTATGAGTTGTACATCTACAGTTAATAGATTTGCACCTAACATCGGTCCTTATCCACCAAATGACAATTTTAGTATTACAAACATTAGTGGGACTAGTATGGCAGCACCTCAAGTTGCAGGAGTAATTGCATTAAATGCTCAAATAAATCCTAATCTTACTCCTGCACAAGCTAAAGCGTTTCTTAATAACGTTGCAGCAACAGA
>Ga0255779_1004076_pt1 | contig 14252 bp, 15 predicted proteins | sample 011ome_21_FD_179977 | JGI IMG/M metagenome (GOLD analysis project Ga0255779, IMG submission 179977) | Coastal salt marsh microbial communities from the Groves Creek Marsh, Skidaway Island, Georgia - 011508AT metaG (version 2) | ecosystem: Environmental > Aquatic > Marine > Intertidal zone > Salt...
CATCAGTTTAGGGTTTCTCGAATTTCCTTGAGAATTAAAAAACGCACTTTTCTCTCACTTCTCTCACTTCTCGATGTCGTCGTCTCTGTCGTTTTTATCCTCCTCGTTCGCCGCGACGAGAGCGCGTTCCTCGAAACGAGCGTCGTCGTCGTCCTCGTTTTTCTCTTCTTCTTCTTCTTCTTTTTCCTCCTTTTCCTGTTATTATTCCGCAACAACATCATCATCGTTTTTGGGAAAAATCGAACGAGGAAAACGACGGCTGAAACAACGAGGACGAAGAACGGACGCGATGAATAATAACGAGAACGAGAACAAAAGAGAGGACTCAGAGTACGAGGAAGAGATTAACAAACTTTCCATCGGTGATATCGACGCGATTTTCTCCTCCGCGGCGGCGAAAGAAAACTCCGAGGACATCGAGGACGTCCTCAAGAGAGAGTTGCGCTTGAGAGCGAAAATAGACGAAGCGGAAAAGAAACTCGAAGAAGGTCGAGAAAAATTAAACGAGATGGCAACGAAGAAGAAAGAAGAGCTCGATCGGGAGATGAATTTGATGCAAGATAAGAACTCGCTGGAGTTTGGATTAATCGCGAGCGATTTAGACGCGGAGTTGAAGAAGATGGCCGAGGAGAGCGAGATCGCGAAGAAGAGAAACGAAGCGCTGAAGGAAGAGTTGAGACAGATGGCGGAGGAGTTGGCGAGAGGGACGAGCCGAGCGTCGAGGAGAGAGAAAGGGGTGAACGCCATCGACGTGGATAGGAAGAAAGAGAAACAGGTGAATCCGTTGACGAGGAAGTTAGCGGACGAGGAAGCGATGAACACGGACGAGAAGATGAAGAAGACGTTGGCGGAGACGCAACGAGGCGCGACGTTTTTTTTGCTAAAGCTGTTGTTGGGGATCGTCGTGATTTTTGAACTGGCGAGAGGTGAGTTTGCGGTCAGTTCTGCGCTGGCTGCCGCGCTCGCGCTGGTCTTTTATCAGAGCGAAGCGGAGAAGGCGAACGAAGGACCCTCGGAATAAAGAGAGAGTTTTGCGGGGAGATGTATATTATTTTATTTAAATCGCTTGTTTTCTTATATTTTACAAATGCTACTTTTATTATTGAATGCTAAAGTTAACCGACTGAAACCGATTCATCGCCTGCAACGCTGGATTAAATTGCATGGCGATGACTTCCTCTTCGTTTTTCCGAAACCCAATTCTTTTGTACATATTTTCAGCCTCGGCGACCGCGCAGAGATTCACAACCATCCCGGGAGCGGTTTCTTTCGCCTTTGCAATCATCCTCTCGACGATAGCGGTCCCAATCCCTTTCCCTTGGTACGGCGGTGCGACAACTAAATCCCAAACCGTCCCCACAAACGCGGCGTCGCTGGTCATTCTCGCGAAACCAATAACCTCTCTCCTCGTTTCCACGCTCGTCGACTCCACCGAGTTATTGTTTACATCCAACGCTCGCGTCTCGTATTCCACGTCCACCTCCGCGAAGCAACACAGATAACTCTTCTCCAACGCCAAGTACAGCTTATCGTTCGGTCGTCGACTGAAATTCACCGAGACGAATATATCGTTCAGAGCGTCTAAATCGCACTCCAAATCTTGTTGTTTTCCTTTCTCGACCAAGCGATAGGTAATCCCGAGAGACTCGTGTAAAAAATCTCTGCTCTTTCCTTCTTCGTTGTCTTCTTTGTCTTCTTCGACGTTTTTCTTCACCAAAGTCGTTTCCAAATCTTCCATTCTCTTTGTTTGCGCGTACAATCGCGCGTCTCTCGCTCCAATCACCCCGTCTTGCAATTCCACGGTGTTTACATCGTCGTCAACTATCGCGTTGTTGTTTTTCGCATTCGCGTTCCTCTTTTTCCTCCTCCTCCTCCGTTTCTTCCAAGAGGAGGAGGAGGAAATCTTCTTCTCCTCTCGCAAAATTCTCTCGTGAATGCGCGTCGGATTCGTCCTCGCTTCGTGATTTTTTCCCAACGAAAACACATTCACCTTGAAAGAAGAGGACGAAGAAGACAAAGAAGAAGACAAAGAAGAAGTGGTGGAACAAAACATCTCTCTCTCTTCCCTCTCTCTCTCTCTCGCTCTTGACTCTCCACCTCTCTCTTTCGCGCTTCTCCCTCGACGACACCAAGAACAACACAACAGAGACGAAAGAATTAATTAAGTGTTTTTTTGTTCCTTTTTTCTCTCTTCCTGTGCTCGTCGAAACAACAAACTTTTTATTTAGGGTATTAAACCCTACCTGCTTCTATGGCCCTTTTTTTCCTTCTTTTCTTGCAAAAGTAAGAGAGAGAGACAGAGAGAGAGAGATTAGAGAGGTTTGCGCAGAGAACAAAGAGAGACGAAGAAGATGTCCTCCTTTTTGTTAAAAGTCTTCGCCGGTCCACTCTCCGCCATGTCCAATTACTACCGACGAACCGTCGGGTACGAACTCTCCAAGTACGGTTTACGCTACGACGATTTGCTCGACGAGACGCAAAATTTAGACGTCCAAGAGGCGTTAGATCGCCTGCCGAAAGAGGCACGAGAGATGCGAACGCAACGGTTAAAACGAGCCATGGATTTAAGCATGAAACATATTTACTTGGATAAAGAGACGATGGAGAAACAAACGCCGTTCGACCACTACTTGTCGCCGGTTTTGGCGGAAGTGGAGGCGGAGAAAAGCGAGAAAGTTGCGCTGGGATCGGACGTGTCGTACAACAGACAGATACCGTGATGGGAGAGATAAAAAAGCGAACGACGACGATATGCGAGAGGACTTCTTTTCATCTCATCGTTATTATAAAACAGTTTAAATACCAACACTCCTACTTCTACTACTACTACTACTATTACTGCGATGATGACGGTGCTCATACATACATTTATTTAATCTTCCGCGACGAAGGCTTTTTGCTCGTAGTACGCCTTCTCGCTCGCCATTTTCCGTTTTTGTCTCTCTTCGAACAGCGCTCTGTTTGCTTGCACTCTTTTCGCGATGGTGAGTTTCTTCCTCGAGAAGACTCTTTCTTTCACCGAGAGGATTTGGACGCCGTTCTTTTCGCAGACGTTTCGATCGCGCTCGGTGACGGCGTCGTCGTCTTCAAAGACGACCGCGGTCACGTTGAATGTTTTACAAATGTCATCCGTGAGTCGTGCCGGCGCGCCAACGACGACATCGTCGCAGTGTCTGCACGCGATGGCAGACATGGCGCGTTCGGATTGGTTGAGCATCGGCGGCGGTTGGTTCGTTTTGTCGCGCGTTAAATACTCGTCCGCGATAACCGCGCAGACGACTTTATCCGCTACGAACGAGCACTCTTCCAGGAGTTCCACGTGACCGGCGTTGAACACGTCGAACGCACCGACGACGTAACAACACGTCGTTTCTTCGTTTCTCTCGTTCTTCCTTTGCTTCTTATCTGTCTTCCTTCTCTCGGTCTCCTCGTGCATCTTGGACGTTTTACTGTACGAAACTTTCGCCGCGAACTGCGCTATCCTCGACGCCGTCGTACAAAATCTCGCCTCGTGTCTCTCGTTTTTCTCGCTCCTTTTACCCCCACTGCTCTCATCACCAACTTGACTCGTCGTGTTCTCGCTCGCATCCGCGTACTCCAACAACCTGGCCACCAAATCCGTCGTCGACACCCCTTCCGTCCTCTTGATCTCGCGATATTTCCCCAACGCTTTCGGTATCGCGTACGCGTCCGTCCCGTCCGGCAAATAACACGGGTCGTCCCCGTGCACGATGCAATCGATCCCATACTTCTCCGAAAATAACTCCTCCACAAACTCCCTGGTCAACTCGTACGGCACGTTCGCGATTATATCGTCCACCCACTTCACCGCTCGCACGCACTTCACCCTCTCCTGCTCCGGTAACACCGGTGGGCCTTTGCACCGCAAAATCTCCTCGTCCGAAACCAGACCGACGATTAATTCGACTTCTTCTGCTCCCTCCACATATCCTCCTTCTTTTCCTCCTGTTGATGCGAAAGAGGCAATCGCTCGTGCCTGTCGCAGCGCGTTCGCGTGGCCGAAATGCATCAAGTCGAAACAGCCATCCACGTACACTCTGAAGACTTTTCTCGTCTTCTTTAATGTCTTCTTAGCGCGGAGAAGCGCGACCGCACCGACGAGCAAAAACGAGGACGATACAAATGGGATCATGTTCTGTGCTCTCTCGAGTGTCTTAGTATTATTACGCAGAGTTTATGTATAATATATGCGCGCGTGTAACGTGCGCTTTACAGTGGAGAGAAATGGCTTCACTCTTAACATGTAGGGGAAAACTCTACTTTGATGCGATGATGAAACGCGCGAAGAATACGACAAAGAAGAAGGGACGAGAGGAAGACGAACTCGTGTTCAAAGGAACCGTCGAGCCGTTTTACTCGTCGGCGCATCCGGTGACCCCTGCGGTACTCTCATCGTTGTTCTTCGTTTCGTTTCGTAACCCACTGCGCGTTCAGATACCATTCGTGTGATGCGTGTGACTCTCTCTCTCTAACTCTCTGACGCTCTCTCTCTGACTCTCTCGTCAAAAACAGGAAGCGTACGGCTTCGCCGGCATCGTTTTGTCCACCGTCCTCTTCCTCTTCCACCTGTTTCTTCTCTTTTCTCCGAATCCAGAAGTGCAAAAGGAACGACAGTTGACAAAGACCAAATCCGAATACGGTGACGATACGCTCGTCCGGTTTATACTGTTCTCGAAACATTACGCCAAAGCGATCCCTCTGTGGATGAGTTTAGCGGTGTGCATGTACGTGATTGTAATCGAATGTTTAAGCCGCGTGAAAGTGCTTCCGTTGGACGACGGGCGGTTGTTCACGTACCGCGGAGCGGCGTCTCGCGCCTCCTCCTCGAACGTACTCCGACGAAGAGGACGAAGGAGGAAAGCGGGCGAAAAGGAGGAGGGGGAGGAGGAAAAGGAGACGAAAAGAGGAGGAAGTGGCGGAGGAGGGTTTATCGGCGAGAGCGTGGACGTGAGAGCGTGGAACGAAGCTTTGTTTCGTCGTCGTCCTTCGTGATCTCGGACGACGCGGCGAACGCGCTAGAGAATAGCAAGTGTTTTAGGAACCAAAATGAGGCCGTTAGACGGCACAAATTTCTCGCGTTAAAGTTCTTTGCAGAAAGAAGGAGAGAAAGCGTTTCCTCTCCTTTATCCTTCTCTCTCTTTCCCTCTCGATCGTGTGTGTGTATATTTAATTAATACGCCGCGTTAAGGGCATCGCATTCATCGTCCTCCGCGAGCGCTTCTTTTTTCCTCCGCGCATTTTTAGATACGTTTCCCCGAACATCAGGATGACCTTTGACGAGAACGACGGCGCTTTGACGAGCGCTGCGCCACCAAAAGTAGCCGCACTCTTGACGTTTACGAACGTGCACACGACCACGAGTACGAATACGACCAACGCGTTCTCTAAACGCGGAGGAGAAGAAGAAGACTTGAGGGTTGATGATGATGAAATCGAACGCGTTTTGAACGCGAGAGGGGTGAAACGGTCGAGCTTTTTTGAAATCGAGAAAAATGGTGCAGAAGAAAACGTCGAAGAAGACGTCGCACTCGGCGCGATGATGAAAACGCACGTCCGCGCGATGATTTCTCACGCCTTGCTCGTCTCCGAAGACGCGACGATCGTGATATCTGGAGACGATTTTGAGATGACTTTAAAACAGTTCGCGCGCGCGATATCGTGGGCGAGCGAAAGCGTGTTCGAGAAAGAGTTGAGACGGGTGCCGAAGAGCGCGTTTACGTTGAAAGCGACGTGCGCGGCAATCGGGATGAAGGAGAAGGCGACGTTGGTGGACGTGGTTGCGATGCGAACGGTGGGAGGGTTAGGGGCGAGTTCTTCGGAAGATGAGCGGAAGGGCGCGAAGTTGGAGCGGACGGAACTGGTGAATAAGGAAGACGCGAGGGATATCGTGAAGTATTTGCCGAGAGGCGACGACCGGGCGGTTGGTTTTTGTTTTTATTTAAAAGTTGGCGAGAATAGACCGGTTGGAAAGTTACGGTTGATTGCGTTACCACCAGTCGCGCCGAAAGCGTCGGTGTTTGCCACGTCGACGAGCGAGGAGGTGCTGAAAAGACAGGCGTCGGTGTCGAGAATTTCAGCCGTCGCGAGCGCGTTGAGAGAGTACGGAGGAATGGACGCAAAGTCGCAACAGCAGCAACAACAGCAAAGTGACGTGTTGGCGAGACGTTGGCGCAAGAATCCAGCGACGAGATTGTTGCACGCGATGCTCGTGGACGATGCGGATGAAGGCGAGAGTAGTGGTGGTAGTAATAGCGGGAACTACGTCTTTCAGAAATATTTCCGAAGCGCGTGTATCATCAACGGGTCGACGCCGTTTGGAGGAACACAAATCGCCAACATGGCTGCGGCGACAGCCATTTTACCGCCACCGCCACCGTCGGTGAAGAAAATAGTACACATCCAACAACAAAATCACGAGAAACAGAGGTCGAAAAAGATATTAGAGTTGGAAACGCGAGCAAAGGTGGCGGTAAACGTGCCGCCGCCGCCGCCGCCGATGATGACGGCTCAAAAAGTTGAAACAGAACGTTTAGAAAACAAGTTGGGTGGGCGTAATAATTCTGTGCGTATAGCGACGACATCGACGCCGAACGCTTCACCGTTACCGTTTCAGTTTAACGAAGACAACGAGGATGACATGCCGCCGACGCCACAAAATTTGAATTTTCACACGCCTCAGATGGCGTTTCACTCCGACGAACAAAGACAACAACAACAACAACAACAACAACAAAATACACAACGAAAAAAGAGAACGCCGCTCGCGGACATATCGGTCACGATACCTTCCCCGCCCGTAGTAAACGCATCAAACGACAACGACTATTACGCCGCCATCATTGGCGAGTTGAAATTAAATCTGGAACAAGAACGCAAACGCACCGTGGAGGCGGAAGAACGAGCGATGAAATCATCTGAAGCCGAATCGATTTGGCTTTCGCGCATGTCCGCGGCACGGCATGAAGACGAGAAGCGACGCGACGAACTCGAGATGTTGCGTCAATTGCACGCCGAAATGCAAGCGAGAGCGAAAGATGCCGAGGAGAAGGCAAATGTCATCGAAGAGCGGTGTAAAGACTACCGAAAGTTATCGGCGGAGTTGGAAGCCGAGTGTTCGCGTTTGCGAACCTCTGCGCAAAACGCGGAATCTTTAGCGAATGGGTTCGAGCAAGAGTTACAAGGTAAAACGAAAGCGTTGGAAGCGGAAGCTGCGGAACTCAATCGCGTTATCGAGAAGTTTACATCTACGGAAGAGGAATGCACAAAGGCGAGAGCGCTTTCGCGTCTGTTACAAACGCAATTGGACCAAACGAATCGAAAGTTTGACGACGTATCTGCAAAGTTAGAAGACTCGGAAAAGAGGGAAGATATTCTGAAGCGAAAGTTAAAAACCGTGGAAGACGACCGCGACTCGTTTCGAGCGAAAGCCGAAGACGCGGAAACGGCTTTACAACCGACGAAACTCCTTGCACAGAAGCAACTTGATGAGATCAAATCGCGCGAAGCTGACCGAGACGTTGCATACGCTGCCGCCGATTTCGCGAGACGCACTAACGCGAGCGTATCCGCGCAACGCGATAAACTGCTAGCTGAAAATGCGTTGTTAAGAGAAAAGTTGGCCGTGACTGAAGCGGCCGCAAAATCGGCGCTTTCCGGGATTGATTTCGCGAACGGCGCGAGTATGGGTTTTGGTTCTACCGAGGATAAATCACAGCAGTCGATGAACTCTGCGCAACTCAATTACGAATCGCCAAGTTGGTTGCACGAATATGCCGCGTTTTCAAGGGTCGGGACGGCGTAACGTAGGATGGATGTATATGCTTTTATATTTTACAACTCTACTTTTGTGTGCGTCTCTCTCTCTCTCTCTCTCTCTCTCTTTCCAATTGCACAGCTTTGATGGCACGTAATTATCACTCCTCCTCTTCACTTTCCTCCTCTTCATCACTATCATCGGTGGCGGTCAAATGATATGCCGCGCGAGGACAGTTCATACAACAGCGAAATCGTTCGGGTATCGGACCATCACTACATCCGCGGTCGATCAACGCTTTCGCAAACTCTTCGTGTCCTTCCTGTCTGGCAATTATTGGAGCCACTGGGTGCCAGTTCCAGTTATTCTCGGCACAAATTTTTTCGTTCCTCCACCAGTCGACGAGTTCCATCCTCCCAATGACACATAAACCTACCCAAACGCTGTCGAAGATACGACCCGTGTTTGCGTAAATTTCAGGATCGAAGAATCTTTCGAAGAACTTTTTCAGGGTAGTTACTGAAGAAAACTCGTGAATGAACCAGACACCGTGATCAGGGGTCATCACTCGAGAGTCTGGGAACGTGCCGTTTCGATGCGAGGACACTTGCCATCCGGTTCCTTTCAAACCTGTCAACATTGTTTTCGTCGCCAAACACGCGAATTTCACGTCTGTCGGATTCAGGAATGACACGACTTTCGCGAGCAAATCTTTGTTCTCCTCTTTCTCAAACAAATCCATAAGTGGACTCGGTCCTTCTTGAAGCTTCTCCAGAGTCAAATCCTCAAACTCGTACGTATTGAACGATCGTTTCACTCTCTCGTAACACTTCTTCGAGCTCAACGCAAATCGCTTCAAATCGCCGGTGGTTAACCGCCAAATTATTTCATTCTCGAAAAGATCTGGTATCTCCAACAATAACGTCGCCAACGTCGTCGGTGGTCCAATTGTTGCCCTTACTTCTTCTCTCACGCAACTGTCTGCGTCGAAATCGGCGCAAACAAAATCGGCACCGTCTCGCACGTCATTTTTTGACACGTCGTGAATGCGAATCTTGTACGGCAAAGCGCACCCATCCGAGATATCAAAACCCGGGGGTCGAGTCCAGTGTTCCACTATCGTTCCAGTCTCCCACATATTACTCGTTGGATCTGAAAACGAAACCACTCTCGCTTGCACCCGTTGGCCAACCTCAAATCTCAACTTTGGTCTCCTCTTGCTTTTGTAGCACCCCGTGTTTTCCAAGCGACAGCTTTCGTTCGTGTCGTCACGGATGAGATAAAATTTATACCCGAGCAAAGCGCGAAACTCCTCGTCAACTTCCGCCTTATACGGATGCACGACCTCGCAATTCACGTTGTTACATTTCACGTGCACGCCAACGACTCGCCCGGTGATTTGATGCTCCTCCTCGAAGTTGCCACCGACGAAACAAGAAAACTCCAAACGTTCTCCAACCTCGAATCGCAAAAACGGTCGTCGCCTCGTTTGCAACAAAGAAGACTCTTTCTTACCGTTCGCACCACCCAAACGCAACGGGTCGAAGCCCCTGTTCTTCTTCGTCATCGAGGCACCTTTTCTTTCGCGATATTTCTTCTTCTTCCTTCGCTCTCCTTCTTCTTCTCTTCGCCGTTTGCGCGGACGGAAGGAAAAAAGAGAGAGAGAGAGAGAGATGAGATCGTTTGTGAATGTCGCATGTGTGTTTGTGTTTGACCGAACACAAAAGCGAGAGATTTGAGCGTTTTTTGTCTCTTTTTTTATTCGAGTACAACTGCACAAAAAAAACTCTCGAATCTTTCGTGTGTATCTCCGTATCGCATGCATTTACTGACGTCTTCGCCGATGCAGGGGCTCTTCTCCCAAACGGGACAACAACCGCGAACGTCTCCGTTGTGTTTGAGGCAAAGGAAAGCGGTCGCGCAATCGTCGTCGTTTCTTTCACGAGGAGGAGGAGGAGGTAAACGAGGGGGAGGGAGAATTGATTCAAAAATTGTTGCGTCCAAATGCGTCTTTTCCCCGAGAACTGTGAAGACGTCCAACAAAAGCGGCGGTTTATTTGGCGGTGAATCAGATGCGCATTTGACGACGACGAGACAGAGAAGAAGCAGAGCTTTATTTGTGACGACGAAAGCGTCGGTGGATAACGCGGAATCGATCGCGCGTAAAGTGTCTCGAACGGCAGCGGCGTGCAAAACGTTAGGCCGATGGGGGTTTTGGGGGCAGTTGATTCTCTTCACCGTCGCCGCGGTGGTGGTGGTGTTTTCGTTTTTGTTTAAAGGGTTCACGAAAGCCACGGACGCGGGGTTGTATTTTATCTTGTTCGGGATCATGGCTGGGTTTTTTACCACGTTTTGGTCGCTCGGGTTAGTTCGATTGGGCGACCGGTTGAAGGCGTCCATCGCGGATCTCGAATTGGTGCCGCCGAGAGCGGAGGTGGTGAAAGCGTTGACGACTGGGTTGACGGTGAATTTGGTTGGGTTAGGCGCCACGATTGTTGGTTTACAAGCGACGACGGGGTTGTTATTCGCGAAGACGTTGACGATCGCGGCGACTGGGCCATTCGCGCAAAATGCCAATCCGGTGTTGGCGTTGGATATTTTCTTGGTTCAAGCGGCGAGCAACGCGATGTTGGCGCACTGGTTGGGGATGAGTATATCGTTGTGGTTGTTGAGAACGGTGAATTTACCGAGTCCACCCGCGCCGAAAGGGGAGAAGTAAGTGTGCATCAGTCGAAAGGTACATGATTTTAAACGAAGATGATGTGCTTCTTTTTAATATATTTTTGTTACAATTTCTCGCTTTTTATTTATATCTTGTTTTCTACAGAGAGACTTAAAGTGTACGCATATACCCGCCGCGCAACGACGGATGATGCTCACTTACTATTGTGATTATTATTATCTGTTGGTGGTATATATGCTCTATATCTAGTACGTGCTCAACCACGGATGTTTCAGCAACTCCTCTGCGGTAGCGCGGTTTTTCGGGTCGAAATCCAACATCGGCTTCAAAAACGCCGTCAGTTCCATCGCCTCGTCCTCGTCTAATCGATACTTTTCCACTAAAACGCGGTCTAACGTCCAAAACTTCAAGTTTTTAATGTTCCTCAATTCGCACGAGCGGTTAAAGAAATCTTTCGACCGTTTTCCACCGAGAGCGATTTTCTTCGGCATCTTCTTCCCGGCGAGTTCCATCATGAGCGCTAAATGATCGTCGTCGCGTTCGTGCGTTTCTCCACTTCGAGGGTCAAACAAGACGTCACCGGTGACGAGTTCAAAAATGACGCACGCTAACGACCATATATCGCACGCGGCACCGTATTTAGTGCCCAAAATAACCTCCGGCGATCGGTATTGTCGCGTCTGAATGTCCGAGGTGAATTGCTTGTACGTCCAACAGGCGTTACCTAAATCCACGATTTTCACATCTAAGTTATCCAGTTCTTCTGGAGAGAGAGTGAAACGCGGTGGTTTTCCACCTCCCGCAGACTTTTTCTGCTCTTGTTCTCCTCTCGCGATATCGTCTTCATCTTTGTTACTCGCGCCGCTATTATTTGGCATGTTCATGTTTCCTAAATCCTTCGTCATCTGCTCCATCTTCGTCGGCGTCGTCCCCGGCGGCGTCGCCTGGCCAACCGCCGCGACGCTCGACGAAGACCGACTTCTCTTCGACATCTTCGGCGGTAAAAACCTCGTTAAAAGGACATTCTCTGGCTTCAAATCCGTGTGTATGATTTCCCTCTCGCGATGCAAATAATCCAACCCTTTCAAAATACCAATCGCGATTCTCCTCACGCCTGGAATTGGAATACCTAAATAATCGTACCGTTTAATCAGCGTCAACAAATTATCGCCCAGACGTTCAAACACCATGCACACGTGCGTCCCGTTCTCACCTATGTGCTCGAACGAATCCACCAACTGTACCACGTGTTTCGCGTTCTCGCTGTATTCATTCTTCCTCGTAGCGTCATCGTCCTCGTTTTCTTTCCTCTGTCCGCTCGCAATCTGCTTCAATATCTCAATCTCGTCCCTCGCCGCTTCCAAGTAATGCGACGCCGACTTTTGTATCTTCAACGCGTACGTGTGTTTATTATTCTCCTCTTCAAACTCCATCTCTTTTTCTTTTTCTTCTTCTTTCGTCGTCCGTTTTAAATCGCTCACTATCCACACCGTGCTAAAGTGCCCCCAGCCTAATTTCCGCTCGATTCGGTATCGATTCTCGTGAAAGCAATCCCCGATGGAAACGCGGTGGTACCCGCCTTTTTTATACTCGTCCTCGCCTTCGCGATCGTCGTCGTCGTCGTCGTCTGAATCGTCGTCCTCGTCTCTGGACGACGTTCCTCGCGGGGACGAAGACGAAGACAAAGAGGGAGAGGAAAAGTCGTCGTTTTTGGAATTCCGCTGACGAATTGGTGAACCGTCGCCGGTTTCGTCGTCACGTTTTGTCGGTTCAGGGGAGACCATTTTGTAGTTCGTTTTCTCTGCCCCGCGACGAGACGCAAACAACGAGAGCGTAAACAACGCGTGCTCTCGAATTTCGCGCTCTTGAAAGGATGAAAAGGAGGAATGCGACGGTGCGTTAACGCGCGTTTACTGCTACTAAATGTACCCAATGTGGTTGAAAAAAGTGCGGAAAATTGAGGAAAAATAAGACTTTTGAGAAAAGGAGTAACGTCTTCTTAAAAAGCGAGAGTTTTTATTATAGGCCAGGATGATTACACATTCTCTGTTTCCAAGGCAGAACGGACTCTCTGATGAGAGTGCGTTTGTTTATACCGCGCAGTTTATGTGTGTGTGTATATATGCCACGCTCGAGCGAGCGTTCTCTCTCTCTCTCTCTCTCTCTCTAAACTACAATCCTACTCCGAACGAATTCGCGCGCGACCAGAGGGCCGAGAACGTAACAGATTCTCTCCAACCAGTTGATGATCTTCGCGTTGAAATGTTTTCCTTTAACGCCCCCGCTATTATAATCATCGCTATTATTCCTCCTTCCTCTTCTAAAATGCGGCGGCTCAAACGCATTGGTTTTTCGACGAAACGGTCGAAAATCAGGCACGCCGAACGCGTTCATGGACGCGTGTAAACTCCACGCGCCGGCGAGGCCGGCTTTGCACCGCCAGAATATGGTACCAGCGAGCGCGCCGAACGCAGTCGTGTAGATGCACTGGAACAAAACAAACCGCGAGGCTTTCGCAGAGCCGTATACTTTTTTCAGCGCGAAATAGTGGTTGATGTGCGCGAAACCGAAGAAAAGCGGACTGACGTACACCGCGCTCCTCGTCGAGACGGCGGCGCTGCCGCTCGTCGTCCTAGTTCCCTCATCAAAGCCGGTACCGAGGAGGACGGTGAGCAACAAGCCGCGGAAGACGAACTCCTCGAAGAACGGCGCGAGGAGTACATCTCGAATCGGAACGAGCCGGCCGTATCGTTCCGCGTTTTCGCGGTGGTGTCCGAATAAGAATCGAAACATACCGTCGATAATTTTAAGGTTGTGCTCGTTGTTCTCATCCTCGTTCTCCTCGTAATCATCATCACCTGACCGCTGAGACATCATCGCGGATGATCGAAAGACCGCGCACACCACCGGTCCGAGATACACTAAACCCGTCACCGCGAGACCAAAGAAGAGGTCCGTCGTCGCATCCATCGCGACGCCAAGAATACCAAACATTTTCGACGAGCTGATGATGAGAAAGTTCTTCTTCGTTTCCCCACCCGTGCACACCATCGCGAACACCTCCTCGAAAGACATCGTCTCTCTCAACCACCACAAAACGAGGAGAAATCCAAGCACACACGCGCACAGTTGCATCAAAAATCGCGTTTGAATCACGCGACTGTCGTTCCTATTCGTTTCTTCTTTCAGGAAACGAGGGCTCCGAGGTTTCCTCCCGAACGAGAACGAGGGGAGAAAAAAGAGGAAGCACAAGTACTGGAGGGTGATGCACGCGCAGAGCAGCCAAGAGCGAAAGACAACCATCGTCGTCCTCTTCTTCCTCCTCTTCCTCCTCGCAAAGTTCTCGTTCTTTCGACGACGATATAAAGACGACGACGCTTTTTACACGCTTTGTGTTTCTCACCCTCGTAAAAGTACGAAGCGTTTTTCTAAAAAATGGGTCGACAGACTTCTGTCGACAAGGAGGTCAAATGCATCTGATTTCTGCTCGCGCAGAACGCGCGTATTCGAGGAGTATCCTAAAGCGTTTAAAAATGTCTCAGACACGCAGTTCTGCGAATACTTTCCAAACACATACGAAGAACATCTCATCAGACAACACACATCTCCGCTTCTCATCACGCAGAGCACATAAAATTGAAGAAGAAATACAGATATACTATCAAAAACCGCGTGTTCACTTTCGCGAGCGCGCAGAAGAGGAACAGGCGCTTTTTGCTCGCGACGCGAGCGACAAGACGCTCAGTTCTGCGGAGACTTTCCTCTCGTACTTTTGAAGCACATCGCAGAGACAAC
>Ga0255779_1004079_pt1 | contig 14245 bp, 9 predicted proteins | sample 011ome_21_FD_179977 | JGI IMG/M metagenome (GOLD analysis project Ga0255779, IMG submission 179977) | Coastal salt marsh microbial communities from the Groves Creek Marsh, Skidaway Island, Georgia - 011508AT metaG (version 2) | ecosystem: Environmental > Aquatic > Marine > Intertidal zone > Salt...
AAAAGTGATGTCAGATGGTCCCCTAAAAATACAGCAGCTCCGTTACGTTGTCGCGGCGGTAGAAAGTGGAGGCTTCAAGGCGGCGGCGGACCGCCTACACCGCACCCAGCCCGCTATTTCACTGGGCATCAAGGAGCTGGAAAGCCGTTTTGGACAACCCCTGTTTGAGAAGCAGGGGCAGGGCAGGTTAACTCCCTTTGGATCCCAGTGTTTACCGCGTTTTCGCGAGTTGTTGGCGCAGCACGATCGCATATCCCGAGAACTCGATGACATGGCTAATCAGCGTATAGGCCGCGTCGAGCTGGCAACGGTTCCCTCTGTTGCCCAGCGCTATATGCCGGCGGTACTCAATAAATTTTTACGAACCCATCCAGATGTCGAGCTTAGCCTACATGACGGGCCCGCTGAATTGGTGGCCGAGATGGTTCAAGCAGGCAGTGTCGACTTTGGCGTTGGGGCTCTCTGGGCGGTAACCCCCGAGTTAACCTATGAGCCCCTGCTTGAGGATGATATCGGAGTTGTCTGTCACCAAAGCCACCGGTTTGCTGACGCCCAAAGTCTCGTTTGGCGTGATCTTGCAGGACAGTCCATGATCAGTAACGGAACCTCGCGCCTGCTCCTCGGCACCCCTGCCGAGGGGTTACTGTCAGAAAGTCGCCTATATATATCAGACATGATTTCGATTCTTGCCATGTTGCAGACGGGCACCACGTACACCACCTTGCCACGGTTGGCTTTTGAGGAATGGGACACGGCGCTGCGCTTTATCCCACTCACAGAGCCTTTGATTACGCGCTCAGTGGGCTTGATTACGCGTCCCAATGTCACGCTATCGCCTGTCGCCGCGCATGCATTGCATTTGGTCCGCGAGCAGCTTGCCGTGGTTTGAAGTTGCGGCTGGCCCCATTCTAATCTGTGGTGGGGTCGACAGTGGGAACCTTGATGGTGAACGTTGCGCCATGTTGATTATTTGCTGCGTCTATCCGACCGCCCATAGCCGCAATGATGCCATGGGTTACCGATAACCCTAGCCCCATTCCCTTATCGGGATCTTTCGTTGTGAAGAAAGGATCAAAAACTCGTTCTATGTGATCTCTGTGAATGCCGCCACAGGTATCTTCCGCCACAATGATAATGGTTTGCTCTTCTCGCTTAATGCTAATAGTGATATTGGCTGCCGCTTCTGTCTGGTTGTCTCTGAGCTTCTCGTTCGCCGCATCAATCGCGTTCCTTATCAGGTGCGATATGGCCACCTTGAATTGCTCGGGGTTGCCGGTTGCTGTGACAGCGTTACCGGTTTGGTCTCGGTATTCCAACGCTATTACATCGTTGTGCTGTCGCTCATATTCCTCGACGGTCGCGATGAGCACTGCTGCAGGGTTGAATACCTCTCCGTGAAGGGAGCGAATGCCACCGTAGGTTTTCATGAAATTAATTAGTTCCGAAATCTTTCTAACGGCTTCCAGAGTTCTGTCAATTTTCTCGGATGCTTTTGGCGCCTGTGATAGTGGTTCTTTCAACAGGTGCCGTAAGTTGGCAAGCGATAGCGCGATTGTCTGAAGGGGCTGATTTATTTCATGGGCCATACCTGTAGTCATTTCACCCAACGTGCTGAGTCGCTGCGCGGCTAGCATTTCGCGCTCAGCTCGCTTCAGATCACTGATATCAGTCAAAATTATCCAGTACCCGTCAGGCTCACCCTGGGTATTAATCCGAGCCGTCCGGCTCATCAGGACATTCATCTGTCCTTCGGAATTCTCTGTGGTTACGGGGATAAGATCGGAGTCGCTAAGCAGTGAGTTTTCAATCTTTGGTAGGAGCTCCGGAGATTGGCTTACCAACCTGCGTGCGGCGATATTTTTATAGGGGATATCACCGCTTTCAGAAAAAGCAATGAAGCCCAGTTGAGCGCCGTCAAGCAAACTTTCGTAGCTGGTATTCAGCGCGACTGTGCGCTCAATTCCTTGAGCGATCGATTGGTCCATGGTCTTAAAGGCATTTACCAGCCGTTGAAACTGTGAGGTAGCCCTAGTGGTGTCAAAGGTGAAGGGCGGCCGGCCTGGCGTAATCGGGTTGTCCGCAACGTGTTCCATGGCGTCAATGAGCTGATCGAATGGCTTAGAAAAGCGTGCTACAACGAATTCTATGGCGGCTGCCATAGTGAGAAGTAGCAGAGAGCCTCCGAATATCCAAAGAGTAAAGCTTTTTAGGCTGGCACCGATATGAGACCAAAAATCTACTGTAAATCGAAAACAATCGACATCGAACAAGTCCCGGTCAAAACTTTCGATCAATTCATCGCTGGCTTGAAATGTGATGTAGCTGTTTTTTAGATCTCTAAGGCGCTTGAAGCGATTTTCCCGCAGAGTTATGCGCGCCGGTGGTACCCAGATCGCGTAGTCGTACTGCTGGTCTATGATTTTGGCTGAGTCAGATATACCGTAAAGCGCCTGCGCTGAGGGGCCGTGGAAATGGCTCACTCGGTCGATGACCCCCTGTTCTATCTTCCCCGTCATTTGTCCCAGCATGTCGCTACCATATAGGCTCTGCCACAGGTCAACTGGAGTTGGATACACCAGTACAAGCCTAGGAAAGTCAGCGTTAGGGCTGAACGCCACAGGTCCTTCTGGATCGCCGGAGAGTGCTACTGAAACGTTGTCTTTGGTTTCGTCCAGCAAGCGATTCAGTGCTTCCGGCTGAAGATTCAGCTCGTCGAAATTTGAGCTGGTGAAAGAGGATTCCTGCCCTGCAATCCGAATCAGAAAGTGCGGGTTACCCGAGATTCCCAAGGCATCGAGAATTTTACGATCTCTATTCACTGGAGCAGCCGTGGTATTTGACAACAGTTGCGGCAAGAGTGAAGTGAGTTGATTTAGACGGGCCCTCTGTGTTGCGATATCCGCTGACGCCGTTAACGCGAGAGCCTCAAAGCGGGCATTAGAGGCGGCAAAAAGCCGATGAATGCTTGCCTCAATTTGTTCGTTAGTGACAACCCATAATAAGCCTAATAGGGGTATCGATGCCGCGAGAAGAGCCGCCGTTTCGGATATCTCGCGCATTCTGACGGTGAAGCGCCTCGGTCCACCGAAAAAAAGATTGGGTAGCCTATGTTGCAGAAGCACCACAGTGAAGTGCAGAGCCGTTGTTAACGTAATGCAGGATACACCGCTAAAAAGTCGCTGACCTGTCGCCGCGAGCGCATAGTCCGCGTCAAATGCAGGTAGCCAGAACGCGAGATAAGTAAGCGGCGTACCGAGGCACGTCCAGTAGCCAAAACCGATGACCGCTTGACCGAGGGTCCTATGCTCAGATTTTATCCATTTGATGGTGAGGATAAGCAAGCAGCTGTTGCTATAGGTCGCTATCCAAGCGTTAAGTTCATGTATGCCCCATAGAACGTAGGCCAGTGCAGCTGAAGCGGTTAGAAGCGCCAGTAGGTGCTTGCCGCGAAACCAGATGAGCATGAGAAGTGCAGGCACATCAAGAAATGAAATCTCTACGCTACCCAGTTCAAAACATGGATACACCGCCGCAAAAATTGTGAGCGCTACCAGCACCAAGTAGGTGGGAGCTTGAATCATCGACACGGAATTAGCGTCGTCGCGAGCTGCTTTTTGGTTTGCGGCATTGGTAATCATCGAGCTACCCGCAATTCATCAAGTAGCGGCTTGAGCCGCTGTTGCCACACTTCGGGCTGAATCAGGCCTTGATAATGAAATCTTACGTGGCCCTCGCCATCAATGACGAAAGTTTCGGGCGCGCCCTGTACGCCTAATTTTTCTGCATACTCGCCCGTAGGGTCCTGCAGTGACACCGAGAAGGGTGATCCAAAACGCGTAAGCCAGCGCTCGGCGTCATCAGGGTTATCTTTTAGTGCAATACCCGCAAGCGGAATACCCTGCCGCGATAGCTCTTTAAGGAATTTGTTTTCAGCTTGACAGGTGACACACCAACTGGCCCAGAAGTTCATCAGGTAAGGTTGTCCGGTCAGGTCAGACAGGTGCGCGTTGTTATTTTCGCCTAATTGCTGCAATTCGTGGTTTGGCAACGGGTATCTTGTTGCTGCCACGTCTCCGCTGAATTGGCCTAGATATGACATAGCGCTCGCAGCCCATAACACCAGGCATGACACACCTAATATGGTTGTTTTTTTGCCAAGGGTTTTCACAGACATTTCCAAGCCCAGCATCTACGGAAGAGGCTAACAAAATCCGGTGATGCAGGTAAGAACGTTGAGCTGAGGAAAAAGCGCGCTTCTCAGCGTTGGAGCATTCGGGGTCGAAGCGGGCTGGTTAATCAGTCTTGATGGTGTTTACAGCCAGTCTTTTTATTGGCACATTAAATGCCAATAAAGTAAGTACCGATAGGGATAAAGATAAGGACGTTAATGCGATGGGCAACGGAAGAAAGCTATTAGCGGTCGGGTTAATCTTGGCGCTTGCGTTGGGTGCCAGCGCCTACATGAACCGCGTCTCGCTGGTGTTGGCTTTGGCGAAATACCAAGCACACTCTGTGCCGGTAGGCCCAGCGCGGGAAGTCCCCTGGTCTATGGGTCCTGTGGTGGCCGAGCAGCCCCCGGAGGAGCGTCCGCCCAATATTATTCTGATCGTCGCCGATGACCTGGGCTACAACGACATCTCAACCTTCGGGGGTGGCGTCGCAGACGGTCGCGTACAAACGCCCCACATTGATCAGCTGGCAGCAGAGGGGGCGATTTTCACCCAGTCTTACTCAGGCGCAGGAACCTGTGCGCCCTCGCGCGCCATGTTGATGACTGGACGGTATCCCACTCGGACCGGATTTGAGTTCACACCGACACCGGCTGGTATGGCCCCCATTGTGAATATGGTGCGCAATACGATTCCAACAAACCTACCCCCGGCTCTTTACGACAAAGAGCTCGATGAAACCAAGCCAGCCTATGAGGATCAGGGGCTACCACCGGAAGAAATCACACTCGCTGAAGTCTTGCGAGATAAAGGCTACGCCACCTTTCATGTGGGTAAATGGCACTTGGGCCGCCGAAACGGGATGGCGGCGCATGAACAGGGGTTTGATCAGAGCCTGCTAATGGCTAGCGGTCTGTTTCTGCCCGAAGACGATCCCAACGTGGTCAACGCCAAGGTCGAATTTGACCCCATTGATCAGTTTCTGTGGGCGGGTATGACCTATGCCAATAGCTTCAACTCCGGCGATGAGGACAGGTTTCGCCCCGGTGGTTATCTGACGGACTACTGGACTGATGAGTCCATAAAAATTATCGAAGGTAATCGGCATCGACCCTATTTACTCTATTTGGCGCATTGGGGCGTGCACACACCGTTGCAAGCTACCCGGGAAGACTATGATGCCGTGGGGGATATTCGGCCGCACCGGCTGCGAGTTTACGCGGCGATGGTGCGCGCTTTGGATCGAAGCGTGGGTCGCATTATGGAGACACTAGCGCGCACCGGTCAGGCAGAGAATACGGTGGTGATGTTTACCAGTGACAACGGCGGGGCCGGCTACATAGGCTTGCCGGATGTTAACCACCCGTTCCGGGGCTGGAAGATTACCCAGTTTGAGGGAGGCATTCGCGTGCCGCTCTTTGTGCGTTGGCCGGCAGTCATTGCCGGCGGCACGGTGTCTGACGTGCCAGTAGCGCATATCGATGCCATGCCCACACTGGTAGCAGCGGCAGGTGCGCAGTTACCCACCGATCGAGGCATTGATGGTCATAACGTCTTGCCTCTGACACAGCCCGGGGGTGAGGCCAACTGGGATCGTCAAACCTTGTTCTGGCAAAGCGGTCACTATCGGGTGGTTCGACATGGAGATTGGAAATTACAGGTGACCTCAAACCCCGATACGAAGTGGTTGTTTGACTTGGCCAAGGACCCGACCGAGCAAGTTAATCTGATCGAGGCGCGACCCGACAAACTGGCTGAACTTATGGCATTGCTGGAGGCGCATCACCGAGATAAGAAACCGGCCTTGTATCCGTCGGTGGTGGAGATGGCGGTCGCCGTGGACAAGGATTTATCTCAATCCTTCGAGGGTGGAGATGAATACATTTTCTGGCCCAATTAATGGTGTTCCAATCGCGCCCTATAACCCTGACGCGGTTTGTTCGATAACATCGGAGTTGGCGGGCAGCGAGAACGACACGCCGTCTGTTCCAACTGTATAATCGGGGAAGATATCTTCTGCACCGTCAAGCCAGAGTGCTTCCTGTCCGGGGGCGACCATTGGCGGCACAATGTGGTAGTAAAGAAGATGTCCCACCTGCGCATCCCGCGCCGTCTCCGCGACTTCGACAGGGCTTGCATGATAGGTCAACACGTCCAACGTGATTTTTGCGAGGGGTGCGTTTCCTGCAGCAACCGCCGCCTCGTTCATCATGATCAGCAGGTTTGGCGCGAGCGCTTCGTGCACCAGCAAATCAACCCCCCGGGCAAAGCGCTCAAGGTTGGCAGACTTGTCCGTGTCACCGCTGATCAACGCTGTTCTGCCCTTGTAGCTGAATTTGTAGGCAACCGCTGGCGCCACCGGCGCATGGTCGACACGGAGCGCTTCCACGGTTAGTCCATTGGATTCAAGTACGGGGGTGAGTACACCTTCCTGGGGTGCTGGAAAGTAGCGCGCTTCGAGTCCGGCACCACTCAGGGGAGCTACCGAATCGCCGTGGTGCTCGTGGCGATAGACGAAGTCCTGTGCATAGGCCATGTTGAGGCCGTTGACCACTTTGGCCACGCCGGGGGGGCCGTAGACTGGCAAGGGCGTCGTGTTTGCCGCGCCGACCCAGCGAATGGTGCCCATTTCACCGAGGCCGTCGATATGATCGGAATGAAAGTGCGTTAAAAAGACCGCCTTTATGTCGCCCGTCGGGTAGCCCATGCGGGCCAGATTTCTGAGGCCGTCAGTGCCAGCGTCCACAACATAAAGATCTTGACCCGCGACTACCGCTACACATGGGCCCGAGGCTGCGGGTGCAGGCATCGGACCTCCCGCGCCACAGAGTGCGATGTGGAGACCGTCCCCGAAGCCAGCAAGTCGATTGGCGCTCATGCGAGCGGCCATTCCGCGCTCGAGCAGTCTCTCGGTGATTGCGCCACGCTGTGTTACCGCTACCACCAATCCGACAAGGATGAACCCGCCAACCACCAGTTTCTTCATCGTTAAACGCCCTTGAGTTGGGTTGTCATTGACCGAATATATCTCCAGCTCGGGATTATAAGCCGGCTACCCTTGCCTGGGTTGTGCTATTATTATTGGCATTAACTATGCCAATAGTCAAACAAAGGCGAATTTAGAGGAGAAAGCAATGAAGATTGTTCTTGTCGGCTTGGGCATTGCTGCCGTGTCCGTTGCCCTGTTGTTAGCGCTGCTGCCTAAAATCTTACACGGGTTCGGTCTTCACCCTGCCTATCACGGTGCGACATATCAGATTACCGGTAAGCGCGCCCTCGTTGTGACTACCAGTCATAGCGTGCTGGCACTGCCGGGGGAGGAAAAAGGTCAGGCGACGGGTGTCTTTGGGTCAGAGCTCACCCATCCCTACTACACGTTTCTCGACAGCGGGTTTTCGGTGGATGTGGCAAGCGTCAAAGGGGGCGAAATCCCCATCGACCCCAGCAGTTTCTACTACATGATGAAAACACCCGAAGACCGTCGCTATCTCGAGGATTCAGTCGCCCAAGCAAAAGTAGAAAACTCGATACCGATCAGTGATATTGACCCCAATGACTACGATGTGATTTTTATCTCAGGGGGTTGGGGCGCGGCCTATGATTTGGCTCAGTCGGCGGTGTTGGCTGAAAAAATAAGCGAGGCCTATTACGCCGAGCACCAGCCTATTTTGGGGGGGGTATGCCATGGTGTGCTAGGGTTGGTAAGCGCTGTCGATAGGGCGGGACAGCCCTTGGTTGCAGGGCGGCGTATGACAGGGGTGACTGACAAACAAATCAAGGAGCTTGGCATCGAAGTGACCCCGAAACACCCGGAAACGGAGCTCCGTAAAGCGGGCGCGAAGTTCGAGAGTGTGACCGCCTTTCGCGACATGTTTGCGACCCACGTGACCGTTGATGAAGAAAAGCGATTTGTTACCGGCCAAAACCAAAACTCAGGGTTGGAGTCAGCCCACACCATAGTCGGGTTATTGGCCGAGCGGGGAAACTAGCATGGGGCGTTTGTTACAGGCTGTGGTGGCGCTGTTGGGATGTCTATTCGTATTAACCGGGGTGCAGTGGTTAGTGATGCCCGATATCGTTGCTCCCCAGTTCGGTCTGGAGCTCAGTGTTGGCTTGGGACTGAGCTCTCAGGTGGGGGATATGGCCGCCTTCTTTTTGCTACTAGGTTTTTGCAGTCTGTGGGCGGTTGCAAACAAACAGCCCCATTGGCTCTATCCCGCTTCGTTACTGCTAGTGCTGACAGCCGTTGGTAGGGTGGTGGCATGGCTTATCCATGACGCGGCGTTTGCCGGCGACATGATACTAGTTGAGCTGATGTCAGCAGCGATCTTGGGCCTGGCGGCAAAGCGGCTCACCACAGAATTGGCAAAAAATGGGTAAAGGCACCTGCTCGCTCGCGGTCTGTTGTTTTCTGTTTTTGTTGGCACAGCCGGTTTTTTCATTTGGATCGGAGATTGATTTTCTCGGCGAGCCTGACGATCAGGTAGCAAGCAAGCCCAATATTGTGCTGATTCTGGCGGATGATTTGGGTTTTAGTGATCTCGGTTCTTACGGCAGCGAAATTCGCACGCCCACGCTTGATCACCTCGCCGCGCAAGGGGTTCGGTTTACCAATTACCACACTGCCGCGAATTGCGCCCCTGCTCGGGCCATGCTGCTGACCGGCGTGGATAGCCACTTGGCGGGGGTGCCCAATATCCCTGAGATGCTGTCCCCCAGTCAGCGGATGAAAATGCCGGGGGCAGGCTCACTTAGCGACAATGTTGTTACGGTTGCCAGCCTCCTCGAGCAGGCGGGATACCGCACCTACATGTCGGGCAAATGGCATTTGGGCATGGAGCCCGATAAACGGCCTATAGCCCGGGGTTTCCAGCGCACGGTTGCGATGATGGACTCGGGAGCTGACCATTGGGAGCAACGCCCTTATATCCCCCTCTACGATCAGGCTAACTGGTTTTCAAATGGTGAGCGATTGGAGCTACCTGAAGACTTTTATTCCTCTGAGTTTTTGGTCGATAAGCTCATGGAGTTTATTGACAATGACTCCGAGCAAAAGGCGCCGTTTTTTGCCTACCTGCCGCTGATGGCGGTACACCTCCCGCTGCAAGCACCTCAGGACTATATCGAGCATTACGCCGACACGTATCGCAATGGATGGGATGCTCTGCGTCAGGCTCGCCGACAGGCTGCTGAATCGCTAGGCATTATTCCAGCGAATACCCCCATGGTTAGAATGCCGACGACCCTCGATTGGGAGGATCTGGACGATGAGACACAGCGTTACGAGGCGAAGCGGATGGCGGTCTATGCGGGCATGGTCGAAGCGATGGATGCGAATATAGGGCGTTTGATTGATTTTTTGCGCCACCGCGGTGACTACGCCAACACAATTTTTATCTTTACGTCAGACAACGGTGCCGAGTCCACCGGCCCAGTCGATCCTCAAAGTTTTCTACAGAGTTATCTGGCAGGACGCATGGGTTACAGCGTGAATGAGGAGAGCCTTGGTTTAAAAGGCAGCTTTGGTTCTCTGAGCCCAAGCTTTGCGAGCGCTGCGGTGAGTCCCCTAGCGTTTTACAAGTTTTATGTGGGGGAAGGGGGGATGCGCGTACCCCTAGTAGTTGCGGGCGAGAAAGTGCCTTTAAAGCAACAGATTAACAATAGCTTCGCTTGGGTGACCGATATCGCCCCGACTATTCTCGGTTTCGCGGGTGTCTCGGCGCCGGGCTCCCGGTTTGGCGGACGATCGGTTGAGCCCATGAAGGGCAGGAGTCTTGAGCCAGTCGTCATGGGACGCGCGAGCGCGATACATAGGCATGATGAAGCGGTGGGTTACGAGCTTGCGGGTCATGCTGCTCTGTTTCAGGGAGATTACAAGCTTGTGAAGAATCAGGGGCCGGTCGGCGATGGCCGCTGGCGGCTCTTTAACATTGTGACCGACCCGGGAGAGGTAATTAATTTGGCGAACGCCGAGCCACTTCGGTTTCAACGAATGCTGGGAGCGTACCTGGACTACGAGGCAGCTAATCAGGTGTTTCGTTACCCGCCGGGTTACAGCGCATTGGGGCAGGTTTACGCGAACGCGCTCCGTCAAGAACTGGGTTCTGGACCGATTGCGCTGCTGTTGACAGGGGTTTTGCTACTTCCCTTTTTGGTCGCCTATCGACGGAGGCGTCCGTGAGTCGGCGCAAAGGAGCAGCCTCATGAGCCAACCCTATCGGCTGTATGCGATGGCGCATTCGCTTTATTCTGGTCGGGCACGTTCCTACCTGATAAAGAATAAGATCCCGTTTCGGGAGCTGTCGACCGGGCATGAGAGTTTTAAGCACGAAGTTCTGCCTGCAGCTAAATTACCGACCATCCCAACGTTGGTCACTCCCGAGGGAGAGGTGATACGCGACGGTGCAGCTATCATCAGCCACTTTGAAGAACCCAGGGGGTGGCCCTCGTTACCGTCGGGCCCACGGCAGCGTCTGTTGAGCTTGTTGTTTGACGTCATTGGTACCGACGGTCTTCTCAGACCGGCCATGCACTACCGCTGGAATTTCCCAGAAAAAAATCAGGATTTCGTGAGCTTTCATTTTTTGCACTCCCAGCGTGAAACTCCTGAGAGGCAGGAGAAGACCGAGTCGATGATGAATCGAATGCGTCATGCGGCACAGATCTTCGGTGTGGATCCCGACACGGCAATGTTAGTGGAAACGCTTTACCTCGAATTCCTCTCGGCACTGGAAAAGCATTTTGAGCAGCTTCCTTATCTGTTCGGTTGGCGACCCAGCCTTGGAGACTACGGGTTGCTAGCCCCCCTCTACGCGCATTTGGGGAGAGATCCTTACCCAGCAGCTATCATGCAGCAATGTGCGCCGCGGGTTTATCGCTGGGTAGAGCGGATGAATCGGCCCGACGATGATATGGCTGAATACTTCCAGGCGGGTGAAGATTTTCTGGCAAACGACGAAATACCTGACACGCTGGTCGCAGTGCTGCGGCTTTTGGCTGAGGACTTTGTTCCTGAGACTGAGGCGGCCGCACTCGCTATCAATAATCGTCTGGAAAAAACGCCGCCGGCATCGGCGGATCCTGCAGTAGGTCGCCTTGCCGATGCGCCGGGGATGGCGGAGTTTCCCGTGAGGGGCACAAAAATGCGTGCCCTCGCGCAGCCACACCGATTTTTTTTGCTGCAGCGGGTGCAAGATCACGTCGACGAGCTCGCCGGATCGGATCAGCAAGCCGTTAGCGATCTGCTGGCGCAATGCGCTCTCGGATCAATCGTGGAACATCGTTTAATCCGACGCATTATCCGTCGGGATAATCTGGAGGTCTGGGAGTAGGGCGCCGTTGTAGCGCCCTCGTGGACCTAGAAACTGTAGCGCAGTGTTACGCCGTAGGTCCGCGGTGGCGCGAGGAAAAAGGCTTCCATGCCTGACAATAGGAAAGGCAGCGCCGTTAAGGATGCATAGTTGTCATCGGTCAGGTTTTTACCCCACAGCGCCACGTCCCAGTGGTCGGTGCGCCAGCCAATTCTCGAATTAAGCAGGGTCCGGTTATCTATATTGCTGTCCATGGCCTGGGCAACAGACGCGGTTGTGGTGTGATCGTCCATGTAGCTGTAGTCCGTTCGCCAGTAGCCCAATCCCTGTCCCATGGGAATTAACACGGTGGCCCCCAGATTCACGCTGAGTTCAGCCGTGAAAGGCAGGTTATAGCCGGCACTGGGTCCTTCGGTGATGTCATAGTCATTCATATACAGGAGGCCAGCAGATAACCGCAGAAATTGCACCGGTGCAGCTTCTACCTGTACATCCAGACCTGAGGTTTCTACCTTGGCCTCATTAGAGACGTAGGTGCCAAGGCCGGTAGGCAACTGCTGGTTTGATTGATAGCCGTCTATTTCAGTGTCGAACCAGGTGGCATTGAGTCGAAGTTTTGAGTCGAATAAGGTGGTTTTAATACCTACCTCAAAGCTCAACGTTTCTTCATCGTCGAAAGCGCGCTGCTCTTCGGTGCCGTTTACGGAGTTGAACCCCCCCGACTTGGTGCCGGTAGCAGCACTGGCAAAAAGCATGACATCGTCGGTGAGATTAAAGGCTGCTCGAAGCATCCAATCGGTGTTGTCTACCTTTCGACTCAAGGTGGTGTCGATAGGTGTGGAAACCGAATCAAGGAAAGAGGCACCCAAAATGTCATTCGATATAGCGGTAGAAAATGTCTTGCTGTATAGGTCCGCTGTTTTTTCTTCCTCGCTCCAACGTAAACCAGCGGTCATATGTAGGCGATCGGTTGCATGCCAGGTGGCTTGGCCAAAAAGCGCAATGGTTTCCGTGTTCTGAGAATACGCCACGGTCAAGTTGTCATCGGGCTGAACAAGGAAAGGTAGCGGTACCGGGAAAGGCAGCGGCTGCTGGCTGCCAATTGGGATCAAATCATCCCCTACAAAAACAAAGGGGTCCCGGCCGCCGCGTTCGGTCGTTTGATCGAGATAGAAAAAGCCCGCTTGGTAGTCGATGCGGTCGCCGATAGACGCGGTCCATCGAAGTTCTTGAGAGATACTGTCGCCGCCATACTTATCGTCGATCACAGGCAAAATATCGAGTTCGGAACGGTCAGCATCCGTGCTCATCGAATAGCGATAGTCGTTCCATCCGGTAATCGAGGTCAGATCTCCTGCTGCTCCACTGTAGTTGACGGTCAGCATTACGGTGTCAGCCGACATCTCAAAGGTACTGGGCACATCGACGCTGACCTGATAATCGTAAGGGTCATTTGCATCCGGCGCCATGCCGTTGGCGACTAGGTAACTATTAACGGCTTCTGACTGAATAGCATCAGCAGCGCAGCACGTGGTGTCCCGCTTGACCCGTGAAGCACTCAAGGTTACATCGAGGTCGCTGGTCAGTTGCCAGAGCAGTTTGCCCTGCACGTTCCAGTCATCAACCGCGTTGAGATCGGGTCCCGCCGTATTTTCATAATAGCCATTTTGTTGGTGTATGTTGCCCGAAATTCTGAAGGCGAGGTTATCAGTGACCGGGCCCGACAGCACCCCCGTGTAGCGATCGAGTCCGTAGTTGCCTCGGTTCGCCTCAAAGGATCCTTCCAAATTTTCTTGATTCGGTGCTTTGGTCACGATGCTGATTGCGCCGGCATTGGTGTTCTTGCCGTAGAGGGTTCCTTGGGGACCCTGAAGCACCTCGATACGCTCTATATCGGTAAGATCCGCCATGCCCAAGCCGGTACGCCCAAAGAACATACCATCGACAAACATGCCAACTGACGGCTCCAGAGCGGGGTCTCGTTGTGAGGTCCCGATACCACGAATATTCATGCGCGCATCAAAGGGGGTGAGGTTGGTGTTGATCGTGAGCGCAGGGGTGAGGATGGCGACATCGTTGGCATCGTAGATACCGGCCTCCTCGATTGCCGCGCTGCTGAAAGCAGTCACGGTTACGGGTAGATCCTGCAGGTTCTCGGCGCGCTTGGACGCGGTAACGATAACCTCCTCGAGCGCGGCTGACTGAGCGAGCACCAGCGGTGAAATACTTAACCCTGCGACGAACGTACTAGCGACATACAGAGGTATTTTTTTCATTTTGGATTCCCCATAGCTTCCAATTTTTTATTTTATGACATAATCTATGTCATAATGTATTGGCTCAGTGTAAGTCGTCAAGCGTTGGTTGGCAACCCAGCCGTCGTTAGTGGCCAGCCTGTTTGCTCGTTGGGACTGTATGGCAGAGGCGATATTCAGAAAAAATGGCAGTCCCACTAGCCCGCTGGTGTGTGACCAGGTAGAGAGAACAACCGGGAGAATTAAACAATGAAGGTATTGCGAACCCCAGACGATCGGTTTGAAAATTTGGAATCGTTTCCGTACCAGCCCAACTACCTGTCCATTGCTGACGGAGAGGGTGGCGAGCTCAGGGTGCATTATATTGACGAGGGGCCGCGAGACGCCCCAGTGGTGCTCCTTATTCACGGGCAGCCTGCATGGAGCTATTTGTACCGGTATATGATTCCGTTGTTAGTGGATCAGGGATGCCGGGTGGTGGCGCCGGATCTCATTGGCTTTGGCCGCTCCG
>Ga0255779_1004083_pt1 | contig 14241 bp, 14 predicted proteins | sample 011ome_21_FD_179977 | JGI IMG/M metagenome (GOLD analysis project Ga0255779, IMG submission 179977) | Coastal salt marsh microbial communities from the Groves Creek Marsh, Skidaway Island, Georgia - 011508AT metaG (version 2) | ecosystem: Environmental > Aquatic > Marine > Intertidal zone > Salt...
TAATTTATCTTGGCTATGGAGTTTTGGGTGGTATCGGCCTTGGGCTCGGATATATTTCTCCTGTATCGACATTAATAAAGTGGTTTCCAGATAGGCCTGGTATGGCTACTGGTATGGCGATCATGGGGTTTGGTGGCGGAGCATTTTTAGCGTCACCGTTATCTGTGTGGTTAATGGAGGTATTTAGAACGGATACGAATGTTGGTGTGGCAGGGGCATTCGTTGGATTGGGATGCATTTATTTCGTTTTTGCGATGGTCGGAGCTACGATCGTTCGGGTTCCTGCTGAGGGTTGGAAACCCGCTGGTTGGCAACCACCGGCAACTCCTAAGAAGTTGACTACAACTGCTAACGTTCATGTCAATGTCGCGTGGAAGACGCCACAATTTTGGTGCATTTGGGTAGTGTTGTGCATGAACGTGACTGCAGGTATTGGCGTTCTTGGTCAAGCCTCAGTGATGAGTCAGGAAATGTTCGGGCTGACGGTAGCCGCTGGTGCCGGTTTTGTTGGGGTGCTGAGTCTATCGAACATGTTGGGTCGAATTTTTTGGGCTTCCTTGTCTGATGTGATCGGACGAAAAAATACGTATTTCTGTTTCTTTATCATTGGTATCGCTCTCTATGCTTTAGTCCCGCAGACGGGCGCTTTAGGCAGTGTTCTGCTATTTGTGATTTGCTCCGCCGTTATTCTGACTATGTATGGTGGAGGATTCGCTACAGTGCCGGCTTACTTGAAAGATATGTTCGGAACTAAGTACGTTGGGGCGATTCATGGAAGGCTGTTGACTGCATGGGCTGTGGCAGGAGTTCTAGGGCCTGTCCTTGTAAACTACATTCGTCAGTATCAAATTGATGTTGTGGGCATACCTCCAGCGCAGGCTTATAACACGACAATGTACATAATGGCCGGATTGCTTGTGGTTGGTTTGATCGCGAACTCATTGATTAAGCCTGTCGATCCAAAATATCATCTAGCTGAAGAATCTTAGGAGTTAAATTATGTCATCAGATAGTCAAGGTAAAACCACCGGGTTACATTTGTTTCTAGCGTGGGTTTTCGTCGGAGTGCCTCTTGTTTGGGGCTTGTATCAGACAGTCCTTAAGGCGGCACCAATATTTAGCTGAAACACCGAGTGGAGTAAATCCTTAAAAACCCCTACTGGCCGAGTTATACACGCTGTCAGTAGGTTTTTTTTTAATTTTAAGCAAGCGCTTCTGTCAATGTAACAATTTCGCCTGGTGCAGGGGTTGAGTAGCCTGGGAGTTCGTGTACATAGTTTGCGAATTCAGAGCTTTTAAGAAGTTTGACGAGTTCTAGTATTTCTTTTTTGCGGATGTCTTTAGCTCGACAGGCGAACATGTATTTTTCTTGCGCTAGGGGAATGAAGTCTAAGCCGAATTGAGTCGCCGCAGGTTGAACTCCAAATCCTGTGTCTGCCATGCCTGAGGCTACATAGGCAGCGACGGCCGCATGAGTAAATTCTTCCGATTGATAGCCCTCTATTTGTTCTGAATCGATATTATTGTCGGCTAAAAGTTGATCAAACAATAACCGCGTGCCAGAGCCGCTTTGTCGATTTACAAACTTAACGTCTTTAATGCTTAAATCAGAAAGGCCGGTGACTCCGGTTGGGTTGGAGGGCGTGACAAATAATCCTTGAGTTCGAGTCACGAGGTGAATAAATCGATGTGTTTTAGCGCCCCATAGCGATGATAGGCTGTCAATTACTGCTTGGCCATTACCATCGGTTGGAAGGTGAAAACCTGCAAGGTCACAGTCCCCGTGATTCAGAGAAGCCAGTGATTCAGCTGCACCGATATATCTTAGATCGACCTGGAGATCAGGTAATGTTTTCAGTAGTTCAGGTAGATATGCTACTGCGTAGCCATGACTAGCGTGAATTGTAAGAGAAGAGCGAGCAGAGAGCAGCGCACGACTAATTTCTACATTAATTTCTGAGGCAAGAGAATCGAGTTGTAATCCTACTCTCGCTGAGACACGTTGTTCTGCCCAGAGCAATTTTTCTCCAAGTTCAGTGAGTGAGGCCCCTTTACCTCTCGTGAAGACAACTAAGTCGGACCCGAAAAATTTTTTCCAATGATTTACTAGATTCCATGCATGACGATACGAAATATTCGTTTGCTTAGCGGCCTCAGCAAGGGTCCCCGCTCGGTGTATAACACTAAGCAGAGCAAACAGTTCTGAGCCTAGTGTTTCATTTTCCTCGTTCGAGAGCGACCAGGATGGCGATAATTTAATTTTCCGCATAAGATATATGAACTTTCAAACATATTGTCACGCACATCAACTTAGATTAACTTACTTGACTATAAATTATAAAGTCATTTAAAAATATGTAAATGTATACATATTTGTGGCGATTAATAGGAATTGCGGTAAAGAGCAGGACTCTTTCAGCCGCTTTGGGAGGTTTCTATTTTGGCAAATACGGATTACGAGGCAGTAGTGAGTGGCGCACTAGAAAAGCACGCCAATACTGAGGGGGGTCTATTGCCGATTCTTCACGAAATACAGGACGCACTTGGATATATTCCCTCTGGTGCCGTGGACAGAATAGGTAAAACGATTAATCGCTCTCGAGCTGAGGTTCATGGCGTAATCTCGTTTTATCATCATTTTCGTACGCATAAGCCAGGAAAACATATCATTCAAGTATGTAGATCGGAGGCCTGTCAAGCGATGGGTGCGGTAGACGTAATTGACAATTTGAAGAACGAGTTAGAAATCGATTTCCACGAGACGACTCCGGACGGAAAAATAACGCTTGAGCCGATTTATTGTTTGGGACACTGCGCGTGCGCACCGGCCATAATGGTAGATGGTGTACCCAAGGCTAAGATGTCTTCGGAGCAAATGCTTGGGATCGTCGATGAATTAAGGATACCAAAAAATGACGACTAAGATATATGTTCCGCGTGATTCATCCGCCATAGGGATGGGGGCGGATATGTTGGCTGAGCGCGTAACACAAGTTGCAAAGTCCAAGAATAAGGATATCCAAGTCGTGCGTAACGGCTCTCGCGGATTACTTTGGATGGAGCCTCTTCTGGAGGTCGAAACTGAGTCCGGACGTATCGGTTTTTCCAATGTAAGTTGCGATGATGTTGACGATTTAGTGCACTCAGATTTTTCAGAATCTGGAGTGAGTAGTAAAAATATTGGGCTGGTAGATGAGGTTCCTTATCTTAAGAACCAAGAGCGCCTATGCTTTGCTCGAAATGGAATAACGGATCCAGTTTCGATCAAAGATTATATTGAGCACGGCGGTTTCAAGGGTCTTCGCAGAGCAATGGAGTTAGATAGCAGGTCGATTGTTGATGTTGTCACGGAGTCAGGTTTACGTGGACGTGGAGGAGCAGCTTTTCCCACAGGCATTAAATGGAACACAGTCCTAAATTGTGAAGCGAAGCAAAAGTATATTGTTTGTAATGCTGATGAGGGCGACTCTGGAACTTTCTCTGATCGAATGACAATGGAGGGTGATCCGTTTGCTTTGATAGAGGGAATGAGTATTGCGGCATTTGCTGTTGGAGCGACAAAAGGTTACTTGTATTTGCGTTCCGAATATCCACATGCCGAAGAGGTATTTAATGAGGCCCTCAGAATTGCCAGAGCAGAGGGGTACCTAGGGACAGATATTTGTGGGAGTAAACGCGACTTCGATATCGAGTTGAGGCGAGCCGCCGGTGCATACATATGTGGAGAAGAGACCTCACTTCTTGAAAGCCTAGAGGGGAAAAGGGGATTAGTTAGGGCAAAGCCGCCACTCCCAGCAATCTCAGGGCTTTTTGGTCAGCCAACGGTAGTTAACAACGTGATCACTTTCTCATCGGTTCCGTTTATTCTGTCGAATGGCGCGGACGCTTACAAAGATTATGGTATGGGCCGCTCCACTGGTACGCTACCAATTCAATTGGCAGGAAATATTAGACAGGGCGGACTCGTTGAAAAAGCGTTTGGGATTACGCTCAATGAGTTACTTTATGACTTTGGAGGCGGGTCCGCCTCAGGCAAGCCAATTCGGACTGTTCAAATTGGTGGCCCGCTTGGTGCCTACATTCCGGAAAAAGACTTTAATCTAAAACTAGATTATGAAACATTTGCCGCTGCGGGTGCCATGATTGGCCATGGGGGTATTGTGGTTTTTGATGAAACGGTGAATATGGCGTCCATGGCGCGGTTTGCAATGGAATTCTGTGCGATTGAATCATGTGGTAAATGCACGCCGTGCCGCATTGGATCAACACGAGGTATGGAGACGATCGATAAAATTATTTCTGGAGAGAATCGTTCCGCGAACGCGGAGTTAATTGAAACACTATGTGACACTATGTTGCATGGTTCACTTTGTGCGCTGGGTGGCATGATTCCTTTTCCTGTACTTAGCGCAATCAAGCATTTCCCTGAGGATTTCTGCCTCGAACCGCATGCCACTAAGGCGGCAGCTTAGATTTTTTGGAGAAAAATTATGAGCACTACTGTTTGGAGAGATTTAGGAACACCTGAAAGCCCATCTGAAAATTTTATCGACTTGTTAGTGGATGGAGTGCAAGTGTCCGTTCCTGAGGGCACCTCAGTTTTAAGAGCAGCTGCTGAAGCTGGATTATCAATCCCCAAGTTATGTGCGACAGAAAGTCTGGAGGCCTTTGGTTCATGCAGACTATGCCTGGTAGAAATCGAAGGTAGGAGGGGATACCCGGCTTCTTGTACCACGCCTGCGGAATCAGGCATGGTAATTAGGACTCAAACCGACAAGCTTGCCAAGATACGCCGCGAGGTTATGGAGCTATATATCTCGGATCATCCGCTAGATTGTTTGACCTGTTCTGCGAACGGTGACTGCGAGTTACAGGATATGGCGGGCGTTGTTGGTCTTAGGGACGTGAGATATGGCATGAGCGGTGAAAATCATCTTGAGGCAAAAAAAGATGAATCCAATCCTTATTTTACGTTTGACGCTTCAAAGTGCATCGTATGTTCGCGATGTGTTCGAGCGTGTGAAGAAACGCAAGGAACATTCGCCTTAACCATAGACGGTCGTGGATTTGGATCTACCGTCTCTGCTGGAATGAAGGAATCATTTTTAGAGTCGGAGTGCGTTAGTTGCGGTGCTTGTGTATCTGCATGTCCAACGGCGACACTTATGGAAAAGTCAGTAATTGAACAAGGGGTCCCAGAACGTAGTGTAAAGACAACTTGTGCTTATTGCGGGGTAGGTTGTTCATTTAAAGCTGAGGTCAAAGGTAACGATGTGGTTCGGATGGTGCCTGACGCTGATGGTAAAGCAAATAGAGGACATTCTTGCGTTAAGGGCCGGTTCGCGTTTGGGTACGCGACGCATAAAGACAGAATTACGAAACCAATGATCAGGAATAAAATCACTGATCCGTGGAAAGAAGTCAGTTGGGAAGAGGCTGTATCTTACGCTGCTTCACAGTTCAAAAACATTCAAAAAAAGTATGGTAAAAGTGCTGTTGGAGGGATCACATCTTCTCGTTGCACGAATGAGGAAACTTACCTTGTGCAGAAACTCATTAGAGCGGCGTTTGGGAATAACAACGTTGATACTTGCGCACGCGTTTGCCACTCTCCCACTGGTTATGGATTGAAAACGACCATGGGTGAATCGGCAGGTACTCAGGATTTTGATTCTGTGATGCACACAGATGTGGCAATAGTTATAGGTGCTAATCCAACTGATGGACATCCAGTTTTTGCGTCTAGATTGAAGAAGCGATTAAGACAGGGTGCCAAATTGATCGTAGTTGACCCTAGAAAAATCGATCTCGTTGATGGCCCCCACGTTAAAGCCAGTCACCATCTAAAGTTAATGCCTGGTACTAATGTAGCCATTATTAATTCTCTAGCGCACGTCATTTATACTGAGAAACTACACGATATCGAATTCATTAAGGAGCGTTGTGACTCCAATGAATTCGATAAATGGGTTTCTTTCATAGGACAAGACAGAAATTCACCTGAGGAGCTTGAATCTGTAACGGGAGTGCCTGCGGCTGATTTAAGAGAGGCGGCTCGTTTATACGCTAACTGTAAAAACGGAGCAATTTATTATGGACTGGGTGTTACCGAACACAGTCAAGGGTCTACTATGGTTTTGGGTATTGCTAACTTAGCCATGCTCACTGGCAATCTAGGTAGGGCAGGTGTTGGAGTAAATCCGTTGAGAGGTCAGAATAATGTTCAGGGCGCATGTGATATGGGGTCATTCCCGCATGAGTTACCTGGTTATCGACACTTATCAGACAGCGTTACGAGGGAGTTGTTTGAAAGAGAGTGGAACGTCTCGATAAGTCCGGAGCCAGGATTTAGAATTCCCAACATGTTAGATGCGGCACATTCTGATGAATTTATGGGCATTTATGTACAGGGTGAGGATATAGCTCAGTCTGACCCGAATACGCAACACGTTACATCAGCGCTTGAGGCAATGGAGTGCGTAGTAGTGCAAGATATCTTCTTGAATGAAACTGCAAAATATGCACATGTAATTTTGCCTGGTGCTTCATTTTTAGAAAAGGACGGTACCTTTACTAATGCAGAGCGAAGAATTTCACGAATCCGAAAAGTTATGGAGCCCTTAGCGGGCAAAGCGGATTGGGAAGCGACCGTTATGTTGTCGAATGCACTCGGTTACCCGATGGACTACACGCATCCATCACAAATTATGGATGAAATTGCTCGGCTAACACCTACGTTCACTGGGGTTAGTTACGAAAAGTTAGACGAAGGGAGTATCCAGTGGCCATGTAACGATGCAACCCCAGATGGGACGCCAATTATGCATACTTCTGAATTTGTAATTGGTAAGGGCAGGTTCGTAATTACGGAGTACGTTCCGACAAGTGAGCGAACGACTCGCAAGTTTCCGTTGATCTTGACGACTGGTCGTATTCTTAGCCAGTACAATGTTGGAGCACAAACTCGTAGAACAGAGAACGTTGCTTGGCATGATGAGGATCGTTTAGAGATTCACCCAAGCGATGCCGAACTGCGTGGTGTTAAGACAGATGACTGGGTCGGTATCAGGAGTCGGTCAGGAGAGACAGTACTCAGAGCTTACGTCACTGACCGTGTTCAGCCCGGAGTGGTTTACACAACGTTCCATTTCCCTGAGTCAGGAGCTAACGTTATTACAACGGATAACTCTGATTGGGCCACTAATTGCCCAGAGTTCAAAGTTACCGCGGTACAGGTGGAACCTGTTACCCAACCTACAGAATGGCAAAAACAATTCCAGCAATTCAACGAGCAGCAGCTGGATTTGCTTGCACGAGCGACGGAATCTGAGCGCGTGTAGTCATCAGATGGCTGTGTCCGCAATCACTGAGCGAGAGGCGCACAAGTGGACTGCTGAGAGCGGGCTTGAGAGGGAGCGTAATTTTGTAGCAGAAGAGGTGCCGTTAGCATTGATTTATAACGGTGAGCCATTCTCCGTGATGATGGTAACTCCTGCGGATTTAGATGACTTTGTTCTGGGTTTTTCGCTTACAGAAAATATAATAAAAGTACGCCAAGATATTGATGCGGTGGAGTTCGACCATAGTGACAAGGGGATTTCAGCTTATATCAGTGTTGACAAAAGTATTAGTGACGCGCTCACAAAGAGAAAAAAAAACCTAGTAGGCCGAACAGGCTGCGGAATTTGTGGGGAAGAGACACTAGAGGCTACGCTTAACAAATACAGAAAAGTAAGTGATACGTCGGAATTTGATAATAATGTGATACAGCGTGGGATAACTCTACTAAGTTCAGTTCAAGAGATGAATCAGGGTGTCGGAACATTCCATGGCGCAGCTTGGGCAAATGAAGCTGGGGAGATAATTGCTGTGAGAGAGGATGTGGGTAGACACAACGCTCTTGATAAATTGATTGGTTCATTATCTACATGTGATTATCAAGAGAATCCGGGTTTTGTTTTGATTACGAGTAGAGCGAGCTTTGAAATGGTGTCTAAAGCTGCGACTGCTAATATAGGTCTACTTGTGGCTGTCTCTGGTCCAACGTCATTAGCAATTAATACGGCATTGGAATGCGGTATTACTTTGGTAGGATTTGCCAGAGATGGGCGACAGACAATTTATACGCACGAGCGGCGGGTAATAATATAAAGGGTAATGCAATGGATGGTGTTCAGCTAGTTAGAATGGTAAATGACATATCAAATTTTTTTAGTTTTGAAGAGGACCAAGAGGTTGCAGCTGCTGGAGTAGTCGGACACATTTCAAAGTTCTGGAATCCTCGCATGCGCACGCAGCTAGTTGCGCATGTTGAGGAGTCAGGGGTAGGTGATCTCAGCGATATTGCCCAATTAGCTATTCGTAAGTTAGGTCAGTCTGGTTAGGCTTGGTACGTAATCAATCTTCAGGTATAAATTTAAGCGCAGTACCGTTATTGCAATAACGAAGCCCAGTCGGATTTGGGCCATCAGGGAATACGTGCCCATGATGTCCACCACAAGTAGCGCAGTGATATTCAGTGCGTGTCATGAAAAATTTCCGATCAGTTTTTTCCTCGAATGCTCCCTCTATACACTCGTAAAAACTGGGCCAACCAGTTCCGCTGTCAAACTTCATATCTGACGTAAATAGTGGTGTTGAACAGGCAACACAGGCAAAAATACCTTTGCGATACTCCTTGTTGTAGGGGTGACTGAAACTCGCTTCTGTACCTTCTTTCCGTAATATTTGATATTCCGTTGCACTTAATTCAGACATCCATTGTGCGTCTGTCTTATCAATTTTTTTCATGAGTCAACTAAACCTCTTATTAATTGAACATCTACCAAATTCCCTGCTTTGACTTTCCCCATATCTGTTGGTAACACAATAAAGCAGTGCGCTTGACTCATGGAAGATAAAATACCAGATCCTTGATCTCCTGTTGGTTTTACTGTCCACTCATTGTCTGTTGTTTTACTAAGAATGCCGCGTTGAAACTCGGTCCGGCCAGGAGCTTTTTTCAGAGGTTCGGTGCAACGTGCCTTGAACGTTGGTGCTGGGAGGCGTGTCACTTGTCCCTGCAATGTTTTAAGTGCTGATTGGACGAATTGATAGAAAGTCACCATTACAGCAACCGGATTTCCTGGTAGGCCGAAAAAATGAGACTGTCCAACTTTGCCAAACGCTAAAGGGCGTCCCGGTTTCATAGCAATTTTCCAAAATAAGACTTCACCAAGTTTGTTCAAGATTGGTTTCACAAAGTCTGCTTCCCCAACAGATACACCGCCGCTGGTAATCACGACATCAGCAATACTAGTCGATTCTTTGAATGCTTGTTCTACGGCATCTGGCGTGTCTTTAATGACTCCCATATCAATCAGTTCGCACCCGAGTTCAGTGAGCATGCCAAAAATCGTATATCGATTACTGTCATAAATTTGTCCATCTCCTAGAGCTTTTCCGACGCCAACCAATTCATCTCCGGTTGAGAAAAAAGCAACCCGTAGTTTTCTATAAACCTTTACTTCCGAAATTCCGAGTGAGGCAATTAAGCCCAAATCAGCAGGTCGAACTTTGTGTCCGACTTCTAGCGCCGCAGAACCAATTTTTAGATCCTCGCCCGCTTTTCGTGTATTTGCTCCTATCGGGAAGAAGTCAACCGATACAACATTCTCTGCTTTTTTTTCAGTACGCTCCTGCATGATCACTGTGTCTGCGCCATTAGGTACGACTGCGCCAGTCATAATCCGAACTGATTCTCCGTTGCGCATTATTCCATCAAAGGGTTGTCCGGCGAAAGCTGTACCGATTACATTAAGGTCTGTTTTTTTACCTTCTGTTAGATCTGCCCCTTTGACTGCATAACCATCCATTGCTGAATTGTCATGTTGCGGGACATTAACTGGTGAGATCACATCTTCCGATAGAATTCTGCCAAGAGCATCGCGAATGGCCACGCATTCAGAGCTACTGACCGGTTCAAGAAACTCGCCAATATAAGTACGTGCTTTTTCCACGGGCATGGAATTTGGATCATAGTCAGTTTCTTGAGCAATTGTTTGGAACATTATATTTTTAGTCATTTTTTGTATTGAGGTAAGAGACTTGTTTAGCCGCCTATATACGACATTTCAATTTTTCTTAGCGAGGCGGTCTCTGCAGTTCTGATTTCAGAATAGTTGTCTTCTCTAGCTTGCCATAAGTTATTAATTACATTTGATATTGTTGCATCCGTAGCCCCGGTCCTGAGCAACATACGTAAGTCCATACCTTTTGTTGCAAATAAACAGGTATAAATAGATCCTTCCGCTGAAAGCCTTGCCCGAGTGCAAGAGTCACAAAATGCTTGTGTAACTGATGAAATGAAACCAATTTCCCCAGAGCCATCTTTATACTTCCATCGTTCCGCGACCTCTCCGATGTAATTAGGCTCCACTGGTTCAATAGGAAAAGTCTCATTTATCTGACTGACTAGTTGCCTCGACGGTACAACATGGCTCATCTGCCAACCGTTAGTAGATCCAACATCCATGAATTCAATAAACCTAACGATGTGTCCGGTTCCTTTGAAGTACTTAGCCATCTCCACTACGTGTTGATCATTGATGCCTTGCTTCACAACCATGTTGATTTTTATTGGTTTAAAGCCGACTCGATCAGCCTCCTCGATCCCTTCGAGCACCTTGGAGACTGGGACTTTCATATCATTCATTATCTGAAATGTATGGTCATCGAGTGAGTCGAGACTAATCGTAATCCGGTTTAGTCCTGCATTGAGCAACATGGAGGCTTTTTGTTTCAGTAATGTAGCGTTTGTTGTTAGTGTTAGATCTAGTTGGTGCGAAACGGAAATCATTTCAAGAAGTTTTTCAAGTTGTTTACGTAAAAGCGGTTCCCCTCCGGTAATACGTACTTTTTCCACCCCATGATCCTTGAAGATACCTACGAGTCTATTGATTTCATCAAAAGACAGCAGTTGCGTTCGTTCTAGAAATTTAAAATCTCGATCGTATACGCTTTTGGGCATGCAGTAAGTACAGCGAAAATTACAGCGATCCGTAACTGAAATCCTAAGGTCACGGAGGTGTCTTTTCCTCGTATCTGTTACCGCAGTCGAAGACGATGATGGTTTGTTTAAGGCCATATATGTTTAACTTTATGAGTTTGTGTAATACTACAGAGCATTATATACGATAGAACACAACGGTCCTGTTTTGAGCATGCTATATTCCTCAGCTTGTGAAAACGTTCTTTTCATAAATAGGTAAAATAAAGTCATTAAAATAGGCGTCTAAACATGAAGATTAAAGTTTTATTTTTTGCAAAACTGCGTGAATTATTTGGGACCAGCCAAGTAGATGTTACGTTCACTGAGTCCAATAATAAAGTCTCAGATGTTCTGGCTGCATTACGTCAAAAAGGGGAAGTGTGGGCTGAGGAACTTAATGAGAATAAATCTTTTCGTATCGCAGTAAACCAAGAAATGGTCACCGAGGACGTGATGATTAATGAGGGCGATGAGATGGCTTTGTTTCCTCCGGTCACTGGCGGATAACGTTATGAGCGTGCGGGTCCAGACTGAAGATTTTGATGTCAGCCAAGAAATGTTGGCATTACGGCAAAAAAACCCAAAGGTCGGTGCTGTAGCCAGTTTTGTAGGTGTAGTGCGTGACCTGAATGATGGTGATGAGGTATCCGCACTTACGCTTGAACACTATCCTGGGATGACGGAACGTTCATTGGAAGAGATTGTTAGCGAGGCGAAGAGTCGTTGGAATATTTATGACGCATTAATCATTCATCGCGTGGGTACCTTGCTTCCTTTGGATCAGATTGTTCTCGTATTGGTCACCAGTGCGCATCGCGGTGAATCATTCAAAGCTTGTGAGTTTTTAATGGACTACTTGAAAACGCGAGCACCTTTTTGGAAAAAAGAGCAGACTTCTTCGGGGGAGCGTTGGGTTGATGCGCGTACAACTGATTCTGTGGCTGCTATGCGTTGGAAAAACACTGATGACGAATAGAGCTTAGGAAATGTCCGATATCCTCCGGCCTCAACTGAAAGTTAGCTTCCGCAAATCGATTGCAATGGGTCCTGGTAAAGCAGCCTTGTTGGATTCTATCGCTAAAAAAGGTTCTATCTCGGCAGCCGCACGTGAGTTAGGTATGTCGTATAGAAGAGCCTGGATCCTCGTTGACACAATGAATAATTGCTTTGTGTCACCCCTAGTGGAGACGCTGACCGGAGGGAGTCGAGGGGGTGGAGCGCAGGTGACGGAGTTTGGGCATGAGGTTCTCGTTCGGTATCGCGCTATGGAGCGTAAAGCGACCGCTAGCGTACGCAATGAGATGAGTAAATTTTCTCGCTATATGCGGTAGGACCGGTATTTGTTGACAAGAAGCGCTATATCTTGTTAAATATAACGAAATACGTGATAACGGTTGTTTCACGTTGACAACCCCCTTTAGTAGCAACTAGACTTTGGCGCCTATATGGCGCCAAAGTTTTATTTAAATCAGATATTTATGGGTCTAAGCTAATATAGTTAACTAAGTCGTGTATTCATTTCCCGTAACCCTAGAGGCAGTTACAGTGCCGTTACTTTTGAGCTTGAAAGTAGCTGGTATCGCAACGTTTATTGCCTCAGTTATGGGTATCTCAGTCGCGTGGCTCGCCGCAAAACGAGACTTTTGGGGCAAAGAAGTACTTGACGCATTGCTGACCTTACCTGTAGTCCTGCCACCAACTGTGCTTGGCTATTACTTGCTTGTACTTCTTGGTCGTCGCGGGCCAATAGGTTCATGGTTGGAAACATATTTTGGCATTAACCTTATCTTTACTTGGCAAGGAGCTGTCATTGCAGCCTCGATCGTTGCATTCCCGTTAGTTTACAAATCCGCAAGATCTGCCTTTGAAGGCGTTTCCAGGAGGTATGAGGATGCTTCACGAGTATTAGGGAAAAATGAATTTCAAGTTTTTTCTCTCGTGACTTTTCCTCTCGCAATAAGAGGTATTCTTGCGGGATCTATGCTTGCATTTGCTCGTGCGCTTGGGGAGTTTGGCGCTACATTAATGGTCGCTGGAAGTTTGCCTGGTAAGACTCAAACTTTGTCAATTGCTGTGTATGAGGCGGTTCAAGCTGGTCATGATCAGGTCGCTAATTTCCTTGTAGTCGTTACATCAATTGTTTGTATCGTAGTTTTACTTGCTTCAAATTATTTTCTGAAACCGAAGTATCGAGAGGCGTAGGAAAAATGGGAGTTGAGGTAGACGTCCAGCAAACTTTTCGCTCAGGCGGACATGACTTTAGTTTGAATATTCAGTTTAGCTGTGATGAGAATATTACTGTCTTATTCGGTCAGTCGGGTGCAGGTAAAAGCCTGTTATTAAAAATTATTGCGGGCCTACAGGATACACAGACTGGTAAAATCGTTATTAACGGACGTGTGCTTTTTGATTCATCGGAAGGCATAAATATTCCTTCGCGATACCGTAGGATTGGTTTTTTGTTCCAGGATTACGCATTATTTCCACACATGACAGTGGGTGAGAATATCGGTTTTTCCAAGCGATCAATATTCTCGAAAAGGCTACTAGAAAAAGATGCGGAGCGTGTTAGAGAGCTGCTCGAAATATTCCAAATTAAGGATTTCTCGAAAAAATATCCGTCCGAGATATCGGGAGGACAGCGCCAGCGTGTAGGCCTTGCTCGATCCTTATTGCAAAAACCAGACATACTATTACTGGATGAGCCCTTTTCGGCTTTAGATCCACTACTGAGGATACAGATGAGAGCGGAGCTTAAGAAAATCCAATCTATTTTTAATATTCCAATTTTATTCATTACTCATGATCCCCAAGATGTTGCGGAACTGGGCGAGCGATTGGTCCTAATTAAGCAAGGTTTGGTTTCGGGTTCAGTTGATTTGTCTAATCCGCCGTATAGGGATTCGCTCGGAAAACCCGTGAGGCCAGAGATAAGAAAAATATTGTTGAGTGCGGCGGGTGTGTCTAGTGCTTAATTTCAAAAAATCCATAACTGTAATTGCCTTAAGTTTTTTGATATGCCGGTCAGGCTTCACGGGAGAAACGGAGCTTTTGATTTCTGCCGCATCGAGTACTACGGATGTACTAAAAGCACTTATTGCACAATTTGAAGAATATAATCCTGATGTGCGTATAACAACAAATTTTGCTGGATCTGGAACTTTGTTGAGGCAAATAGAAAGGGGTGCGCCGGTAGACTTATTTTTTTCAGC
>Ga0255779_1004092_pt1 | contig 14212 bp, 11 predicted proteins | sample 011ome_21_FD_179977 | JGI IMG/M metagenome (GOLD analysis project Ga0255779, IMG submission 179977) | Coastal salt marsh microbial communities from the Groves Creek Marsh, Skidaway Island, Georgia - 011508AT metaG (version 2) | ecosystem: Environmental > Aquatic > Marine > Intertidal zone > Salt...
GCCTCATAAAGACGGATCGATTCCGCCAGCATCAATTCTGCAGCGCGCATCTGGCTATAGGCGCGGGCAATCGGAAACTGGATTCCCTGATTCTGTCCAATCGGCCGGCCAAAGACCGATCTTTCAGTGGCGTAGTGGCTGGCTTTTTCGATAAACCATTTGGCATCGCCGATACATTCGGCGGCAATCAAAATGCGCTCGGCATTCATCCCCGACAGAATATAGCGAAAGCCTTTTCCCTCTTCGCCAACAAGACTGCTCGCCGGAATCCGCATATCGTCAAAAAACAGCTGTGTCGAGGAATGGTTCATCATCGTGCGGATGGGCGTGATGCTCAATGATTTGCCGCGGACTTCGCGCATATCGACCAGAAATACCGACAAGCCATCGGTTTTTTTAGCGCATTGGTCAAGCGGCGTGGTGCGGGCCAGCAGCAACAGCAAATCTGAATATTCGGCGCGGCTTGTCCAGACTTTTTGGCCATTGACTACATAGCTGTCGCCATCGCGCCGTGCCGTGGTGCGTAGCGCGGTGGTATCGGTGCCGCTGGTGGGTTCGGTGACGCCAAACGCCTGCAGCCGCAAACTGCCGTCTGCAATGGCCGGCAGATATTGCGCTTTTTGTGCGTCTGAGCCGTGGCGTAGAATCGTTCCCATCGTATACATCTGCGCATGACAGGCCGCCGCATTACCGCCAGAGCGATGAATTTCTTCCAAAATGGCGGCACCAGCCGAAATCGGCAGCGACAGCCCGCCATAGGCCTCAGGAATCAATGCCGACAGATAGCCAGCATCGGTCAACGCCTGAACAAAATCGCGCGGATAGGCGCGTTCGGCATCACAAGCCTGCCAGTATTTGCCATCAAAATCGGCGCAGAGTTTAGCAACCGCTGTACGAATTTCCGGGTGTTGATGCGGATAGGAAAACATGAGCAAACCTCTAAAACCAATTTTTGAACCAGTCACTTGTGCCTTTTAAAACGGCGTCGACGCCGCATAAAGACGCCCTTCATCCTGATGTAACCCCACAGACTAGCCATCAAGTGATGATCGTCAATGCGGCAAAATGTTGTTTTGAAGCTTAGCCGCCCCTCTAAAACACTTCTTATTGAAACATGTTTTGGCCAGCGGCTGAGCTGGTGATCCGCGCAAAAAGAAAGCCGGTGCCCCCGGCTTTCTGGCTTTTTATTTGCTGTAGGTAGTACTAGCAGGCGGCAACCGCGCGGCGTGCCATTTCAACAATCAGATGCGCCCGATAGGCTGGGGATGCATGGATATCCTGCATCAGCCCGTCTTCTGAGATGCTTATTCCATCCAAGGATTTTGAGTCAAAATTGGCAGATAACGCCTCCTCGATGGCTGTCGCCCGAAAGACGCCGTCCTCACCAGCGCCGGTTACGGCAACGCGCACCGAATCGCCAAATTTGGCAACAAATACCCCGACCATGGCATAGCGGGATGCCGGGTTAGGAAATTTGATATAGGCCGATTTATCCGGGTTTGGCAGGCTGACCGCGATGATGATTTCATCCTCGTCGAGGGCTGTTTCAAACATCCCGACAAAAAAATCATCGGCCGCGATGTCGCGTTTGCTGGTATGAATGGTGCCACCGAGTGCCAGCACCGCCGCTGGGTAACAGGCGGCTGGATCATTGTTTGCCACCGACCCGCCAATGGTACCGCAATTGCGAACCTGTCGGTCACCAATACCGCCAGCAAGCTGGGCAAGCCCCGGATTCGACGTGGCCACATCCTTGTGTTTGGAAACATCGGCGTGACAGGTCATCGCACCAATTTTGATTGCGTCGCCGGATTTGCTGACGCCGGACAGGCCGCAACCTGCAAGATCAATCAGCTGGTCTGGGTTGGCCAGACGCTGTTTCAGCGTCGGCAACAAGGTTTGACCACCGGCCAGCAATTTGCCGTCATCTGCCACACCCAGTTTGGCGGTGGCGTCGGCGACATCTGATGCCTTGACATAGCTTGTTGTATACATAGTTTTTCTCCCCTATTCAGCGGCTTTGGTCTGGGCATCATGGATGGCCCGCCAGACTTTTTCAGGTGATGCCGGCATCGACATATCGGTGACGCCAAGTGGTGACAACGCATCGACAACAGCATTGATCAGTGCCGGCGGTGAGGCAATCGCACCGGCTTCCCCGCATCCCTTCACACCAAGGTCATTATGCGTACAGGCGGTGACCGTGTAATCGACCTTTAACGCTGGGAAATCATCAGCTCGCGGCATGCAGTAATCCATATAGGATGCTGTAAGCAGCTGACCGTTTTCGTCATAATGCGCATTTTCCAGCAGGGCTTGGCCAACCCCTTGAGCGATGCCGCCATGCACCTGGCCTTCGACAATCATTGGATTGATCAGATTGCCAAAATCATCACAACAGGCCCAGTCGACAAGCTCTACAACGCCGGTTGCCGGGTCAATTTCAACTTCGGCAATATGCGTGCCTGACGGATAGGTGAAGTTTAGCGGGTCATAAAAGGCGGTTTCTTCAAGCCCGGGTTCCAGCCGGTCATGCGGGAAATTATGTGGCACATAGGCTGACAGCGCAATTTCACCAAATGATTTTTCCTTGTCTGTGCCGGCCACGGTGAATTTACCGTCTTTAAACTCCAGATCAGCATCGGCCGCTTCGAGCATATGCGCTGCGATTATTTTGCCTTTTTCGATCACCTTATCGAGTGCCTTTGAAATGGCGGTGCCGCCAACAGCCAGTGAACGTGACCCATAGGTGCCCATACCAAAGGGGATCCGGTCGGTGTCGCCATGCACAATGTCAACATTGCCAATAGGAATGCCAAGCTTTTCGGCAACGATTTGGGCAAAAGTCGTGTCATGACCCTGACCATGGCTATGCGTGCCGGTAAACACCGATACTGTGCCGGTCGGATCAACCCGTACTACGGCGCTTTCATAAAGGCCAACCCGGCCACCGAGCGCGCCAACAACCGCCGATGGGGCGATGCCGCAGGCCTCGATATAGCTGGACAGGCCAATGCCGCGATATTTGCCCCGTTGGGCAGCCTCGCTGCGACGCTTTTCAAAGCCCTTGTAATTAATCATCTCAAGCGCCCGATCCAACGGTGCCTCGTAATCGCCGACATCATATTGCAGCGCTACGGCCGTCTGATAAGGAAAGGCATCCTTTGGAATGAAGTTGATGCGGCGGAATTCGGCTGGATCCATGCCAACCTGCCGGGCTGCATAATCCATTGTCCTCTCCAGGAGGTAGGTGGCTTCCGGACGTCCAGCGCCCCGGTATGCATCGACATTCACCGTCGTTGTACACACACCTTTGACATTGGTATAAATGGCCGGGATATTGTAGCAGCCCGACAGTAAGGTGCCGTGAAGATAGGTTGGCGTTACCATTGAAAACGCAGACAGATAGGCACCTAAATTTGCCAAAGTGTCAACACGCAAACCAACGATTTTATTGTCTTGATCAAGGCCAATTTTGACTTTGTTGACGTGGTCGCGACCATGCGCATCACCCAAAAATGCCTCACTTCTATCGGCAGTCCATTTGATTGGCCGCCGCAACTTCTTGGTTGCCCATGTGCAAACAGCTTCTTCCGGGTAGATATAAATTTTTGATCCAAAGCCGCCGCCAACATCTGGTGCGACAACATGCAATTTGCTCTCAGGGATTTGCATCATGAAAGCTGCCATCACAAGCCGCGTCAAATGCGGGTTCTGCGAAGTGGTGTAAAGAGTGTAGCTCTCATTCGTTTCATCATATTCTGCAACAGCTGCCCGCGGTTCCATCGCATTCGGTATAACCCGGTTATTGGTCACTGTCAGTTCAACAATTTTTGCCGCCGACTCGAGTGCGCTTGCGGTTGCCGACTCGTCTCCCAATTCCCAGTCAAAATAGACATTGTCGTCCATTTCATCATGGATCTGGGTGTTGCCAATGGCGGTGGATAGATCGACAACTGGCGGCAAAACGTCCAAATCGACAGTGATTTTTTCAGCCGCCGACCGGGCCTGTTCAAGGCTCTCAGCGATCACTACGGCGATATGGTCTCCGACATATCTGACTTTGCTATGTGCCAATAGCGGGTGTGGTGGCTCTTTTGGTGCCGATCCGTCACGGTTTGTTGGCGTCCAACCACAGATTGGCCCGCCAACCCCATCGGCGGCGATATCGTCACCTGTATAAATTGCCGCGACGCCATCACATGTCAGCGCCTTGCTGACGTCGATTTTTTTGATTGTGGCATGTGCCACATTTGAACGCATAAAAAATGCATAGAGCTGGCCGGCACGGTTGATATCATCCGTATAGCGCCCCTTGCCAGTTGTGTATTTTTTATCTTCTTTTCGGCGTACAGATGCGCCGATACCCTCTGCTATTCCTTCTGGCATACTAGCCTCCCATCTTTTGCGCTGCGTCTTGGACAGATTTTACGATATTGTGATAACCGGTGCAGCGGCAGATATTGCCCTCCAGTCCTTCACGAATATCCTGTTCGGACAAATTTTTGTTGTGTTCGACCAGTTCAATGGCACTCATAATCATGCCGGGTGTGCAAAATCCACATTGCAGCCCGTGATTTTCATGAAATGCCTGCTGCATAGGGTGCAACTCATCACCTACGGCAATGCCCTCAATCGTTGTGATATAGGCCCCTTCAGCCTGCGCGGCAAGCATCGTGCATGATTTTACGGATGCACCATCAACGTGAATGACACAGGCGCCACATTGGCTGGTATCACATCCAATATGTGTGCCGGTCAGTCCAAGGGTTTCGCGCAGAAATGTCACCAAAAGCGTGTTATCTGGAACATCATGGCTCACTGACTGGCCATTAACCTTCATTGTTACGGTTGGCATAATCGTTCTCCCAGTTGTTCTTATTCGCAAGTTTCAGCCCTTGCCTGTTTTTTCTTTATTAGAGGTTGTCCCCAATTGGAGGATTTGTAAACATAAGGATCTTATTTTTTTTCGGAGAAAACAGCATGCCGCGTAAACCGTTCGAAACAGTGGCGATGCTACAGGCGGCATTGCGTGGCGGCGGCTATCTTGCCAGCGATGGGCTGTCGGTGAGCTTATTTCTGGCTTTGGCAAAATCGCGCCCGTTGTTTCTGGAAGGTGAAGCCGGTGTGGGCAAAACCGAAATTGCCAAAATGCTGGCGCGTTTGTTGGGCCGCGATTTAATCCGGCTGCAATGTTACGAAGGTCTGGATATCGCCCAGGCTGCCTATGAATGGAATTATGCACAGCAGCTTGTCGAGATCCAGATGCAGCGGGGTGATGCACCGGCTGCCGATAATCTGTTCACCAAAAAATTCCTCATCGAACGACCACTTCTCAAAGCCTTGCAGGCGCATCCCGCCGGCCCGCCAATTTTGCTGATTGATGAACTGGATCGGGCTGATGAGGCGTTTGAGGCGTATCTTCTGGAATTGCTGTCAGACTGGCAGATCAGCATCCCGGAGCTTGGCGTTATCGCGGCGACCGAACCGCCCACTGTCATCATCACCTCTAACCGAACACGCGAAATTCATGATGCGCTGAAACGCCGTTGTTTCTATCATTGGGTGGATTACCCTGACGCCGATCTGGAATTGGCTATTTTGGCAGAAAAGGCACCGGAAGCGGCAGATGATTTGCAACGACAGATTGTTGGTTTTGTGCAAACGCTGCGCCAACAAAATTTGTTTAAATCACCGGGGGTTGCCGAAACCATTGACTGGGCACAGGCGCTGGTTGAGCTGAATTGTGTGGCTCTGGATCCACAAATGGTCGATTCGACATTGGGTGTGTTGTTGAAATATCAGGATGATATCGGCCGCATTCAGGGGTCTGAAGCCGCCCGTATTCTGACCGAGGTGCAAGCCAGCATGATCCAATCAAGACTGTCCCGGCAATGACCAGCCCGCTGCCAGATAAACCGGATGCTGGCGCAACTGGCCCGACTGGCCCGGCTGGCGCAACTCCGAGGCCTGTGCAGCCAAAGCTCGACCAGAATATCATGCTATTTGTCCGGCTGTTACGCCGCATAGGGCTGCCGGTTGGACCGGCCAGCATGATCGATGCTGTCGATGCGGTAAGGGCTGTTGGGGTCAGCAGCAAATCGGTTTTCTATCATGCGCTGGCCAGTTGTCTGATCAAACGGCCAGAAGACCGGCAGTTGTTTGAACAGGCCTTTCATCTGTTCTGGCAAAACCCCAAATTTATGGAGCGCGTCAGGGATTTGCTGTTGCCGCAAATCAAGGTGCCCGGTCTGGATATTGATGACCGGGAAGATATGTTGCGCCGCTTATCTGATGCGCTGGTCGATCCGCCGCCGGCTGGTGACAGCGATGACACAAAGATTGAGATTGATGCCAGCGCCACCGCATCTGAGCGTGAGGTGTTGCGATGCAAAGATTTTGAAATGATGTCAGCCGACGAGATGCAGGCGGCGCTGGCGGCGATAAAAACATTGCTGCCAGAGCTGCCGCAACGTCGGTCACGCCGGTGGCAACACCGCCAGCGTGGCGGTCAGCTGGCGATGCGGGCGGCGTTGCGCGCGGCCAGTCGAAAAGCCGGGCTGGTGCTGCCGCAATTTCAAAGTCGCCAGACAGCGGCGCGCCCGCTGGTGATTTTATGTGATATATCCGGGTCGATGGAACATTATAGCCGCGTGATGCTGCATTTCATCCATGGTCTGACACAGCATCAACCGGCGGTACATTCATTTTTGTTTGGGACGAAACTCACCAATATAACGCGGCAAATGCGACAGCGTGATGTCGATGCGGCGGTGCAGGCCATATCGACCTCTGTTGCCGATTGGTCAGGTGGCACTCTGATAGGCAGCAATTTGCACCGGTTTAATCGTGACTGGTCGCGCCGGGTTTTGACCGGCGGTGCCAGTGTGATATTGATCACTGACGGGCTGGATCGCACCCCGGATGGCGACATATCGGCGCTGCAACGGCTGCATTTTGAAATGGAACGGTTGCATAAATCAGCCTATAATCTGATCTGGCTGAACCCGCTGCTGCGCTTTGACGGGTTTGCGCCAAAAAGCCATTCGATTCAGACGATGTTGCCGCATGTTGATGATTTCCTGCCGATGCATTCCTTGCAGTCAATTGGTGATATTGCCGATGCAATGCAGATGATTGGCAGACGCCGCAGCAAACAACTGATCGGCTGGCAGAAGCTGGCGCGTGACGCTGGCGATGCGGCGCGTCGGTATATTTCCTATGCACAGATCAAGGGAGCTTCGACATGACGTCCAGCCACGCCGTCACAGATGCGGCCACCACGGCGGTTGCCGATGATGCGCTGTTCAGCCTCGCAGATGCATGGCAGGTGGCCGGGCACCGGTTGGTGTTTGCCATTGTTATTCGAACCTGGGGGTCATCACCGCGACAAATCGGCAGCCTGATGCTGGTGCGCGACGATCAGATGATTGCCGGGTCGGTGTCGGGGGGATGTGTTGAAGGGGCTGTTGTTGATGCGGCTTCGGAGATGATAGCAGATGCCGGCAGTCAGCGACTGGATTTTGGCGTCGCTGATGCTGACGCCTGGGAAGTGGGTCTGTCTTGCGGCGGTGAAATATCAGTGTGGCTGGTGTCGGTTGCTGATGGTTATTTTGACCCCAAAACGCTGCATCATGCGGCCAGTGCGATGGCCCGGCGCGAGACCGTTATGCTCGATTTTGATTTGGCAACCGGCCGGGTGCAGATGGCCGCGCCAGTCGTATCAACAAGCTGTCTCGAGGGCACGGTCTTTACCCTTGTTCAGCCACCACGCCCACAATTGATCATTATTGGGGCGGTGCATATCAGCCAGCATCTGGCACCCATGGCGGCGCAGCTCGGTTTTGACGTTACGGTGATTGATCCACGCCGGCTTTTTGCCACCGAAAACCGGTTTCCGGAGGTAACAATGCAGGATTGCTGGCCGGATGAGGCGCTGGCGCAGATGGTTCTGGATGAAGACACCGCGCTGGTGACATTAACGCATGATCCAAAGATAGATGATGCGGCATTGCATCTGGGGCTGGCAAAACCGCTGTTTTATGTGGCCTGCCTTGGCAGCCGCAAGACCCATGCGGCGCGTCTTCAGCGGCTTGCTGCGGCGGGTTTTGATGCGGCAATCACCGGCCGCATTCATGGCCCGGCCGGGCTTGATATTGGTGCCAAAACACCAGCCGAAATTGCCGTGTCGGTGCTGGCCGAATTAATCGCCAGCTATCGCCAGCGTCAAGGGATTGCGCATGCAGCTGGCTGAGTTTGCAACAACAGATTGCACAGGTCTGGTGCTGGCGCATCGACAAAATTTTGTTGGTAGCAGCCTGGCCAAGGGCACCTTGCTGACTGACCAGCATGTGGCGGCACTGATGGCCGCCGGTGTCGAAAAGCTGGTGTGCGCCCGCCCGGATCATGGCGACATTCACGAAGATGACGCAGCAGCGCGTTTGGCGGCGCTGCTCGCCCCGAAAAACCTCGATTTCAGCATGGCGGCAACAGGCCGCGTCAATATCAAAGTGCCGCAACAAGGGCTGATCCGCTATGACCGCGAAGTGATCCGCAAGATTAATGAAATTGACGAGCGCATCACATTTGCTTTGGTGCAACATAACCAGCTGTTAACCGCCGGACAAATGGCAGCGACGTTAAAAATCATTCCGTTTTTTGTGCCCGAAACATCGCTGCAAAAAATCGAAGATTTGGTCGCAAACAGCCCGGCCTTCAGCTTTCACCCCTTGCGCCGGGCGCGGGTTGCGCTCATTCAAACGCGTATTGATGGCCAGGCAGACCGGCTGTTTGCTGCGACTGAAAATGTCACCGTGGCACGTCTCGATGTTTTGGGGTGCGATCTGGTGGCAAGCCATATTTGCCGTCACAACCGGCAAGAGGTTGCCGAGCTGATTACCAGTTGTTCACAGACAGGAGCTGAGATCATTCTGGTCTGTGGGGGGTCGGCGATTATTGATCGACAGGATGAATTGCCACAGGCTGTGGTCATGGCTGGCGGGGTCATCACACAGCTGGGGCTGGCGGTGGATCCGGGCAATCTGTTGATGTTTGCCGAAATCGGTAAACTGCCGGTGATCGGTATGCCGGGCTGCGCCAGATCGCCGAAATTAAATGGCCTTGATTGGGTGCTGCAGCTCATCCTTGCTGATATCGAGATGACCCGTGCTGAATTTGCCGATATGGCGGCTGGCGGTTTGCTGATGGAAATTGCGTCACGTCCTTTGCCACGGGCCATCGCGACCAGACCAAAACAGCCAGACCGGCTGGTTGGCATGTTGTTGGCGGCAGGCCAGTCGCGTCGGATGGGTGGGCAGAACAAATTACTCGCTGACATTGCCGGCAAACCGATGGTGCGGCATGTGGCAGAGACGATGTGTGATGCCGGGATTGATGATCTGACTGTGGTCATTGGTCATCAGGCTGATCAGGTGGCCGCGGCGCTTGATCAACTGCCGGTCAATCTGGTGTTCAACCCACAATTTGCAGCCGGTCAGGGTCATTCAGTCGCCGCCGGCATCACCGGGCTGGATGACAGCGTAACCGATGTGGTCATTGCGTTGGGCGATATGCCGCTGGTTTCGGTTGAGACGCTGCGCCAGCTGATCGCGGCGCATCAGGCATGCGTCGATCATCAGCGCCGCATCACGCTGCCAAGCCATGCGGGCAAACGTGGCAATCCGGTGATTTGGGGCAGTGCATTTTTCCCCGAGTTAAAACAATTGCGCGGCGATGCTGGTGGTCGTCAGGTGCTGCAGGATCACCTCGCTGCCCATAACCCGGTGGAATCGACGACATCAACGATCTTTCAGGATATTGATACGCCGGCAGAGTTGCAGGCAATTGCCAGTCATCGTGCCGCACCGGGCGGTGCCCAGCCGCTGTGACCTAGCTGGTCTGGCGCGGCCGCATAAAAAGCCCGCCAATAAGCGGCTTTGACGCATAATGTGCCAACAGCAGTGACAAAATAAGCCCTGACAATACGCTGGTGGCGATGCCGAACCAGACACCAATCACGCCAAACCCGAAAACAAACGCATAAAGATAGCTGAAAAACGCCACGCCAAAAGCCTGACGGTAAATGCCAATGACCAGCGTCCATATAGGCTTTTTCAGTGCCTGTAAAAATGAATTTATGGCAAACAGCATCATATAGATTGGCAAAATAAACCCATCGACGCGCAGATAGCTGACACCAATATCAATGACTGCCGGATCCGGGGTAAAGCTGCGCATTAGCAGCGGCGCTGCAAAAAATAAAATGGGACAGGCGATACACATGAAAATCCAGCCAAACTTCCAACAGGTGAACAAGGTCTCGCGCACCCGCGCCGCCTCGCCAGCGCCAAAATTCTGCGATGCAATCGGCAATAACGCTCCGGTCAAACCAAATACGGGAAGCAAAAACAACTGTTCAACACGCAGCGCCACACCATAAGCGGCAACAGCCGCAGGGCCGAATTCCTTGAGATAGATTTGTACAATAAACCCGGCACTAAACATCACCAGCATGGTGAAGGTGGTTGGCAGAAGCTGGATAAAAATCAACCGATAGATAACAAGGTCGGGAATAAGCGCACGCAGCTTGTCGGTACGGCACAAACCGCACCGCCAGACCTGCCGTGCAATATACAGCATGACGCCGCTTTGGCTGATCACCGTCGCGGCGGCGATGCCGTTAAATCCGAATCCGTCAAAAATCGGCGGTATGCCGAACACTAAAACCGGATTGAGCCCGAGATTGACAAAAAATGCGCCGATTAAGGCCCGCTGCATCGACACGGTATCGCCGCTGGCCTGCAAAATTCCATTCAGACCATAGGCAATCACAAAACTCGGCAGGCTCAGGATCAGGATCATCATATAGCGCAAGCCAGCATCGCGATAGGCGCCATCAGTCGAAATCAATGTCAGCAGACTGGGGGCAAAAACAAATGCGGCAACAAGCAATATCATCGCGCTTAAACCGGCAAAGCTGACACCTTGCAGCGCAATTCGGCTGGCTTCATCATCGTCTTTGCGGCCAATGGCATTGCCAACAAGCGCGGTCATCGCTGCGCTCAGGCCAAATCCGACAGTCACAAAAATGAAAAAGGCCTGAAATGAAATGGCCAGACCGGCCTGTGCATCGGTGCCAATCAGCCCGGCGAAAAAAACATCGACAACATTGTATAATGTGCTGAAAACCATGCCAATGGCAGCAGGCACAGCTAATTTGCGATAATGCAGGGCGAGTGGGCCAGTGGTCAGATCATGGCTGTGTGTCATTCAAAATCTTTCAGTGAAGGCAGCAATCAACATGTTGTGGATGCCTATGCGCGTGCGTCATCCTCGCCAAAAATAGGTTATTGTCCGGCCTCGCTCAGACGATACAGACCGCCATCAGTCTCGTCACTCAATAATAAAATACTGCCGTCCGCGGCAACCGCGACATCGCGAACGCGGCCAATCGAATCTTCCAGAATGATCGCTTCGGCCTGTGGTAGACCATCGGTGATCTGCAGCAGATAAAGCCGCTCAAACTTTAACGAGCCAACGAGCAGATGGCCGTCAAACTGCGGAAACATGGTGCCCTGATAAAATGCCATGCCGGATGGTGCGATCGATGGCGTCCATACCCAAGCCGGATCAGCAAACCCGGGGGCGCTGGTGCCGATACCAATAGAGCCACCGATATATTCTTTACCATGACTGACCTTTGGCCAGCCATAATTGGCGCCGGCTGAAATAATATTGATTTCATCGCCGCCGCGTGGCCCATGTTCATGCGCCCATAGTTTGCCGGTACGCGGATGGATAGCCATGCCTTGCGAGTTGCGGTGGCCGATCGATAGGATTTCCGCAGCCCATCCTGATGGCTTTGGATTGTCGTGCGGTATACGGCCATCATCATGCAGCCTGATGATGCTGCCGGCATGCAGTGACGGGTCTTGCGCGTCATGGCGCGCGCCGCGCTCGCCAAGGCTGGCATAAATATAGCCATCATCCAGCACCAGTCGGCAGCCATAATGAATGGCTTTGCCGCTGGTCTGGTTGGCGGCAAAGATGGTTTTCCGGTTGGTCAGGGTGGTGCCGGCAAGCTGTGCCTTGTCAATCGCGGTGACACTGCCGCCGCCGACTGGTTTACTGTAGCATAAAAACACGCTGGGCTGGCTGTCATCTTGTGCCAGAACGGCAACATCTAACAAGCCGCCCTGTCGTCTGGCGGTAATCTGCGGCAGGCCGGTAATGGCCTCGCGGGTGCCATCAGACAGGTTGATCTTATAGATATCGCCGCCGCGCTCGGTCACCAGAATATGCGAATCATCCAGAAAATCCATGCCCCATGGGTGGGCAAGAGGGGCGCCGATACGTTCAATCACCGGGGCGGCAAGGGCGGGTGTCATCACCATCATATAAAAACCGATGATGCTGGCATAGCTGGATAATTTCATCTGTGCGGGTCTCCGTGCTTCATCAAAATTCGGGCGACCGGCGGGTCTGCCGCGCTTTGCCGACCGTTATTGCCGGGCGTTATTTATGTATGCTGTTTACGCGGCGAAACAAGCATCAGACCAACAAGCATGGTCACAAGTGATGCCCAAACCCACATCGAGTGGGTCTCGTCAAAAAGCGCAATCCCCCAAAACACACCAGCCAGAGTCACAGCATAGCCAACCTGACTGGCGAAAAGTGGCCCGGACACGGCAATACAGGCGACAAAAACTGAAAAGGCGGTGGCATTAATGATGGCCAGCAGGATGATCGATACGGTAATCAGACTGTTGGTGATATCCAGCATGAACATATTGCCAGTCGGGACGCCGACGATCCCCAAAATGGCGGCAGCAAACAGATTCATGCCACAGGCAAGCCGGATGGCACCAATATCATCGGTGCCGCGCTTTGCCAGATAACTGGTTTCAATGGCATAGCAAAGGGAGCCAAAACAGGCCAGCGATACCCAGATCAAAGAACCGCGATCTGGCAGGCTGTTTTCCGGGCCAACAAGCAAAATGATCGCAACCGCCCCAAACATAATGCCGGTTAATCGCCTGGCTGAAAAAATCTCCGAGCGCAGCAGTAATGCCAGACCATAAGTCAGGATCGGCACCAGCGTCACAGTAATCGCCAGAACACCGGCTGGCAGACGCGATGCGGCATAATAAAAACAGACGCTGGGGATCGCGGTGCCGAGTAATGCGATTATAATGTAAAGCCTGATCGCCGGGCGGGTCATGACCATTTGGCGCCCGCGGTAACGGACATAGCCAAGCAGCAGCAGGCCGGCCAGCAAACATTGCCAAAAGGCAATGCCGATCGGTGTCGTGCCTTCGATCGCTACCAGCTTTGCCAGAGAAAATGACAGCCCCCAGGCGGCTCCCATATAGGCAAACCCAATCCATGGTAAGAGTCTGGTAAACATTTAGTTTTCCGTGGTGGCCAGTAACCGGGGCACAGTGCGATGTTACAGATAAACCGTCAAGATATAGTTGACTGCATATCGTTGACTGCGCATCTATTTGCATGTCGCGCTGATCATTTGATAGGCTGTGATCTATGGCTGAGACGATCAACATCGAAGCATTAAGGCAAAGCATCATCGATGAGATGGCCGCGTTGGATCAGTTGCGCACACAAGCGCGTGATAGCCGCGCGCCGGTGCAGCTTGACCAGCAATCGGTTGGGCGGCTGTCACGCATGGACGCGATGCAGCAACAGGCGATGAACATCGCCAATGACACACGGCGTCAGCACCGTCATCAGGCATTGATGGCAGCATTAAAGCGCATTGAAACTGGCGATTATGGATATTGTCACAATTGTGATGATGCGATTGGCGCCGGGCGTCTTGGTATCGACCCGGCGGTAACGCTTTGTGTGGATTGCGCATAATAGGTCTGCTGTCGGCCGTGTAATTCTGTCACATGGTCGATGGCTGGTTTTTTCAGTAAGGAATGAGTCATGAAACATAAAGACGCCGCACCTGACCGCCAATTCAGCCTTGCGCTGTTATGGCGTGGATTTCGTAAAACCTGTCCGCAATGCGGTGTTGGCGCACTGCTTGAAGGCTATTTAAAGCCACAATCGTCATGTGCCGCATGTAACGAAGATTTCAGCCACATAAGCGCCGATGATGGGCCCGCCTGGTTGACCCTGTTGATCGTCGGGCATGCGGTGGTGCCGTTGATGCTGATTTTTGGGCGCAATGATCTGTTCCCGATGTGGCTGG